>SDBT01001288.1_pt1 | contig 43733 bp, 20 predicted proteins | sample 2277101 | NCBI WGS metagenome assembly SDBT01 (sample SAMN10404973, study PRJNA504765) | marine sediment metagenome | isolation source: marine sediment core GS10_PC15, 103 cmbsf | place: Arctic Ocean: Southern Knipovich Ridge | collected 2010
CCTCGGCTATGATTATTACCTTGATCCTGCTTGGGCGTTTCCTGGAAACCCGGGCCCGAGGACAGACCTCGGAAGCGATAAAGAAGCTCATCGGTCTAAATCCAAAGACTGCCCTGGTTATCCGTGATGGCGAGGAGAAGCAGATTCCCGTCGAGGATGTCCAGGTCGGTGACTTCATCGTGGTGCATCCGGGAGAGCGAATACCTGTGGATGGTTTAGTTCGCCAGGGATATTCCAGCGTTGATGAGTCTATGATTACCGGGGAAAGTATCCCGGTGGAGAAGAATGTGGGTGATGAGGTTATCGGTGCCTCCATTAACAAGACCGGGAGCTTTCATTTCGAGGCAACCAGGGTGGGTAAGGACACAACCCTGGCTCATATTATCAGACTGGTGGATGAAGCCCAAGGGAGCAAAGCCCCTATTCAGCGTCTGGCTGATGTCATTGCCAGTTACTTTGTGCCGGTAGTAATTGGCATTGCTGTCATCACCTTCATAATCTGGTACCTTGCCGGGCCGCCCCCTGCCCTTACCTTCGCTATTCTGAATTTCGTGGCGGTGCTGATTATCGCTTGCCCCTGCGCCCTGGGGCTGGCGACTCCGACGGCGATTATGGTCGGTACCGGTAAAGGTGCTGAGCATGGTGTTCTTATCAGGAGTGGTGAGGCCCTGGAGCGGGCTCACCGAATAAATATTGTGCTGCTGGACAAGACCGGCACTTTGACCCGTGGTGAGCCGACGGTAACTGATATAATCGCTGCTCCTCCCTATTCGCAGAAAGAGGTTCTCCGGCTGGCGGCCTCAGCCGAGCGTGTCTCCGAGCATCCACTGGCCGAGGCTATAGTGAAGGCTGCTTTGGAGGAGAAGCTGGAAGTATCTCCGGTCTCAGATTTCAAGGCTATCCCCGGCCACGGCATCGAAGCTTCGGTCGAGGGTAAGAAGCTTCTCCTGGGTAACCTTAGACTAATGAAGGAAAGAGGTCACTCCCTGAATGGACTGGAAGAGAAAGCCAACGAACTCTTTGGGGAAGGAAAGACGGTGATGTTTATGAGCCTGGATAGTCAGGCGTTGGGAATCATTGCCTTAGCGGATACCCTCAAGCCGAATGCCAAAGAGGCGGTGCAGGCACTGCACAAAATGGGCATTAAAACGGTAATGCTTACCGGAGACAATCGGCGCACTGCTGAAGCAATTGCCCACGAGGCCGGCGTTGACGGTGTCCTGGCCGATGTGCTGCCCGAAGATAAGGCCCAGGAGGTCAGAAAGCTGCAGGAGGGAAAAGTGGTAGCAATGGTGGGTGACGGAATTAACGATGCCCCGGCGTTAGCCCAGGCAGATGTGGGTATCGCTATTGGTACGGGCACCGATATCGCCATGGAAACCGGAGAGGTTACGCTGATTAGCGGGGATTTGACGGGAATTGTAACCGCCATATCCCTGAGCAAGCGCACCATGAGGACGATTAAGCAGAACCTCTTCTGGGCCTTTGCCTATAATACTGCCCTCATCCCCGTGGCCGCGGGGATACTATACCTTGTCTTCGGGCATACCGGTGTTCCCCCAGGACTTCGTTTCATTTTGGGCGACTATGGATTCCTGAACCCAATCCTGGCAGCCGCCGCCATGGCAGCCAGCTCCATCACCGTGGTTTCAAATTCACTGCGTTTGCGGAGGTTCAAGCCAATCAGATTTGGCAATTACTAACACAAATAATGCGTTAATGTAGGGGCAAATTCCTTCGTCAAACTCAGGACAAGTTAGTTATTCGTTATTCGGTTGCGCTGCTCGTTTCGTCTTTTCCTTCGACAGGCTCAGGACAGGCGTCATCAGGTTGCGTTTTTTCTTAACCACTATATGAATCTCGATAACAGATGCGCTACCACAACCGATTGGCCTAACCGATACTTCGACCCCGCCACAGGCGTGGCTCAGGACAAGTAATTTGAATGTTTACGAATAATTTGGGATTAACTACTAAAGAAGGAGGTTGCAAATGGCGACCGATCCGGTTTGTAAGATGGAAGTAGAAGAGAGCAAGGCAGCAGCTACCTCTGAATACAAGGGGGAAAAATACTATTTCTGTGCTCCTGGTTGTAAGAAGGCTTTCGACCAGGACCCGGAAAAATACCTCACCGAAGAAAAGGAACAGGGTTAGAAACCAGACATCATCCGATAGCAGTCGTATACTAAAAGAGAACGAATTAGCCATGGCCTGGTTCCAGGGCCGCCATGTAGCTAATATTGCCAGAAAGTTGGCTGGGAAATAGAAATACAGCTCTCTCAATATTTCTGAAAAGGATTTTAAAAACTTTCACGAAAAGAGTCTGCATACAGCAAGGAGGTTTAAAATGATTGATTATGGATTTACTAAAGAAATAGATAGGCCTTTCGAAGAAGCGGTAGAGGTAGTCACCGAAGAATTAAAGAAAGATGGATTTGGAATTCTGACGACAATAGATGTGAAGGATAAATTCAAGGAGAAATTAAACATTGACTTCAAAAAATATGTAATCCTGGGTGCCTGTAATCCACCCAGTGCCCACGAAGCCATTCTTGCTGAAGAGAATATTGGGTTGATGCTCCCCTGCAATGTTATCGTCTACGAAAAGGAGAATAAAACTGTAATTTCGATTATTAAACCCGCGGTAGCAATGGAAATGATTGACAATGAAGAGTTGAAACAAATTGCCGAAGAAGTGGAAACAAAATTAAAGAATGTATTTGATTCAATAAAGTAAGATAGTGATTCGACGACTAAAAACAAGATAGAAATTAGCTGTCCTTCAAAGTGTTTTGCTTGAGACGGGAGGTGGGGAAAATGATTATTACATGTTGGGGATCAAGGGGTTCCATACCTGTTTCCGGAAGGGAGTACTTGAAGTATGGAGGTAGTACTCCCTGCATGGAAATAAGGACCAACGATGATGAGATAATCATTATTGATGCGGGCTCAGGTATCAGAAAATTAGGGAACAAACTGCTCAACGAAAATCGGAAGAAATACAGCATTATATTCACCCATGCCCATTGGGATCATATTTTAGGATTTCCTTTTTTTAAACCCATATACATCAAAGGAACATATATAGATATGTTTGGCTGTCCATTTGCGCAAGAGTCTATAAAACAAATGATCTCGCAAACAATGGTCCATCCTAATTTTCCCGTAAATTTTGAAGACATTAATGCTGATATTTCATACCATGGCGAGTGCGAAGATAGTTTTTCAATTAATTCAATGACAGTGACGCCCATATTATTGAGCCATCCAAATCAGGGGATAGGATACAAATTTGTTGAAGATGACAAGTGCTTTGTTTTTCTCACAGATAATGAACTGACTTTTAAACACCCCGGTGGCCTCGATTATCAAGATTATCTGAATTTTTCCTCTAACGCTGACCTGCTGATCCACGACTCTGAGTTCACCGAAGAAGAATACAAAATAACGAATGAGTGGGGGCACAGTGTTTATAACGATGCTCTGAAGTTAGCCTTGGAGGCCAAAGTAAAAATATTTGGGTTATTCCATCATAATCAGGAAAGGACCGACACCGCCTTGGACAAAATTGTTGAAGATTGCCGGCGCATCATCAAGAGTGAAAATGCAAGTTTAGAATGCTTTGCCGTTTATGAAGGAATGGAGATTAAATTGTAATAAATTCTTATTTGAGCCTTAGACTTAAACCCAAATAGCGCGTGAACATTCGAATTACTTGTCCTGAAGTCCACCTAAGGCGGGGTAGGGACTTGATTTTCAGCCTTCGTAGCCACTACGGCGAAGTAGGCTATGGTGAGGGAGATAAGTTATGAGTTTCGTGATAGGGTAATTACATAAACCAAGGAGGTAGAACTATGAAAAGTCTAAAAGGAACAAAAACAGAGAAGAATCTGCTCACGGCCTTTGCCGGAGAATCGCAGGCGAGAAACCGCTATACCTACTTCGCCTCAAAGGCAAAGAAAGAAGACTACGAGCAGATCGCCGCCATATTCCTGGAGACTGCGGAGAATGAGAAGGAGCACGCAAAAAGATTCTTTAAATTCTTAGAAGGCGGAGAGGTAGAAATTACTGCTCCTTATCCCGCTGGTGTGATCGGAAAAACGAAAGAAAATCTCAAGGCTGCCGCTGCCGGGGAAAACCACGAGCATACCAAGATGTACCCTGAGTTTGCTCGGGTTGCAAAAGAAGATGGCTTTCCGGAAATAGCGGCGGTTCTCAGAGCAATATCAGTTGCGGAAAAACAACATGAGAAACGGTATCTGGCTCTTCTTGAAAACATTGAGAAGGATAGAATTTTCCAACGAGAAGAAGTTATAAAGTGGAAATGTGGGAACTGCGGTTATATCCATGAAGGAAAAGAAGCACCTATAGAATGTCCGGCCTGCGCACACCCCAGATCATATTTCGAAGTGTTGGGTGAGAATTATTAGGTAATTGGGGTGTTGGTTGTTTCTTGAGTCTTGACATAAAGATGGTTAGGAATCATAGCGCTATGTGACACCCTTCCGATTTGGAATAGAAGACACGCTATATTACAGCACACGGAAACGAACCGCGCCCGGCCATCTCTTAGCCGGAAGAATGAAAATCCATACCTACCTCTGGTAGATAAAGAATTAAAGGAGTAAAGACACATGAAACGTTTCCGGTGGCAGATTCTTTTAGGCTTATCCCTGATTGCACTATCTGCGTTTCTTTATCTCATCCATTATGATGTTTTCAGAGACTCCCACCATATCTTTATTTATCTGATAGGGGATATTGCCTTTCTCCCTATTGAGGTACTATTTGTTACTCTGATTATACATCGGTTGCTGAGTGAGAGGGAAAAACGCAACAGGTTAGAGAAGTTGAATATGGTTATCGGTGCGTTTTTTAGTGAAGTCGGAACCAGGTTGTTGAGAACTTTTTCTCTTTTAGATCCTCACTGCAATAACATTAGAGAAGCTCTCATTGTTGACAAAGAGTGGACTAAAAAGGAATTTATTAGTGTCGGTAAACTCATTAAGAATCACGATTGTGAAGTTGAGGTTCAAAAAGAAGATTTGGAAGTTCTACGTAGTTTCCTTACGGAGAAAATGGATTTTTTACTGAGACTATTGGAAAATCCAAATTTACTGGAACATGAAACATTTACCGATCTTCTTCAGGCGGTTTTTCACATGGCCCAAGAATTATTCCACCGGGAAGATATAAGACAGTTACCGGATACCGACTATGAACATCTCGTTGGTGATATAAAAAGGGTATACACCTTACTAATCCATGAATGGTTGAATTATATGAAACATTTGAAATATAACTATCCATACTTCTTTTCTCTTGCGATGAGAACGAACCCCTTTGATCAGAATGCATCACCCGTAGTAAAATGAATTCCTGGATCTCCGGTGTCAAATCCTTCGACCCCGATGGCCATCGGGGCTCAGGACAGGCAGGCCATTTTTAAGGGGTTGGGCAAAATGTCAAAGAAATACGATACTTAGCCTAACCCCTTATTTTTATTGAAATAATTGGTTTGCACAGACTGACCTAATTTAGCCTACTTTACCCCAGATTTACCCCTAAAAACACCCCAATTGAAACCAAACCGTATGATTGGTGGTGAAGGAACAATATACATGAAACCAAGTGCTGGGATTCTTATCTCCCTATGAAAAAGGAGCGTTTATGAGGAAGGCAATATTTTTGATGTTCCTGGCTTTTGCTATTTGGTTCATCGTTTGGAAGAAGGAGGTTGAGAGGAAGCCTAGGCTTTATATAGAGAGGGGGCAAAGATAAGGACTTTATTTAAATATATGGGCTATGCAGAAGCAGAGAAAGTTCGGCCTTCAGGAGATTGCTATGAATGAGGAGTGCTTTGGTGAAATGGTTAGGCCGTAAACTTTAAGAGAATTAGAAGATAAGTGGGTTTTAGTTATCAGATTATAGCATCCATTCCGCAAGTTTCGTAAACTTAATGCTTATCTCCTCGGCATTCTCGGGATGTTCGCTTACATACTTCTCTACCACCCCCGGAAGAGCCTCCCAATAACCGATTCCCATAAGCCCGAAGGAAACACTTTCCTTGAGTTCCGGATGCTTTAATAAGTAATCCATCAATTCGATGCTATATTCTATATGATGGTCTTGCAGTTTTCCGATATTAAACTTAGATTCTTCTTCAATCTTTTTGACGGCCTTTTCCCATTCCTCGGCACCCAGCTCACCACCCATCATTTTCTTATAAGTCTGGTTAGTATCCCTGGCCATAGAAATAGAAAATTTAATATACTCTTCCATTGATAACTCAGGAGTTCGCTTTCCTGAATCAGATTCTTTAGCAGAAACAGGCTTCTCCGGAAAAAACTCTGCCTTCTCCTTAGCTGCCTTATCTTCGGGGCGCTCCTTTCTCCCACATTTGGAACAGGAGAGACCATTTAGTAACGAAAATACTAAAAGGAGATAGAAAACATTTACTGCCTTAAAACTGAAACTCATCTCCTTTCCTCTATTCCACATTCTATTAAGTTATTGAATAGCTGAGCTTAAGCCTTTCATTATTCTCCCCATAGCTCCAGTCCTGCCAGACAGGAGAAATAATCGCTGCAGAAGGGCATAATATCCTCAAAATATTCCTCAATACTTGTTGGGCAGGGATTGGAACCGCTGGCCAAAAGAGATGCAGTTGGAGGCAGGCTATATATATTACTCATCACCTCACTAACTTCTACCTTAACTGTTGAGAGCGGGGAGAGTGGTAGTATGTCAACCACACGGAGAAAGGTAGGGGTGGCCTCGAGCACAAAGGTAAACATACAGGCAGTGCCGAGGGTAACCACATTTCCCTGGGGGCTCTCGCTGAATCCGCTTCCGCTGATCTCCAGCCATACACAACAGGAGTCATAAGAAATGTCAACATTGCTGATAAAGGGAGCCAGAGCAGGCTCGGGGATGAGGCTGAAGCTGCCGGCAGGATCGATGAAACTGCTCCGCTTACCGTTGACAGTAATGTTGATCGCCCGGGAATGAACGCCGGATTCCTCGCAGGGACCGGAGATGGCCCCTAAAGGAACCGTAGCAATCAGGCTGGTGCCCCCGGGGTTCACGCTCTCTGCCGGGGCAACAATACCCGAAGGCGCCTGCACCCCGTTGATAAAACATTGATAAGGGGGGGCAGGAAATTCAACAGTTATGAGTGAAGGATCAGCTCCGAAATTATTTCCCTGGATGGTTATCGTCTCTCCTACCTTAGCTGCAGTCGGGCTTATGCTGGTGATTAACGGAAAATCCCCGGGTTGAGGAATGGAGAAGATGTCAATGGTTCCCGGTTCTAGTTCACCGGCATCGGTAAGCAGGCCCGGAGAGTTGTACTCATAGATATCCATCAGGCTGGAATCAGCTAAGATATTGAGAACTACTACTTTCCCGGCGGCAGCATCAATAGCTACTGGCCCCTGCCCTACTGCAACCCTTCCGACCTCGCTGAAGGTATTTAGATCAACTGCCACCACATCTCTTCCCAGGATTAAGAAGGAACCGGAAGGGTTATAGATGGGAAACAGGGCGGTATTTCCATCCGGGGAGATGGCAACACCCACCACCGGGTGGAAGCCCACTGATTTGGCAAGGGGCGTATATCCAGGTATATGGGCAATCTCCTGAGCAGGAATGGTAGTAAGATCAATAAAGCTTGCCCCACCGTAAAAGGCACTGATTGCGGCTATGCCACTATTCCCGATATCCACTCCGAGGCCAAAGTTACGATAGGAAACCCCCACCTCTTCCCGGATACTGAGACCATCCAAGTCAATGACAATTGCCCGATCAAAATGAGGCACCAGAGCTAAATTAAGCCCGGAGCCGGGTGGGCTAACCGCCAGCAGGCTACCTCCAAAAGGACTTGGTTCAAAACTTAAGGGGATCTCAGCGAGCAGATATGCACCAGGGAGATTGGAAATGTCGTAGACCAAAACACTCTGCCGGTAAGAATGGAGTATCACCAACTTGTTTCCATCCGGGGAGATACCGATCCCTATCGGCCCGAGTTCAACCCTGGGGTATGTGGGAAGAGGTGGGCCTAAAGGTATAATCTTAATGACTGACCTGGCAGGAATATTGACGACAGAAACAGTGTTGTCGAGAGAATTGGCAACAAATGCCAGCTCACCATCGCTCGATATTGCTACGCTCCGGGGCTCCCTCCCCACTGGAATAATGCTGTCCAGGGAGCCGGTAGCTGTATTTACCACAAAGAGATTACCGAAAAGCGATTTCCTATAGTAAAGAGACATGAAAGGAGTGGTCATATGAAAAACAAGATCCGCATCTTCCGGATTATAGAAAACCTTCCGGGTAGTGACCAGGGCCAGGCTTCCATCAGGAGAGAGCGCCACATCTATTGGGAAATCACGTTCCTCACATACCTCGGTGAAAATTCCAAACTTGAAGGTGCCAGCAGGGGCATTAAAGGGGTCAGTCACTACATTTCCACAATCGTCAATAGCACTAATATAATATTTAACGATAGTGCAGGGAAGCTGCTCCGGAATAAAAGCCGAGTATAGATCATCCCCCATATTTACCATTGGAATTTCTCTAAAAGAAGCATCTGTACTGTAAAAAAGGCTTGCACTTACTATCCGTGAATTATCAGTAATGGTCGCGGTAACAGTGTGTGGACCTGTGTAGGTAGTATTTGCTAAAATAGTAGTATCAGTAATCCTAGGCAGACCGCTTTGGACATCTATGAAAAGCGGGTATTCACTCAAATAAATAGTATCAACATGAGCATCTATTGCAGTGTCAATTATTGAAAGTCTTGGTGGATTCGTCACAGTGACATAGGCAAATTCAGTCGATATTGAAATAGAAGATACATCTATTCCTTCTGTTCCACCAGGTATGTATATTTTGTCTACCCAAATATCATTAACTGCATCAAATACATATACATAATCTAACGTGCCAGTAGTAGCATAAACTTTATTCCCATCAAGATTAAAAGTTATATCAAAAAGTCGTTGAACATCTACCCAAATATCTAAAACCGTATTACTGGGGATATAAATAACCGAAACCCAATTTGATTTATCTTTTGTAACATAAGCTTTATCGCCATTCGGACTTATGGCTATTTTTATTGGTTCACCTCCCACTGCAACTGTATCAATAACAGTATCTGTATCAGTATCAATAACACATACATCGCCAAAACCTCGTCTATTAACATAAGCTCTCGCTCCATCAGGAGTAATTGCTATTCCAAAGGGAAAGCCACCGCCATCTATATTAATAGATTTAATTACTGTATTGGTATCTGTCTCAATTACAGATAAACTTCCTGATAAAAGACTTACATAAACTTTCTTTCCATCAGGTGTGATTGCTAAATAATATGGCTTGTCTCCGACATTTATAGTATCAATTATACTATTTGTGGCGGTATCAATTACTGAAATTGTACCATAGGTGACATTAGCAACGTATACCCTTTTATCATCTGGAGTAATTTTTAAATCCCATGTGGTTTTTTCTACGTTTATAGTCTCAAGCTCCATTTTAGAACCAGTATCTACAACAGTTACAGTATCAGAAAAAATATTTGATATATATCCAAGTGGCTCACAGGAAGTTATCACAAATTGTATGAAGTTGGCCGGAGCCCCGGAGGGATCGGTGCTAGTGTTTCCACATAAATCGCCAGCAAAAATGTAATATTGTACCTTTGTTCCCGGAGGTAAAGTCGTAGCAGGCAGAATTACAGCACGGTAAATATCATCAGAAATATTAATTAGGGAGATCTGTTGAAAAGGAGCACCGTCTATCGAATAATATAAGTAAAGATTGGAAGGATCTAAACCAATATTATCAGTTATGGTTGTGAAGATTGTAAACGGGCCATCTCCATTACTGGTATTTGGGAAATCAGTGGTATCAGCAATAATCGGTGGAATCATATCTACTACTATAATGGATACCAAAGTAGTAGCAAAATTATCAGCATAATCTACCGCAGTAGCACTAATGCTTGATGGTCCCGGTCCCAGATATAAAGAGGCAGTAAAAGTACCGACAGAGGTAGTTCCGGTTAAAATAGCAGTAACCCCATCAACTGTAATAGTAGATATTCCTGAACAGGTGTCACTATAATCTCCGGTTACTACAACTGGTAGAGTATTAATATACTCCCCAGGTATCGGGGATATTATATTTACCGTTGGAGCAGTTAGATCTGCAGTAACGTTCACTATTGCCGGGATTGCCGGATTACCACACTTATCCTCAACATCAGCAGTAATGGTATTCTGACAGTAAGGCAAACTTACATCGATTGTTGCTGTTCCTGCTATAACGCTACCTTTATACGTTGTTATTCCATTCACTGTTACTGTGACTATTTGACCATCCTCAGTATCAGTAGAAATAGTTACCACGGTTTCGGTTGAACCCAAAATAGCGCCATCAGAGGGAGAATTTATGGCGATTATCGGTGGAAGAGTATCAATTGTGTAGACCTCAGTTATAATCTCCGAGATATTGCTACAGCTATCCTCCGCAATCGCCTTCAACGTCGTATCTAAACTGATGTCAATCGGCCCCGTATACTCCGTGCTTGCATTAGTGGGCTCAGTGCCATCGGTGGTATAGTAGATCGTTGCCCATGGATCATCACAACTCAAAGCCACCAATGTCGGACAGTATGATCCTCCCAGAGGTGATGCCACCGGATTACCAGGTGGGGTCATATCTAACGGGTAGTGGTAACCCATATCCACCGTCCCGGTATCGGTAAAACAATCAGTACGGGTGGTCCTGTTGTCCAGGCCGAGGTTTACTGCTGTATCGCTGCCAGCATTAACACACGGGCTGTTCTCTCCCTGACCGGCTGCTTGCTGACTCAAGTAGTAATCGCCATTGGGGCCACTCACAAACAGCGGGTTGATGTTAATATTGCCCTCGCCATGGTAATGGGCGTATTGCTTATGGATGTTGCTATAGGTTATAATTGGGTGAGACCAACTATAATTGTATATTATCGGTCTCGTAGGAACCGTATCTGCCCATATAATACAGTTTGTAATCGTGGGCGAGGAACTATACCAGTTACACATTCCACTACCTTTGTTGGCGATGTTGCCTATAAAGGTACAGTTTATTATTGTAGGTAAGGAAAAATCGTAGTTCTCCATTCCACCACCGTATTCGGCCGAGTTGTCGATGAAAATGCAGTTGGTTATCGTTGGTGAGGAGTTCCAATTCTCCATTCCACCACCGTATTCGGCCGAGTTGTCGATGAAAACGCAGTTGGTTATCGTTAGTGAGGAGTTGTAGTTAGACATCCCGCCACCGTCGTAATCGGAATGATTGCTTCTGAAGGTGCAGTTGGTCACCACGAGATTAGCAACATCATAGTTGGACATTCCGCCACCGTTATCACCATTACCGCCCGTCACAATGAAGCCGTCCAACCGAGCGTTCGAAGCGCCTATAACAACATTATCACTTTCACCCTCACCATCGAGGATAGTCTTATGAACTGCTGGATCGCCACGCTCGGAGAGATCAATCTCAATTCCTTCAAACCCGCCGTATACCTCAACACCATCCTTCATGGTGAGCACAGGATCTGAACTATCGGATGATGTATATGTCCCTTCCGCCACCCAGATAATATCACCGCTTAATGCGGCATCCGCTGCTTCCTGAATAACGGTAAAGGCGGTATCCCACGATCTGCCGTCACCGCCGAGTGAGGCATTGTCATACACGAACCAGATGGATTTTACGTACAACAATACCGAATCGCTCCCGATATTACCACAGCTATCAATCACTTGGGCGGTGATAATTATGGGTGCAGTAATAAATTCTGACAGAACCACCGACCAGTTACCTCCTGCGTCCACCGCAGACGATTCAATATGATTCTGGTCAGAAGTAACTGTTACCGTGATAATATCGGTATCCGCAGTCCCGGTAACCCATATTTCACCGGCGCTCACGGTTACCCCATCCATCGGGAAAGTAATGGTTACGACCGCTTCATCATCAATATCATAGACCTCAGTCACCGTGACTGACTGATTTCCACAGGCATCCACTGCCATAAACTTTAGCGTTGTATCCCCAGTAATATCAACAGGTTCCGTATATACCGGGCTCCCGTTAGTAGGCTCAGTCCCATCAAGTGTATAATAAATCGTCCCCTCACTCGTACCAAGGCTGACCGGGCTCGCGCAGTAACTCCCCCCTGCTGGAGTTGCCACCAAGCCGGTCGGGGCCTCCAGGTCAATATCATAGACCTCAGTTACTGTGTTTGACTGATTCCCACAGGTATCCACTGCCATAAACTTTAGCGTTGTATCCCCAGTAATATCAACAGGTTCCGTATATACCGGGCTCCCGGTAGTTGGCCCACTTCCATCAAGGGTGTAGTAAATCGTCCCCTCACTCGCAGTAAGATAGGCACCCGTGATCACACCACAGTAACTCTCCCCTGCCGGAGTAGCCGTTAACTCAGTCGGCACCTCAGTATCAATATCATAGATCTCAGTTACTGTACTTGACTGATTCCCACAGGCATCCACTGCCATAAACTTCAGGGTAGTATTTTCACTGATATCGATCAGCCCGGTATACTCCGGGCTATCAGTAGTAGGCTCACTCTCATTAAGGGTGTAGTAAATAGTCGCCTCCGGATCGTTACAGCCCAAAGCAACCGATGTCGGACAGTATGATCCTCCCGCAGGCAATGCCACTAGATCGCCCGGGGGTGTTATATCAGACGGCCAGTAGTGGTATCCCATATCCACTTTACCGGTATCGGTTACACAATAATGGGTAGAGGTAGTTCTATCGTCAAGACCGAGGTTTTCTGCGGTATCGCTGCCGGCATTAACACATTGGCTGGTAAAGATTTGACCTGGAGGCTGACTTAAGTAGTAATTGCCCCTGAGACCACTCACAAACAGCGGTTTAACATCGATCATATCCACTCCCCAGTTCAAAGTACAGCCGGGGTCGAAATGTACAAGCGATTTTCCTCCTTGAACATCACTGTAGTCAATATTCAGGACTGATGGATAGCTGTCAAGGAACAAGGCAAACTCGGGTCCAGATACACCAGCCGTGTCTCCCCAAAAGATGCAATTGGTTATTGTGGGTGAAGAAGTTATGTTGAACATCGCACCACCGGAGTCATCGGCCGAGTTTTCGCTGAAGGTGCAGTTGTTTATTTCGGGCGAGGAACCACTATTGTACATCCCGCCACCAAAGCCAGCCTCACCGGAGGCTGAGTTACCGATGAAGATGCAGTTGGTTATCTCTGGCGAGGACTCAACGTTGCACATACCACCGCCACCACCAATCAACCCGAAGGCCGAGTTGCCGCTGAAGGTGCAGTTGGTCACCATGAGATTGGCCACACCATAGTTGCGCATCCCCCCACCGCAACTAACAAAACCGGAAGAAAAGTTATTCTTGAAGGTACAGTTGGTTACGATAAGATTGGTTTCACCATAATTATACATTCCGCCGCCGACAGCGCCGATACCGCCCATTACAACGAAGCCATCCAGACGAGTATTTGAAGCACCTATAACAACATTGTCACTCTCACCCTCGCCATCCAGGACTGTCGGGTTCTCAGCCGGGGCACCACGCTCAGAGAGATCACTCTCGGTCCCCGTAAACCCGCCGTATACCTCCATACCGTCCTCCATGGTGAGCACAGGGTCTGAACTATCGGATGTATATGTCCCTTCCGCCACCCAAATCATGTCACCGTATGATGCAGAATCCACTGCAACCTGAATGATATTAAAGGCGGTATCCCACAATCTGCCGTCACCGCCGGGTGAGGCACTGTCGTCCACGAACCAGATGTATTGTATGTGTAACGATACCGAATCGCTCCCGATATTACCACAGCTATCCATCGCTTGGGCGGTGATAATTACGGGTGCAGTAATAAATTCTGACAGAACCACCGACCAGTTACCTTCTGCGTCCACCGCAGACGATTCAATATGATTCTGGTCAGAAGTAACTGTTACCGTGATAATATCGGTATCCGCAGTCCCGGTAACCCATACTTCACCGGCGCACATGGTTACCCCATCTATCGGGGAAGCAATGGTTACGACCGCTTCAGTATCAATATAATAGACCTCAGTAACTGTAACTGACTGATTTCCACAGATATCCACCGCCATAAACTTTAGCGTTGTATCCCCAGTAATATCAATCGGTCCTGTATAAACCAGGCTTCCGGTAGTTGGCCCACTTCCATCAAGTGTATAGTAAATCGTCCCGTCACTCGCACCAAGGCTAACCGGGCTCGCACAGTAACTCCCCCCTGCCGGAGTAGCCGCCAAGCCGGTCGGAGCCTCCAGGTCAATATCATAAACCTCGGTCACTGTGTTTGACTGATTCCCACAGGCATCCACCGCCATAAACTTTAGCGTTGTATCCCCAGTAATATCAATCGGTCCCGTATAAACCAAGCTTCCAGTAGTTGGCCCACTTCCATCAAGTGTATAGTAAATCGTCCCCTCACTCGCAGTAATAACAATCGTGGTTGGACAGTAAATTCCTCCTCCTATCGGAGACGCAGTGGGAATACTCGGTGATTGTGTGTCAATACTCGCATTGATTGTAAAGCTGCTACTATTACCCGCATTATCCACTACGGTAGTAGTTATAGTTAAAGGGCCATCCTGTAAGCCAGCCAAGGTAGCTGCAAAAGTCCCTACACTTATGGATGCCGTTACTTCATTAACTACCACTGAATTTATTCCTGAAGCAGCATCAAAAACAGTCCCTTCAACTACAATAGTAGTGTTGTTTATACACTCTCCATCATCGTGGGAGGTAATAGAAATAATTGGGGGAGTGGTATCTATAAGTGTAATAGTCAGGTCAGGAGTTATTAGAAGTCCATCAGAATCTTCATTACCCGAAGCATCCATCAAGGTAACCTCCACATAATAATCTCCGTCGAGTCTTCCATGAGTATCCCACATATAAATATAGACTCCTTCTCCCTCATCAGTAAGCGGTTCCTCGATAATACCAGGATCTTTTTTTCCAACAATTGTGACGGTCCCGGTTAGGCCTTCCTCTCCACTTTGCTCGATGACTTCAATGCGTACAAGAGAGTCAATTGGATATTCATTACCAGTATCACCGTCTACCGAGGAACTTACCTCGGAAACTATCGGAGCGGCATTATCAATATAGGTAAAGTTCACTGGAACAAGAACCAAACCCTCGTCGGGATCATCTGAAATAATATTGATAATATCCATATATAAACCAGAAGGTAGTGCTTTGGTGATAACCGAAACATCTAAAACCTCTGAATCGTCTGGTAATATCGTAAGCGGACCAATAGGACTTATACTGAGCCAGTTTTGGGTTTTTGAAATTTCACTAATATGGAGATCAAGAATTCCATCATTATAAACTGTTAAGATACGCTCATCTACAGTTACAATGTCTTCCGTCATTAAAGAATAAGTTTGTTGCTCGGCTAAAAAAGTCCCCTGGACCTTAATACTCCAGGTGCCAGGAATGGGATTCGGGACATAAACCTGTTCTATAGTATTTAAGTGATCATCCCCTGTTCCCGCAGCTAATGCTGGATTGTCGGGATCCAGAACCCAGGGAGCGTGGATTGTACCGTCTGGGTCGGTAACGATTAGGTCAAGGTCATTAATCAGTTTCGGTAGACTCGGGGAGATATTAGTAACACCAGGAAGATCATCCCAGATCAGGGTAGCCTTGAATTCTGGTACTCCCTCAGCAATTGTGATAATGTAAGCATCTTCCTGATCAGAGATTTCCAACTGGTCTTCAACTAATCTTAATGAGTCAACAGCGTATATCGCGGCGGAAGCATTAATTTTTCCATAACCAGTTCGATAATCAGGACCTGGAGTATCTAAATCATCTGCCGTATGGATCATATAAGCTTTTACTGTGGAGGGAAGAGGATCACTTCCATAATTGTTTTTGAATCTTTCCATGATAAGGGCAGCAACACCCGAAGCAACCGACACTGCCATCGAAGTCCCGCAGTATCCCGGTCCACCATACTGATCACCGGGAAGGGTAGATTTGATAAATCCTTCTCCTCCCTCTTCGCATCCGGGTGCTACTAAATCAGGCTTAAGTCTCCCGTCATCTACCGGTCCCCAGGCACTGAACTCGGTCATCGAGTCAGTATCAGAGTTAATCGCCCCTATTGCCAGGATATTTTTACCGGTAGCCAGAGGAGGGACAGTCCCGTATCCCACATCCGGAGAGGCAAAGCCGCAATCAAGGTCATCTCGGTCATTACCCACAGAAGAAGCTATCATTATAGGTTTTCCATTTACGCCACGGGCAATAGCATCATATTCAGCTACAAGAGTATCGTAATCCCCATAAAAAGAACAGTTATCATACATTGCTTCATCAATATCATATCCCCATGGATTTAGGGAAATTGAGATATCATACATGTTCATAGCGCTGATGTGCTCTTCAGCAGGCTCATCCCAATTATAGGAGACAATCTGAACAGCCGGCGCCACTCCCCGCCACTGATATATTAATCCGCCTTTATCCAAGCTCAAACCTCCATCCCCCCCAAGAGTACCAGCAACATGGGTAGCATGCGAGTTAATATCAGCAGTGTCTCCAAAAATCACCCGACTATTAAAATCACAATGACCAGCATCCACATGTCCCTCGTCCCAAATACCTAAAACAATCCCAAGCCCCGAAAGATTATAGGGGATTACCTGAACATCATCTACAATTACGGAGGCCCGGGAGCCATCATTGAATGATTGAAAAGGAGGAGGAGATTCTTCAATCCACTGCACTATGTCTTCCTCAGTAAGGAGTTGAATTGCGTCCTGAGTAAGGATTACTCTAATCGCATTAGTCAAATAATAGTGCTCTTCAATATCACCTTCAAACTCTGCCATTAGTTCATCGATATCAGTTGTATCAACATCATCAAAGAACTTAACAACTACTTCCACCCTCCCATCTTCTTTAATGGACCAGACGGGAAATCCATTTTCCACAATTCTGGGTGAAAGTTTATCTTCAGGTTTGAGCTCTCCGATCCAGCGTACCAGCGGATGGTTTATAATGGCATCAAGATCTGCTGTGTGTATCCTCGAAAACCAGGCATTGTTTTGCAGGTAGGAAAGTATTCTTAGCCCTAATTTCTTTAATTCTTTCTTCTCCAATTTATCTGGCACTCGATAAAATTGCACAATGGCGTGAAACTTTTCTTCTTTTTTTCCCTTCAGTTTTAAATCAATTGTCCCTTCCTCAGGGGTGAACTTGCGCGACTGGAGCTTTATCTCATATTCATCGTTCGATTGGGATAATGACGAAGGAAGAGACACTACAGATTCCGCTGCGTCAACAAAGGTGAATGATAGTGACTTAGGATATACACGAATATCAGGCTGACATGCAACCTCCTTGTCTATGATAAAACTCACCATTTTTGCAAAATAGTTCCTTGCTAAATCATCAGCAATAATTGACAGAAAATATTCTGCATCTGTAGTGACGGTAGTGCCACTTGTAAAGGACTCACCATTTAAGGTAATAACCTGATCAGATAGGTTGCAGTCAGTGACCACAATAACTGGAGTTACATTCGTACTGTAGACCTCCCCATCAGCTACCTGGGTGACAGAAATCTCCGGAGGAATGGTATCCCAGGTAAAGAAGCTGGTTACCTTTGTGCTGACCAGGGCATTTGAGAAAAGACTTGCTCTGAGCTCGCGGGAGCCTAGAAGCTTTATTTGATCTGGGTCAAGAGGAACCTCCAAAGTACTAAATCCATTTAGAACTACACTTTCTTGATGGACAAGATTATCATCTAAATAAAGCTCCAGAACACCAGTAACTCCCTCTCCATATAAGTCTATAGTCACTATCGCCCCATCTACACAAGACTCATACTGGGCTCTATCGCTCCAAATACTCGCTACCATGAAGCTTCCTACATCAAAATACTCCACGCCGGTTGTCAGCATTTTCTCTCTGGCCTCATCGGCATAGAGAATACAGTAGAACTTAAACATACCTGCACTAACCGTTGAGAAGACTCCAGTAGTGGAAAAATAATTCCAACCTTCATTGAAATCTCCGGTATAGGTGGAATTAGCAGACATTTCACCTTCTGGATCGATGACAAAGCAATCAAGATAACCGGTAAAGTCCATATTAGCCTCTAAGATAAAGCTGGCATGGATAGTATCTTCAGGTTCATAACTGGTCTTATCCAGTGCAATATGCTTAAAAAAGGCTCTGATACCACGGACATCAAATTTATAAGTATGGAACCGGGACTCTAGAGCCTGAAGCCCGTAATTGATAACATAGGTTCCTCCCAAAATGTCTTGTGGGAGGGTAAAACTGACCTCCGTAGGAGTGTACGCACTTAGAGAAACCGTGGAGGTGAATCCGATCTCTTCAGAACTAAAAATACTTGCTACCCCATTAGTGGAAGCCTCTACCGTGGCAATTACAACATCTCCAGGCAAGTAGAGATCCTTATCAGTATACAGCCATATATTGTCGTGCTGCTGGTGAATATACAAAGTATTGATGTATATAGACCGGCCGCTGGGAAACATAATCTCATAGGAAAGTATGTTAGGATAAAAGGTATCTATCGGAACATCAAAACTCAAGGTATTGCCGCTGATAGATAGGGTAAAGGGAACAACTTCCTCAAAGTTGCTGTAGCTTACCCTGGCATCCAGAGAAACTTCTGCCAACGCCCCTGCCGGAGTGATATTCAAGGTGAGTTTAGCAATATCATTCAATTGATAGAATTTCTTATCCAAGGCAGCGGTTACCTCTACCTTTACCCCCTCTACATAGAACTTGACTAATCCTTCCTCTATCAGAGATGTTTTGCCCTCAGATACTGATTTGAGTTCGTAGCTGCCGTAGTAATCCCTTTCCTCTATGTCGTCAGGTATGAAGAATGTGAATGTAAAGTTCGCTGCCTGCCCCGGGTCTATGAAAGCAAACCCGGGATCCGGCTCATAGTCAAATACAATAAAATCCAGCTCAGCCTGTCCAGTCAAGTCTCCCAAGTTAGATACTGAGAAGCTTAAATCCCCCATCTCTCCAGCAGGGAAAGTCTTATAAGCGGGTAATTGGGTAACTTGGAAAATGGGTGGGTTAACCTCAAAGGACTCCTCCAGCTCAGCGACTAAATTTCCGCTACTGTTGTATAAATATATATTTAATATCTGTGCTCCTGGAGATGCCGCGGTTAAGGTTATAGAGAAGGCTTCAACTTTTGATTCCACTACCGATATACTTCTCTCCTCGCTCCAGAATCCGGTATCCAGTAGCAAGCTTCCATCAAAATCATAATATCCTAAGTTACTTAGAGTAATGATTACCTCTTGCTGCCCGTTTACTTTTGCACCAAACTCGGCCTCCATTGCTACATCCTCTGCCCTGATTACCTGGAAGCTGATCTGGGCAGGGGAAACTAAACGCTCACCGGAAGCGGTAAGTAAATATTCACCCTCACTGAGGTTATATTGCAGCTCCCCCCCATACTCTGAACCAATCGGATCTCCGGGAGGTGTACCTGCCGGGTTTAGATAAACACCAAACTCCTGGCTATCGATGGTTGTATCCTGAACTTTCAGTTCAAAGCCTACCACAAACTCTCCGGGCACTACTCCTGCATTAGATATAAGGTAAGAAATACTTACCACTCCCTCAGGAAAAACCGGGGCAGAGGTAAGGGCCACGGTTGCCTGGGGGATGAGCACGCTGAAGTTTATCTCGCCGCTAAATCCCAGGGTGCTGAAGCTTAAGCGGTAATCGCCCTCTCCCAGATCGAACCACAGGAAGTCCTCGGCAGAATTGCCAAATGGAGAAGAGAGAGGCTGCAGATAGTAGCTTCGAGTAACCGTAGCCACTACATTATTGTTGGCATCAAAGAGCTCAAATGTTACCACATAATCGTGGGCCAGCAGTCCTATGTTGGTAACGGTGAATGGCATGGTAATCTGCCCGATGGGATAGAACCCCTCTGCTTCTACATCGATCATTACCGCCAGCCCATAGAGCACATCCCGGGTGATGGTCTCCTGGTAATCGCCGCTAATCTCAATATTAAAGGTGGTATCTTGAGTTACTTGTTCGGTAAATGGGAGGGATACTTTCTTTCCTGCCTCCAGGGTTAATTCCTGGGTTTGGCTCCCTACGGTCGACTCCACACTAACGATTAAATCGGCCTCTACCTCGCTGCTGTTCTCCAGTTCCACGCTAATCTCGAATGCCTCCTCCCCCACAACCTCCGGCGCCTCCACCGCTGCGGTTACAACCGGCCAGGCTACCTCATACCGATCCCTGACCGTCACCAGGAGGGATTCATCTTGCGTAACTACTCCTAATAGATTAACCATCCCCTCCGTTGCTGCCGAGATAGTCAGGCTGAAGGGATGACTCCACACGGGTGGCAGGTCAAAGGTCTCGCTGTAAATAACCTGCCCCCCAGCGCTGAGCTCCAGATTGAGCCCGGCAGCCACAATCCCGGCAAGGTTCCATACCTCTCCGGAGATTGACACCGGATCTCCCTGCTTATAGAGCCGCTTATCCGGGGAGAAAGTTAGAGCCACATCTTCACTGATCACATAAAAGGGATACCTATCCTGGGCGACCTGCTGCCCTAACTCAGAGGTAAGGGTCCCCATGAAATAGAACTTCCCGGTCACCCCCAGCGTGCTGATAGTGGCGGGTATAGTTGTTTCTACCCCGGCAACTAGATCAATAGAGAGATTTTCTTCCCAGAGAATTTCTTCTTCAATGACTGCTTTCTCCGGATCCGGAAAATGCCGGGCTACTCCTACGTCATAGATCCCAAACCAGACAGCTCCTTCCCAACCAAAGGCAATGGAATAAACCTCCCTGAACAACATAGGATCCGTGGGGATATACATTGAGTTCCATTGGACTCCATCAAACCAGCTGACTCCACCAAGTTCATGCCCGGCCCAGACCTCACCGGTAGCTGGATCTACTGCTAATGACAAGATATATAAATTTCCAGGAGGTATAATTTCTTCAATATAGTAAGTAATCCAATTAGCCCCATCAAACCGGCTTACCGCCCAGGACTGGGCAAACCATTTATTACCCTGGTTATCAATAGCAATTGCATCGATCCAATTGTTGTCCAGCCCACTGTTACTCGCATCGTAGGTAGTCCAATCGGTGCCATCAAACCGGTTTACACCTCCACCGTTGGTTCCAAACCAGACCTCCCCGGCTGTCTCATCAATGGCAATCGACTGAACATCATCGCTTGCCAGGCCGCTGTTACTCGTATCGTAGGGAGTCCAATCGGTGCCATCAAACCGGCTTACACCTCCTCCATTGGTTCCAAACCAGACCTCCCCGGCTGTCTCATCAATGGCAATCGACTGAACATCATCGCTTGCCAGGCCGCTGTTAATCGTGTTATAGTTATTCCAGTTGCTTCCATCAAAACTATAGACCCCACACTCAAATGTAGCGAACCAGACCTCCCAAGTAAGATCATCAATGGCAATCCCGCGTATATCAGAGGAAAGCAAGGGATCAATCTCGCATTCTATCGGATAGGGCGTCCAGGTATTCCCGTCAAAGCGGTTAGCTCCCTCTTCACCTCCGGCCCATATTTCCTTTCTACCTTCATCTACTGCCACCGAGTATATATAATTGGAGGTCAGTCCCTCTTCTACCGAGTAAAACGTCCACTCATCAGCCTTTTTTAAGCTGGCCACATTCAGATAAAGATTACCCCCGCTCAGATCAAATTCACCGTTAGTAAGCTCGGCAAAGCCGTTTATATTATCGGTTTCGAGATAGATTTCCTTATCGGTATCCACATTTAGGGTAGTAAAGATCCCGGTAATAGTTAAGTAGTCATGATAAACAGTAGTTTTGTCAGTTTTATGATCGGTAGCCTGGACATTAAGAAAATAATTCCCGGCAACGGTTTGTTCCGGAATCATGAAGCTTAAGGTAGCCATTTCGTCAGCGCTAATAGAGTCACTTCCAGACACATTCAACAACACTATCCCCCCCAACTCGCTTAGTAGTCTTATCTGGTAATCAAAAGTGGTATCCACCCCTCCAACATTCTCCACGGTTAGAGAAACTGTATCGCCGATACTGTAGTCAGTCTGGGCTAAAGGATGTATCTTTAATTTTGACTGTGGAATCAGGATGGCAAAATCAACCGTTTTCTCTACCCCGTTGGGGAAGGTAATAGTAACAGAACCACCGTAGCTTCCCGGGTTTAAAGTCTCAGGAATAGTTAAGGAATAAGAAACACTGGTAGATATCCCAGGCAGCAGGGTAAGTAATTTTGTATCATTAAAATTTAGGTCCTGAATGGTTGTGGTCAAAGTGGGGATGAGGCTTCCTACAAAGTTCCCCGGCTCAGAGGCAGTTATAACGAGATTTAGATCCTCCCTAATCCGATAGCTCTCCTTGTCCAGGGTAACGGAAAGGGCTGGATTCAGTGGGAGTACCTTAAAAGCTATCTCTTTTGAAAGAGAATCCCCCGAGGGTAATGTGGCAACAACATCGGCTTCTAATGAATCCACCGAGACATCGGGAGGGATAAGTGCCGTTAGATTGGTCACATGTTTTTGACCGGGGGGGAGCAATACTTCCTGAGTATGAAAAAAATCCAAAGCCGGTATCCGCGAGACAACAGTAAAGGGATGAACGAAACGGCTATTGTTTTCCAGGGTAACGGTCATCCCCACACTCTCGTTGAGCTTATAGGAAGCCTTATCCAGGACGATGCCCAGGGCAGATCTTGACTGAATTATCTTCTTACCTATGGTATCCTTCTCATGATAAGTTAAATTGTAATCCAACTGATAATCCCCTAAAAGCACCTGGCTCACCGGAACCTGGAAGCTGATTAAAGTACTTTCGCCTACAGGTATATTAGTCAATTCTTGACTGCCACTCCAGATAATATTCTGAGCCGGATCTGTCAGGGATGCATAAAAATCAGCTAAGGCGACATCCTGCAATCCTACATTTATTATCTCAAATTCCACATAACTCTGCTCATTGAATACCGGAGGTAAAATTGGAGCCACCGATAACAAGAGCATCGGCAGCTTAAAATAAGCAAGAGCAATATCTATCTTTTCTCCGCTGCTATCATAAACCTCTGCTTTAACAGTATAATTACCAATTGCTGCATCCATTGCTAAAGGGAAGCTAATCGTCTCAGTAATTGCTTGACCGGGGTCAAGGGTTAAGGTCAAACTGGTTGAATAAACCGCAACATTATCTGGGTCTGATACCATAAGATTGACTGTAGTATCATACCCAAAGTTAATCTGGTTTTTGAGTTCCAATACAAGATTGACCAATTCCCCCCTTCCGTACTCCTGTTTGTCGGGATTGATTGTTACAGATACCGAAGGGGTATGAACTACGTAGTTTTTAAAGACAGAGCCTAAGATGACAGTACTATCGACTTCATGAAAGTAAGCAGAGAAGGTGCCGCTTTGATATACCTTATCGCTTACTGAAAGTTCCACCGTGCTCTGGGCAGGGATATGTATTGGATCTAAATCATGCTTTATACCGTCTAAGATGTAGTAACCAGATACCATTCGATCAATATCCGTAGTGTTCTCCATGGATATAGTAAAAGTAGCATCAATTCCCCGCATATATTCGTCAGCATCGGAATCTACGGAGAATATGAGTTCTCCTACCATTGTTATTGCACTTATGGCAAACCTGCCGGTATCTTCCTCGATCGGAGTCTGGATTACTTCCCCTGCACTATTAATAAGAGTGTATCTGGTATGCCATATACCAAGAGCACTGGCCTCTTTTGTCTGGTAGCTAACGGGGATGCTCGTGCTTTCTCCCGGGGAGAGGGAGATAGAAAAGGTTTGAGTAGATTGGATGGAACTGCGGTGTGGATGCAGGATCTCCACTACCACAGTAGTTGCCAATTGAGTATTTTCCTCACCATTCGTTACCTGGAGTTCGTAACTTACAGGCTCTCCAGGCATAACTTCCGGGAGAAGCTGCGGCTTTCTGGCCCAGCTTACCATATCCCTTACCAGAGCCGTTTCTCTCGGGGCATTTATACCCAAGAAATAGGAATAATCGACATATGCGGTGGTTACTATCACATTGCCATTCCCGTAAGGGTAGCTTATCACTACATCCCCGGCTCCCTGGGTGCGGCGCAGTATCTCCCTCGTATTAGGAGGAAAACTATGGAGTCTGCCGTCTGAATGCACACTTGGGTAAACAGTGTCCTGTCCGGCTAAAATTTGATGGTAGTTATATATATAACTTGACTTATAAAAACAGGAAATATCCTCCGTCCAGCCATAACCAGAAGGCTCACCAGGCAAAATACTGAAATCGTCTCCAACCTGCTGAGTCATGGAAATCACCGAACCTCCGAGGGCAACATACTCGGCCAGGCCCTGCTTAAATAACTCAGAGTTACTCAAGCCCATCAGTCCCCCGGATGGAATAATGAGAAGTCTTACCCAATCCAGAAGCGAGGGTGAGAGCTCTTCCGGATAGACAATAGTTGCCTTTTCTTTGAATGATGCAAGTAAATCGAACATAAACGGGAGACTAGGACCAAACAATACCCCGATTGGAGAGGTGGAATCATAATTCGTTATGGTTCCGGGAAGTGAACTTAATTCGCTTTCATTCTCGTCAGGGCGATCAAAGCCAGGGCCTTTAGGGTAGCAATCACTAGTGTTATAAGGCTGACAAGCTTTTTCGCAGTCATAACGTTCAAAGTTGAGGCAGACAAAACTACCCGACGGTTCGATGGAAATTAATTTAGGAGGATCGCACTTCCTTACACATTCCCTCTTATCAATATCGCACTTATAGCACTTTTCAGGTTTGCTGGGGTTGGGACAGGCCGGTCTATCCCAATATATAGATTCACATGAATTTCCCATGTTAAGTTCCTCCCCCTTACACTCAAAAACAGTAATTTCTGTTTTCGGCACACAGGCTACACAACCCGTATATTTATAGCAATGATATGTGCAAGTATAGGCATCGTTATCCCCCTTACCAGTGAGATGAACTGATTCATGAAGGATTACCGTGGGAAGCTTCCAGTCACAGGCTAAAGCCTTATTTATAGTGCACATAGTGATTTCATTCCCACCTCTTGGTGCCCTTCCACATGCTTCAGCTCCACATGGTTTACAATAAATAAGTATATCACCCTTGGCATTTAAAGTACCCCATATGCTATTTAAACATTTTTTAAACTCGTCCATAGCTGGGTTCCAAGCTCCTTTTATTTCCCAGCTTTGACTCGCGCTACACCCTATAAATCCAATTGGTTCGGGATCTTCTATCTTAATAACCCTGGGGGTGGATAATTCTGATTCCTGTGGATTAAGGCTTAAGTTAATAGCCGTTTGCTTGTTTTTATTTACTTCGATATACTTTATTTTGATTAGAGAATTGTATCCTATCGCCATCGCGAAGAGATGGTATGAACCAGGTTTTAAAGATTGAATTGTATATCTACCTTCTTTGTCAGTAATTGCAGAAGCATCATTGTTATGCACTATGTATTTATCCCAATTTTCCATCTTTTCATATGAAGTTAAATCTACTGTTGCTCCCTCAATCGGCTTACCATCCTCTGCTGAAGTAATTACTCCAGTTATCCCAGTAGGATCATCAGTATTAATTATTATGTCTATTACCTCCGTAGTCTTTCCAGCCTTAACTTTAGTACCTTTCTTTAAAGTATTCATATACCCATATACCCACGCCTCAAGCTCTGCTGACTCAGTCTCCGGAACCCTATCTATAAGATAAGTACCGTCCTCTTCCCTGTATGCCCTGATCATCCCTCGAGTAGATGTGCTCTTATATTTACCCTTATAATTTGGGATAACTACACGGACGGCATCTACCTTATCCTCCTCCATAAGGGTTTTCCCATCTGCCTTCAATACCCTCACCCTCACCATTCCTCCCACTTCCAGCACTATATCAGGGGCCCTTAGCTCACCACCTTCAGCGGGAACTTCAACCTCTGCAAAATTATCAGGTGGTACAACATAAGGTAAATCTTTAAGTTCAGGTATCCCAAGTGCATAGTAAATCTCGTATAGTTGGGGAGGAAGGGAATCGAATCTATAGAGACCGTCTTCATCTGTAGAGGTGTACCTGGTATAATCCGCATAAGAAGTAGTCAGAGTTATGGGGACCTTAGCCACCCCCTTCCCGGTATCCTCCCCTATCACTCTGCCGATAATACTTCCTTCTTCTGGTTCTTTATAGCTCTGAGGAAGTTCCGTATCCGACGGTGCTGTAATTGTTTTTCTTCCCTCTTTCTCATCAGATAAAGAAATGCTTTCCCTTACTTCTTTAGCCTTCCCTTTATATACTTTTATCCCTCCCACGATACAAACCACCCCTAATCCCAGAACCAGGCAAACAGCTAAAATCCATTTTAATCTCTTCATCTCTCTTCTCCTTTCAAAATTGTTAATTTTTTATATCTGTCTCCTCTTTCAAAATTCCTTCCTTAAAATCCCTCTCGCCCTTTCCTGCTTATATTATTTTACTAATATCGCAACTTTTACATTTTTAATTCTACTTCGCTGGGATTGGGATTGGGACAGGCCGGTCTATCATAAAATATAGTATCACATGAATTTCCCATGGTAAGTTCCTCCCCCCTACACTCCGATACAGTAATTGCTGTTTTCGGCACACAGGCTACACACCCTCCCCCTGACTTTCCATAGCACTTATATTGACAAGTCCACGCATTGTCTTCATTCAGACCAACGAGATGAAGTGATTCATGAAGTATCGATGGAGAAAGATTAGAACACTGAAATTCCGTACCGCCACCGACAGTTTTCATGCAGATGGACATGTTCCTGTAACTTCCCTTAACGATTTGCGCACAGCCCCCACATAGTTCACAATAAATATTTATATGTCCTTTGGCATTCAATTGATTCCAACGGCTAGGTACGCAATCTGGTTCTTGAAACCTTATCATGGCAGCGTTGAAGGCTTCGCCAATCGCGTCTATTTGTTCATCACTACACCCTGAATTAGATGGAAATTCTGCTACTGGATCTTCTGCATAAGTTACATTACTACCAGTGCCTTCTTGGGCTCGAGGTGGTAATTTAACATTAACCGCCGTTTGCTTTCCTTTAATTACCTCTATTGGTTTTGTTTTGCTCAATGCATTAAAACTTGCATGGAGAGAATATATACTATAAAATCCTGGCTGCATTCCTCTAATTATGTATTGGCCATCCTTATCAGTAATGGCAAGGGCCACGGAATTTGTAGCTGGATCGGTGGGTCGGCCAGGAATATCAATATCTACTCTTGCCCCCTCAATAGGCTGCCCATCAGCTTTTGCGGTAACCACCCCGGTTATCCCGGTGGGATCGTCGGTATTAATTATTATGTCTATTACATCCGTAATCTTTCCGGCCTTTACCTTTATCCCTTTCTTCATAACATTCCCATATCCATATACCCACGCCTCAAGCTCTGCTGAATCTGTCTCCGGAACCCTACTAATAAGATAAGTCCCGTCCTTCTCTCTAATCGCCTTTATCATCCCTCGAGTAGACCCGTTCCAATGTGTACCCTTATAATTAGCGATATTTACAAAAACCCCAACCACCTTATCCTCATCCATAAGGGTCTTTCCATCTGCCTTAAATACCCTCACCCTCACCTTTCCCCCTACTTCCAGCACTATGTCAGGAATTCTTACCCCACCACCCTCATCAGGCATCACCACATCAATATAATCTACAAGATGTTTTGTCCCTACATATTGCGAATGATCCTTATTATCTCCATAAAAAATTCTATAATCACCAGGAGGAATGTTGTTAAAACTGTAATCCCCATTATCATCTGCATCCACATACCTATGAAACGACCCTCTTATTTTCCCATGCTTCTCATCGGTTAATAACTCAAATAAGCTTAAAGATGCATTACTAACACCCTCCCTGGTATCCTCCCCTATCACTCTGCCGGTAATACTTCCTTCTCCTGGTTCTTTATAGCTCTGAGGAGGTTCTGTATCCGACGGTGCTGTAATTGTTTTCATTCCCTCTTTATCATCAGATAAAGAAATACTTTCCCTTACTTCTTTATCCTTCCCTTTATATACTTTCCCCCTCCCCACGATAAAAACCACTCCTAACCCCAGAACCAGGCAAACAGCTAAAATCCCTTTTAATCTCTTCATCTCTCTTCTCCATTTAAAATTATTAGTTTTTTGTGTAGACATTAACACTCCTATCACAATAATTTTAGTTAATCAAGAACCATTTCCCCTAAATCCCATTACTTATCTTCTTTTTCCGGTTAGGTTAGGGTCAAACCCGGACTATTGTTTTGGATACAAACAGGAAGCCCCGCCCTGTGGGCGGGGTTATTCACTGTTAGAACTTCTTAACTGAAAATCGTTATTTTTGAAACTAAAAATTGTGAACTATGGAAAGAGGATTGAATGGATATCAGATCACATGGCGTAATCGTTTCTGTGAAAGGATTTCTTTTATAGGGTTCTTATCCCTTTCTCTTTTTGAAAAAATTATTACTTCCTAACAAGTCCTCCTTTCTAACTTATGTGTCTTAATAGCACTTAAGATTAATTCTACCTTTATGTATTCCAATTAAATCTATATAAAGCTTTTAATTACTTGTCAAGTAAAAAATAAAAAGTTTTCTTAAAATCAAGGTTTTAGGTATTTTTTTACCCATTGATTATTTTTTATGGGTGAAATATTACCCATTTTAACTAACGCCATCATTCGACAGGCTCAGGACAGGATTTACCCATTATCTGGGATTAGGTAAAATCTATATCCATTTCCCCTCTCATAAAAAGAGAGAAAATGCTACTGTGTGAATTTATTGGGGGTATTGTTTGTGTAGAGTAGGAAGAAAGAATATGAAAGTCGGAATAAAAGGCTTAAGCTTGTAGTGGAACGAGTTCTATTGGAATAACCCCCTTTATAATCTATTAAAAAGGAATATATTTGTCAAGAAAAAAAGATCAAAGTTGGTGTGTTGGTGGAGTTTCCCGAAAATTATACAATGTGGACTAAAACCGGGGCTCGAAAGCCCCGGCTATCCTGCATAGGAAATTTTGTAGAATTTTTGGAGACTCCTGTTATATACAACCTTGAAAGGCCACGAATGATATGTTATAATAATGTTATAACAATAGAGGTGAGGTTATGATTAAAAAACTTCGCAAAGTAGGAAACAGCAATGCTTTAATTCTGGACCGGGCAATCTTGGAGTTAGTCGGTCTTGAAGAAGGGGGAGAAGTGCGGCTTACGGTTCACAACGGCTCGCTCATCATAACTCCGACGAAGCCAAAGCCGGTTGACAAGGAACATTTTGAGAAGTGCCTGAGCCGAGGCGAGGAGGGGGACATTGTTTACTTGTTGCGTTGTTTTCATCTAACTTCAGCTTCTAAATCCGAATATTCAAAAATGAAAAATAGGGATAGCGACCGTTACATCGTTTGCTCATTTATCAATATCAAAGATTTGATCCTAACAAAGGTCAAGAGCAGAATTGCCCCCTTCTCTCCCAGCCGAAGGAATCATTGACTGTAGTTCTCATATCGCTTTATTTTCCCTGGCCCATTTTATAAAAATAAAACCATAGGGTATTAGAACGAGTGCCTCCAGCCACATCAAGGTGGAAAAAACCGGGCTGGTAAAAAAATCCGTAAATGGATAGATAAGGCCGTTTGCCCAATCAGTACCCGTACCCGCATATAGAAGTCTCTTATAACCGGTGCCATCCCAACCAACGGTTACCAGGAACATTGCCGCCACAGAACTCCAAATAACTTGAGCTATTGCGGCAAAATGTTTTTCCTTGATAAGAAAATAATATGTAACATAAAAACCAAGTGCGCCTAATATTAGAATGGCAATTGGATAGACTGCCACTACCCACGCCGGAATGTTCGAGTAATCTTTTGCCACAAACATGGACTCCCAGGCAGGGAATCGCCAGAGCAAATACAATATCTGGGGGATAAAACAAATTGAAAGCCACAGAACGGTCACAATAAAATATTTATTCACCCAGGGACATTTTTCACTTCTTAATTTCTTCCCGGCCGCAATAGCAAGACCGGAAGAGAGTCCGTAAGAAAATAATAAATCAGGTTGTAACATAATAACCTCCTTTCGGTGTATTCAGATGGAGATGACCTTGGCTGATATTCCCTTGGTCATCCATAGTTAGACCTTACAAAACATTTATCCAAAAATTATTTAAACACTCGGTTAATAAACTTATGGAAGTAAGACGCTGCCAGATGATAGGGAAACCCATATATTTGATCAAGGTTCTTCTCCAGGTAAGGTGCAGGAACCTTCAGATAATAGGGGGCCAGTACCGCGAATATTGGTATGGCTACCGGGCAACCTCTGATCCGCCGGGTTTTCCCCTGAACCTTGCCGCGGACCTTGGTGCAATTACCTATCAGAAGGATCGGATAACCCTGCCCGTCAACATCGCCCTCATATTCACCGATAACCATAGCCACCGGCCGGGCTCGTTTGAGCGCGCCCCGCTTGTAGGCTTCAAAGACCGCCAGTGCACCTTTCAGCATATTTATGCAGCCGCCCCAGCAGGGTTCATCCCCGTCAGGGTAATTACCCAGGTAGAAACGAATCCGGGTATCAATCTTATTTAAGTCCGAGTAAGTGTAGTCGAAGTCCTTGGTCTTCTCGAGCAGCTCATCCCAGGGAATATCGCTCTTGATTTCAATCTGGTCGTCGGTCACCGGCTCCCAGCCGCGCGACCTGGCAATCCTCAGATGCTCGATCTCTCCGGGTTCAAATCCCAGAAGCCGGGCCCCCACTGAGTCAATGGCCACTCCCGAGGTTCCCATCATGATCACTCCGAGGCGCAGCGGTTTGGGCACGATCGCGCCTTGCTGGCCTACATCTACCGCGTCAACAACCACCAGGTCGGGATGGCCGACCTCGTAAAGGTCTGCGATCTTTTCTTCGAGGTGGTAATCGTGGCCGAGGAGCCGCTCCTTTTGATCGCAGATGCCGATATTGAGCTTCATCGCGCAGGTGAGCCTGGTAGTCTCGTGGTGCTTGAGCTTGGGCGCATACACCTTGTAATCCGCCTCGACCAGAGTCCGGGAGAGCCGCAAACTCTTATGAAACCCGCCCTTCTCAAGGGGAACCTCGACCAGCTTATCTTCGTCAAAGAAGCAAACCTCGACCTTGGGTTTCTTCCTTAGGTATCCGTATCCGGCCTGGCTGAAGTGATACCGGGTTGGGACGTATACCCCTGTCCTCTCGCCCAGGATGACCTTCTCCACCTCCGGACGGGCTGCCAGCACATCAATGATAGCCTCCAGCACATGGGGATGGGTGTAGGCGAAGCGGCCAAATGTCTTGTGGGCAAAGACCATATTGTACTTGAGCAGCACCTTGCCAAAGGGCCTTGCGCCCAACTCCTTTATGCCCTCGGCAACCACCCCTCGGATGATATCAATGTCCTGGTAATCTGAGACCCTGCGGATAATTACCTTATGCTTTACGGGATCGGAAAGACCGCTCATTCCTACCAAGTCCTACGGGTAATTAAAAAGGAAGTAGGGGACGAACTAATATTTTTACTTTTTCTTAGGGCTTAATTTTTCAACCCTACAAGCATATACTTCCCCACCTCAACCTTTCTCCTACTTCTCACACCCTAACTCAACCCTCCTCCGCTAAAAGCTTGGCTAATAGCTACAGCGGACAGGTCCCACTCCCCTTGCCTACTTCGCCGTAGTAGGCTCTTGAAGAGTTCAGGAAATCGGTTCATTTCGTGTAATTCGTGAAATTCGTGGTTCAACCTTTTCTCCCAGTCGGTTCATTTCGTGTAATTCGTGAAATTCGTGGTTCAAACTGTTCTCCCAGTCGGTTCATTTCGTGTAATTCGTGAAATTCGTGGTTAAACTCCCCCTCACCCCGGCCTTCGCAGCCGCTTCGGCGGAGTAGGTTTCAGCCTTCGTAGCAAATACAGTAAACTTCTTCATAATTAATACAACTATTATTTATTCTTAATCTCTCTCAATATCTCCTCTATCTTTTTCTTAAATGGGGGAAGGTCATTTTTCACAGTCTCCCAAACAATAGAAAAACTTACCCCAAAATATTCATGGATCAATTTATCTCTCATTCCGGTTGGAGCCTTCCATTCTACATCAGGATACCTTTCTTTAACGCTGTTCGGAATATTTTTAACCGCTCCTCCTATAATCTCTAAGTTCCTTAAAACTGCATCCTTTGTTTTCACATCTTCCATAAATTCTTCATAGCTTATCACAGAGGTGTACATTTCTATCTTCTCAATAGCTTCCAAAATATCAGTTATGAAGAGCTCGACATCTCTAAATGCCTTAGACATAAACGACATCCTCCATCACATAGGGTTTTATGATAGGTTTTAAGGCATCTTCAGTGACTAGTTCCACTTTTGCCTTGAGTCTCTCACTGAGATAATCTTCAATAGCAATAAATTTAAAAAATCCTATTGGTTTTTCAAATTGAATGAGAATATCTACATCACTTTCAATATCCTGTTCTGCTCGTGAATATGAGCCAAATACCCCGATCTTTTTTACTCCATATTCCTCTTTGAGATAGGGAAATTCATCCTTAAGTATCTTCAAAATTTCCTCTTTTGTTTTCATGGTCTTATCCTCCTTCTTCTTTGAGCGGGATGGGGACGTTGTTTACTTGCTGCGTTGTTTTCACTTAAATTCCGCATTTAAATCCGGAAATTACCCCCTCTTTCTTCCCCTTCCCTGCAAATCAACCTATTATCTCAGCTTTTTTATCTTATCCCAGTTTTTGGGAATAATCAATTACTTGATAGTAAGTTCAAATCCACCTACGCTGATAGCTACGGTAGGTAGTCGTTATTCGGTTGCGGTTGCGCTACTCGCCCCGTGAAAAATTCTCGATATATATCGAAAGTAATCACATTTAGCAACTTATTTCTACGGGGCTCGTTTCGTCTTTTCCTTCGATGAACTCAGGACAGGCGTTACTCGGTTATGCTCCCCCTCCCCTATCCTCTCCCCTCCGGGGCGTAGGCCCCTTCCCTCCGGCCAGTAAGCCCTCCCCTCCGGGGCGTAGGCCCCTCAGGGACGGAGTCGGGCTGGAAGCGGGGACGGAGTCCCCGGGGGAGGGGAGAATTTTTGTTCCCCCTCACCTATATGCGGTTTGTTTCGAGTAATTCGTGAAATTCGTGGTTAAAATCCCCCTCACCTCATTCCTCTCCCCTCCTTCTAGCCCTTCGAGACGCTTGGCCGTTTTCCTGAGGAACGAACGACAGTGAGTGTCTCGAAGGATGGCCAAGCTCCTCAGGGACTCGGCTCAGGACATGCGGGGGGGAGAGGGATATAAATGTCAAACTCCCCCTCACTCATTCGAACCCCTGCATTAACGAATCATTTGATGTTAATTCCTCGGAGCACTAGTGCTCTGTGACATTAATTCTTGCTCGTTCAAGACTCCCCCCTCACCTCATTCCTCTCCCCCAGGGGAGAGGAAGTAATAAACAGTAAAAAGTTCCCTCTCCCCAACGGGGAGAGGGATAGGGTGAGGGGGAATTGGGCAAAAACTAATGTTACTGAGCACCAAGCGATAGTGTTTCTTTAACAGCCTTAAGTGCTGCGTCTGAAATAATTGACCCTGCATTTTTTCCGAAAAAACACATCGTTGCCTCATAGCCGCCCTTTTTATATTCCTTTTCGTTCACGATGTACCCGATGTAGTCGTTAGCAAGGCCGACGATAGCCGGGTACTTAAATCCAAACATTCGGGATTTTAGTTTTATTTCGAGACCCACCTCTGCTATCGGCTCGCCGGGTATCCCTAACAGAACGGCGTCACCTATGCGTATTGCCATGATTACGGCCTGTGTGCTGAACCCCAACCTCTTTGTAAGAAACCTGGGGATAGCAAGGAATTTATAGCTTAACCTGGGAAGTTCCTGATATATTATGGAAGATGCGATCTTTACTTCAGCTTTCAGCTCGATCTCATCCAGCAATTCCTTTACCTCGTCGGCAACCATCTCTCCGAACCGCTCCATCTTCCCGAAGTCATCCCCCTCCTCCTGGTCGTCAGGCGACTGATCACCTACTGCGCCATTTGTATAGAGAACAATAGTATCTTTGAGGTCTCTCTCCAATGACCTCTGCATTGCCCCCGGCCAGTCCGCTGATACCAGGAGGTTATCGGCACCGAGGATCGTCGGGTGAGCGGCGAAATTTATCAAAAGAGCCACGCTCTCTCCATCAAGATCGGTAACCTCCATCACCCATAGTTCATCATCGGTTATGAAGCGACCCTCCGGTGGCGGAGTAGAAAATAAGCGGGTATCGTAGTTATAAGTTGGCTCCCGGCGGTTCCGGTTCAGGCCATATGCCATCGTGGAAGCAATACCAACCTTTGCAGGCTGAAGCTTAGTATAAGCCTCCTTTACAGTTTTCGCTATCTGCGAGGTTATTGAGCTAAATAACTCTTCGTCGAAGCCGCCAAAGACCAGTTCCATCAACCATCTTCGGTCCATAGCAGCGGGGGCAGAGTGGGTATGAGAGGCGCTGAGTAAAAGATTTGTGCCATCAATACCACTCCCTTCCAGCTTGCGTAAGACCTCCAACCGAATATCCCGCGTTAACATGCAAAGGTCGGTCGTTACAATCGCAACCCTGGTTCTTTCTTTCGTCGGCGATCCATTCGCACTGCTAAGAACCAGGGCCTTTACAAAGATCTTGTCGTGCACCCCGGCGGCTGGCTTTTTTTTCCTTGCCCCATATCCGTTAAGGGGGATATCCCGTTGGTCGACAGGGGGCGTTATCTCGGCCCTTGCCACCCCAACGAGAAGTGGTGCCTCACCGCTGGTCTCAAGCGGTGTGGGAAGGCATGGCCTGATGCCCCCAGGCCAAAAGAAAAAGACAGGCAATAAAGCCAGGAAAAAAGCAAATGGTGCAAAAACCCTTAGATTTTTTCCGCTCATGATTGCCTGCTATCGTGGGAGGAATGTCAGATGTTTCTCCGAGAGCCCGCGGATCTTTTCCCAGCTCATAAGCATGGGCCGGTACTCTCCACCAACCCATAGAGAAACCTGATCCTGGTAATTAGGGGAGAAGCGCCTCTCCGATTGGCCGGTGGTAATAACCATCCGCGCCCCTTCCACATCGGCCATATCTACCAGGTGGCGAAGGCTCGGACCCATCTTGACCGAAAAGGGATCATCAAAGTAGCTATAGTAGCCGTTGTTAATGGTCTCCCGGCTTCCGGGAAGGGGATATGGGCCGAGGCTCAAAAACCTTCTCATAATCCCGCTTTCCTGCCCGAATGGGTGGTCAAAAAGGACAGCGTGGACTCGCCCCCAGCGCCACTTCTCGATCTGTTCCCCGAAGCGCTCCCCTAAGTCCTCAACCGCTTTCTCAAATCCTGCCATAAGTGCGTCGTCCCTTGCCTCCTTAACCTCGGTCTCCCGGTTATCGAAGAATATCGACCCTTCCTCGATAAGGTTATCGAAGGTGTTATAGGTCTCAAAGCTTTCCCGGAAAGCCTCAAATATTTCCGGGCTCATCTCGTCCTGGAAGGTAAGAGCGAAGCTCTGGCGGTATGCCTCATAGAATATGAGAGCAGCAGTGCTGTCCACCCCGGTATCGAACTTCCATTCACCGAGCACCCCGCAAGCTTCTCCTTTAAGGGAGTCCTGGGGATACCTTCTCTCCCGGCATGCTCGGACAAAGTATGGTGCAATTCGCTCTCCCTGCTTGGAGTAGGTATCAAGCTGAATTCGTTCCATGTCATCAAGGGAAAATTTCTCCTTTTCCCCCAAAAGCTCATTGATCCGCCATGCCCGGTAAGGGGGTATATAGGTGTCAGAGTATGGGTAGGGATACTCCGGCGGAACAACCTTATTGTTTGCGGTGGCGACAAACCCCTGTTTGGGATTGAATAGCTGAGGAAGCTCGTCGATAGGAATAAACCCTGCCCATTCATACCTCGGATCGCCCCCGGGGACGGGCAGGCTCCCCCCATGGTTAAGCCGGATAGGAGTTAGTCCCCCAGCGATATAGCCAATGTTACCCTCTACATCGGCGTAGACCCAATTCTGAACGGGCACCTTGAGGTACCTGAATGCCTCCCTAAACTCATTCCAGTTGCGTGCGTGGGTGAAAACGGAGAAGCCCTTAAGCTCGTCTGAGTTCTCCCATCCCGTCCAACGAAGGGCGATGGGTGGAGCCTCATCCGGCAGGAAACCGGCGATGGAATTTATTATGGGCCCGTGTCGGCTCTCGCGCACCTCTATTTGCTTAACCTTCATACCATCATCTGAGCGATAGAAAATCTCCTCAATGTACACCCTAAATTTCTCATAACCACTATTACCGAGGTATTCCGAAGGATTATCCGGGTTAACGCTCTCGATGTATAAATCCTGGACATCGGTTAGCGAGGTGGTGGCGGCCCAGGCGATGTGGCGGTTATGGCCGAGGACGATCTGGGGAGTGCCGGGGAACATTACTCCAGCAACCTCAAGGTCGCCGGCCTTAATATGCGCCTCCCACCAGACGCTGGGGAGGTTTAGATCAAGATGAGGGTCGTTGGCCAGCAGTGGCTTCCCGCTCTCAGACCTCGAACCCGAAACTACCCAGCTATTTGAGGCGGCAGGCACCAAAGCAAACGCTGAAGCAGCGGAGTGGGCATTGCGCGATCGGGCAAGGAGCTCTCCCACGAAGGCCGGCTTGAGGCCGGCATATCTTTTGAATTGGTCTTGAGTAAGCTTTCTGGAAGCGCCCCTTGAGTATTTTACCTCGGAGGGAGGCACGATGTATGGGCCGGGGTCGCGGTGCTTCGGAAAGAGTGCCCAGCCAATCTCTTCGCCCCGCTCGGCGATGAGAGCATATCGTAAGAGCTCCACCCAGTAGTTAGCGCTGAGATCCCAGCCCATGTAGCGAGTGATGGCGATGGTATCCTCAATGCGCCATGGTTCCATCTTGTACCCCAGAACTCGGAACTCGAAGGGAAGCCTCTTATTCTCCTTAAGCAATGTGTTTATCCCGTCAGTATAGGCCTGAATCAAGGCCACCGTCTCGGTCTCCATCTCCGACGGCGCCCGTTTAGCGAAGCGATGGAGGCCAATCACCCGCTGGAAGGTATCGACCGGCAAAAGACTCTTCCCGAAGACCTCTGCCAGCCTGCCGGTTGCCATACGGCGGGTGAGGTCCATCTGCCAGAGCCGATAGGAGGCCTGGAGGTAGCCGATGACCCGGGCGATGTCCTGCTCGCTCTTTGCTTCGATATGAGGAATGTCATAACGGTCGAAGTAAACCTCCACTGCCCCATCAAGCCCACTGAGGGTAATCTCTCCCCTCCCCGGCAGGACTCGCTGCTCCGACCAGATGTAATAACCAACCCCGCCAGCAATAACAAGAATAGCTATAAAAAGAGCAGCTATAACAAACAAAAAAAGCCTTTTTCGTCGAGTAGACATCTTCAACAACCTCCTTAATTCAAGCAATTTCAATTTCCCTTCCCCCCTTTGTAAAAGGGGGGTTAGGGGGGATTTTCATCTCCTCCCTCCTTTAACCTATAAAATGAACCTCCCCTCCCTTGATGGGAGGGGACTAAGGGGAGGGTGAAGGATCTTAGACCCTTTTCTAATCACCCCCTCACCTTTACCCCGATGGACATCGGGGCAAGCCCTCCCCCATCCCTTCGACAGGCTCAGGACAGGCAAGGGGGAGGGAAGTATAAGGTAACCCTGTAGTAAGCTACAGGGAATTAACAAGTTAACAAAATTATTGTTGTAATATTAACAATTTATTTGTACCTATTTAGTGTAGGGGCTTAATTTATCAATCCGCCTGAGGCGGATCGGGTTCGATAAACCTGTTCCTGACACGTTCAGGAATCGAACCCCTACAATTTTGCATTTTTAATAGGTAGAACTTCGTAGGGGTCGGATTCATCCGACCCGCTTTCATAAAGCCCAATCCGCCTTCTATTACGGATTGTAGGGGTAGACCTCTCCTTCGACAAGCTCAGGACAGGCTCTGTCCACCCTTATTCGGGCCGACAGGGACGTCGGCCCCTACATTAACGCATTGTTTGGGGCAAATCTTTGTAGGGGTCGGATTTATCCGACCCGCTTTCTTGTACCTATTTAGTGTAGGGGCTTGATTTATCAATCCGCCTGAGGCGGATCGGGTTCGAAGGAATCGAACCCCTACATTAACGCATTATTGGTAGGTGAATCTTTGTAGGGGTCGGATTCATCCGACCCGCTTTTCATAAAACTCTGGGTCGGTTACCCCCCTGTCTCCCCCAATACCTCCATGAATGCAGCCAGACGGTTGGCTACATGCTCTTCGGAGTACACCCTGGGGTCGTTATGATCCGCCTCCAGCAGGAGGGCGGGAACACCCTGTTCTTGAACAAGCCTCTCCCTCTGGTCTATCTGGCCGATAGAGTATGGTTTGCAGGAACGATCCGAGTGCAAGATGACCCCGTCAACCTGGTATTCCTCAACCATCCGCTTCATAGTCGCCAGCTTATAGCCGGTCCCCCGATTGAGAATGGGGTGTATATATACTCGGGCCATAGATTCGAGGGGCCGCTCCGGATCGATCAGTTGCGCCAGCTCGCCCCAGGCGTTGGTGTAGGTCGAGGCGACAACAGTGATCCCGTTTTCCGCAAATAGCTCCGACAGGTAGCGAAGCCGGTACCACACGGGCAGATTATCCCACAGCAGTCTTTTCTTCTCGTTCTTGATCGCGCCTACTCCCTTCGCAATCCGGTCGTCCAGCTCCGCGAGCACGGCCTGGTAGTACTCAACCGCGGCAGCCTCCCCCCGCATCTCGACGATGGGGGCCATATGGATGAACTCATCGAAGGCGCTAATGGGTGCGGGGCGGTGCCTCCCGCGCTCCATTACCTGCATCCACAGGTGCACGGCCTCCGCGCTCATTTCCAATGACTCCCGGAACTTTCGGTTTTCCAGAGACTTACCCCTCACCTTCTCCGCAACCGTTACTGCATCCTCAAACTGCTTTTTCACAAATGCGATGGCATGGTCGGTAGCTTCGCGGTATATAAAGGGGGTATCAATGAGAATCAGAGGAACCTGGAAATGGTGGGCCAGGACGCAATACCAGTGCAGGACCGTCTGGCAGATGTTGGTACAGCAAAGAAGGAGGTCGGGGCGAGGAAGACGCCCCACCGGGGTCTTGCCGGATAGAACCGAACCGATGTCGGTGCGAGCGTAAGAGCAGATGTCGCGGGAATAACCTTCATTCTCCGCCACCGAGGCAAGTTCAACCACCATCCGTCGAGCTCCGCACAGAGCCCCGTGGTTTTCCGGATAGAGGGTATAGAAATCCAGGGCCTTGAGAAATTCAACGGGAGCCCCGGATGTAACCCAGGCCACCTTGCGGTAACGGTTGGCGTATCTGCCTTCCAGGTAGTGGCGGCTGACGATCTCAGTCAGTCGCGCCGTAACCCTCAGCGGTGGCGACAGATACTCGCTTTTCCATCGAGACGAACGCTGCGCCCGCCGCTCGGCCCGCAAACGTTGAAAGCGAAGGAAAGCCCTGCCCATAATGTTGACATTCCAGTGGTAGTAGGCTAAACCGAACGGGTTCATGCAATCACCTCCATAAAAGTCTCAAGCGATGTCTCAACCTGACGGGACAACTTATCACCGATATCCACCTCGACCACAACCGACGGGATCCCTGCATCCTTTAATCCTTTACGCAGACTGGGCAGGTAAAAAAGCTCCGGCTCACAGAACTTTATGTTATAAAAGACTACTCCCCGGGCCCCGGACTCATCGACCCACCGGCGAAGATGACCGATACGTTCTTCGATAGAACTACCCCGCGTAGAGTCCGGTGGCCCCAAAAGGATGCTCTCCGCCATCCGCCGCCGCGGCTCCGTGCTTCTTCCGGCAGGGTAAAGCCTTCGTCCCAAGCAGGCAAAGTCGTCGGCGACTACCGCGCCTCCCATTTTGGCTATTGCATTTAGGATGTCCATGGGCTCGGGGACAATCCCGGATAAGAGGATCGGGATTCCCGGCCGAGGGTCACCGTTCGCCCGGCTAAGGGCACCCTGGGCAAGTTCTGTAAATCTCTCGCTGGGCAGATACTCGCGGGTGCGAACAAGGCGGTAAAACTCGATATCAGAAAACGGAAGGCGAGCTCGCAGCTTAAAAAGCTCCCTGAGAAATCTGTCTGCTTCCTCCTCACGCTCTACCGCCTCCATCACCTCCGAATCCGAGGGGGAGCGACCGCTTACCTCTGCCAGCCGCGCAAAAACCGATCCAAACTCTTCTGCCAGGAAATTGATGTCGCTCTCCCTGGTGCCCCGTGGAATATAAAGGGGGATCACGGGCTTATCGGGTTTTATGAAGTCAATCAGGATACTGCCAAGGCCCTGCAGGGAGTCACAGGCGTGCGGCACCACGATGAAGTCCGCTACATCCAGGCCGCCCGAGAGAATGAAGGAGAGGCCGTTTCGCACAATGCTGCAGGTATAGGACTGCAGGTGTGCCTCCCCATGTTTGCCTTCTACTACCGGTGGCCCCCAGACCTCAACCGGAAGAATGTCAAAGGCCCGAAAGAGCGCCCGGGGATAGTGAATGGGAAATACCGCCGCCACACGCCCTCCCCTCCCCTTGTGGTCGTTTATCACCTCCGAACGCCGCGGTATCTCCAACGATGCCTCCATCTGCATTCTCCTTTAGTGAAGTATGATCCGGGTTCAACCGGGTAACCGAGAATAGGTAGATTATACCTGCCGGGAGATAAAAACAAAAGCAAATTCTGAGAATAATCGGAGCCTCCTCAAAAACCATTCAATCCCTTCGACAGGCTCAGGACAAGTAATTCGGATGTTCACGCATTATTTGGGTCGAAGAGTTCTATGAAAGCGGGTCGGATAAATCCGACCCCTACAAAAATTTACCTCACCCTCCGAGGGGAGCAGGGTCAAACCTCGCCTATTGACTAATATTTCGTTAAATCAACTCTAATCGTCGAGATATTTTTGTCCTTTCTCATTCTTCTTTGAAGGCTTTTCCGTTTCCCCCCTCCCCAAACCCCTCCCACAAGGGGAGGGGAAATAAGCTCTCAATAGAAATCATTGGGGTAAATAGGGGACCACGTTGGTTACTTGTTGCATTGGGGAGGGCCTGGTCAAATCTCGGCAGAGAAATCAGCGTTGAACCTCGACTATTGACTGCTTTTGCTTGCCAGATTTATCGGTTATACGACAGGAGATGTGGTGATAACCCGAGACGAAATTGAAAGAGGAATCGGGGTCAAAGGCTATGTTCTAAGTGGTGAGAGGGAAAAGCAGCAGCTCATCTGGTATATGTCAGCCATTTATTGTATTTCTCATTTTTTCCGGATATGATTTTATTGAACTCATTATTGAGTCTCTGGCTGACCTCCCCCACCTCGCCGTTATTGATAACCTTATCATCAACCTGAATCACTGGCCAGATCTTCACGGAAGTGGCGGTGAGGAATAGCTCATCAGCCTCGTCCAACTCATCCCTTTTGACCTTCCTTTCCTCAACCCTGATTCCCATATCACCCGCTATCTCGATTACTGACTTCCTTGTTATCCCGCTGAGGATATAGTCCAGGTCAGGGGTAGCAATTACACCGTTCTTTACCAGGAATATATTTTCTGCACTTGCCTCTGCAACATTGCCTTCACAGTCAAGTATAATAGCTTCATCTGCTCCTGCATCTTGTGCCTCATACTTGGCAAGCATGGAACTCAAGTAGTTTGCGGAGACCTTTGCCTTCACCGGAGCGGTATTCGGATGGAGCTTCCTCTGGGAGATGACTTTAACTTTAAGAGTAGGTTTGATTCTGGTGCTCTTTTGCTGCTGGATCATCGCCAATATGTCAACCGCGGCAATTGCTACCTGAACCAGGTTATCAGGTGGGATAACATCCAGTTCATCACTCGGAAAATGAGCCGACATCTTTATATAAGGGTTTCTTACCTTGTTGATATTAACAGTTTCCTTTACCGCCTCTTTTAACTCATCCCTGGAGTATGGTAACTGCATCCTGATGAGCTCAGCAGAGTTTTTGAACCGGTCAAGATGGTCATCCAGCCTGAATACGGCAATCCTACCCTCAATCTCGTAACAGATAATCCTCTCAAAGATATTCGATCCCCGCTGGAGGCTGTGAGAGAAGATGTCTATCTTCGCCTCCTCCCGATCAATGAACTTGCCGTTTATCCATACCTTTCCTGACATCAGTGTTTCTCCTGCACTACGATCCTTTTTTCAAAACATTTTATGGTCTAAAATTTGTAGCCTCACCAATAATCTCAATTGCCCTCGTCACAGCAAAGATTGTCTTTCTGTCTCTAACAAAATCTTCAAACTCTAACTCCTTTACAAACTCTTCAATAGCATTTATAGAATCATGTATGTCTTGGATGTAATCTTCGAATTCTCGCTTACTCATATATATATAACTTCTTTTAAAATGTTTTCGCCTATCCTTGGCTTTAAGGCACTCTTCATAACCAAGTCAACTTTTTCTCCTATAAGTTCAGAAAGCTCTCTTTCTAATGCTACAAAATCCAGAAGGCTTATTACTTCATAAAACTCAACCAGTATATCCACATCGCTCTTTTTTCTTTCTTCTCCTCTTAACAAAGAGCCAAAGATACCTATTTTTTGAACCTTAAACCTCTCTCTTAAGATAGTCTTGCCCTTTTTCAGGACCTTTTTTATCTCTTCAAGTTCTTTTCTTTTGTTCATTCGAACCATCCTCAGAATAAGAGTTAGCCAGTCTAACGGCCCTGTACTGCGACCATTTTTTCAAGACATTTTTATGGTCTAAAATGTGAGCTTCTAACGGGGGTTACTTATTTAACATAATCCTTGATTTTCAAAAATGGTTTATCGTTATGGCTCGCAATTCTATCTTATTCCTGAATTTTTTATACCATTTTACCGCAAATAAGCCAATAAAAGCAATAATAATCCTGCTAAAGGATGGCTAAAGGAATTTGTAATGACCAAATCCTCTACAGATTTTAGACGCCGTTATGAAGTCGAAGCCCACCTTCGCGGAGCCTGTCTTGAGCCCAGATCCTTCGCGGAGCTTGTCCTGAGCCTGTCGAAGGGCTCAGAATGACAGGGTGGACTATCCAAATCCTCTTATTCCGCCTTAGGCGGAATGGAAAGCCCCGGTTTTAGTCCACATTGTATAATTTTCGGGAAACTCCACCAACACACCAACTTTGGTCTTTTTTCTTGACAAATATATTCCTTTTTAATAGATTATAAAGAGGGTTATACCAATAGAACTCGTTCCACTACAAGTTAAGCCCTTTAGTGCGACTTTCATATTCTTACTTCCTACACCATACAGACCATACCCCCAATAAATTCAATAAAAAGCATTTTCTCTCTTTTGAGAGGGGAAATGGATATAGATTTTACCTAATCCCAGATAATGCATAAAATGTAGGGGTTCGATTGCTTAGGGGAATAGCAGGGAGTAGCAAGGAATGGCATGGAATGGCAGGGGGATTTCCTCGCCCGTGTGGGAGAGGGGACGTGCCTGC
>SDBT01001289.1_pt1 | contig 43723 bp, 63 predicted proteins | sample 2277101 | NCBI WGS metagenome assembly SDBT01 (sample SAMN10404973, study PRJNA504765) | marine sediment metagenome | isolation source: marine sediment core GS10_PC15, 103 cmbsf | place: Arctic Ocean: Southern Knipovich Ridge | collected 2010
CTGTGAGGTGAACGAGCCACTCGCTCTGGTACGTGGCGACGACCTGAGCATGACCGTCCTGCACAACAGAGGCTCGAACCTCAACATCATCGCAGAAGGGCAGACACCCTATCTGGCAGCCACTTGGCAAGCACTACCGTAAGGAGGTACTATGGCAGCAGGAGTAGCAGGCATGAAGCTGCACGAGCACGTCGTCCTGCACAAGTTCGAGGGCGAGAACGCGGAGCAGGCACCGTTCGCGTCAATCACTATCGACGATGGCGTGATAACGGCCCGTTGCGACAACCACGTTTGGTTGCCCGACGCGGAGCACGCCCCAGACGGGCAGATATGCGGCATCTGCGAGGAGGTATGGCCGAATGGCACTGACTAACGCGGGTCGGAACGACTTTGCCGCCGTGATTATCGGCGACGCGATTACCGACTTCGACAACGCGAACGCCTACATCGGAGTGGGCGACTCGACGGACGCCTTCGACAAGACGGAGACCGACCTACAGGCGGCCACCAACAAGTTCCGACAGGGCATGGAGGCGACGTACCCGACACGGGCCACTAACGTACTGACGTTCCGCTCGCTGTTTGCAACAGGGGACGCGAACTTCGCCTGGCAGGAGTGGGCCGTGTTCAACCACGCAACGGTGGGCACGATGCTCAACCGCAAGGTCGAGTCACTGGGCACCAAGACCTCGGCGCAATCGTGGCAGTTCACGGTGACGCTGACGGTGGACAACCCGTAGAATGGTTGCCCGCGTAGTAGACACTCCGAGAATGGCGGTTCTCGCCCTGCGCTACGAGAGCGCGGCACTGGTAACTATGGGTGCCAGTCCCGCGACCTTCGACGCCCAGGAGTATCTGACCGATACGCACCTCTGCGTACTGGACGAGGCGGAGCAGGCGGTCATCTCGCTACGGCGCGACGACGTGACCCTGGGCCACGAGGCGTGGTTCGTTCATGTGATAGGGGGGCCGACGACGGCGTGGCGCGGCCTGATGCGGGCGGTGCGGGCGTACTTCGTTACAGTGAACAAGGGCCGAGTCGCGCTCCTGTGGCCTGAGCGCATGGGTCAGCAGCGAACCGCTATCTCGCGTGAGACTGCCATCCTGGAGTCTACGCCGATAACGATTCGTGGTGCGGCGTGGCGGCGTCACGAGGCCGAGAGCGACGAGCTTCCGGTGAGGCGCAGATAATGACCTGGGTGTACCACATTGGCTACAGCGGAGCCTCGGAGGACAACGAGTCAGAGAAGTGTGGCGCTGCTTTCCTAAACCGCTCTGTAGAGGCGCAGAGTGCCAGAGGGCGTACCGGCTCCTGGGGAGTTAAACTCAATCACACTGGGGGCAACGCTTGGACGTTTGGTACTCAGGGCGACGCTAACGACAAGACGGCGGAAGTACGTACTCCGCCTCCCTCTGGCAGCCGAGTCCTAGCGGTGCAGGCCGGAGTGGGACTCGCCGCTGCGCCCTCAGTAGACTCGCAGCTATTCCACTGGGCGCTGTCCACTGTCAACGGGAAGGCGGGCATCCAGATACTTGCGAGCCGCGCCCTCCAGTTCCGAGACAGCACGGGACTCGTGGGCAGCGCGTCTACGACACTGATACCCACTACCGGCCTCATAGACGTGGTGGCGTTCTGGTTCAAGGACGACTCAGGCAACTGGTGGGCATCACTGTACATGGACGGCGCGGAGGAGATTGAGGCGTTCAAGCTACCAGGAGGGTCGGCCTTCTCAGCGTCAGGAGGCGGAGGTAGCGACACTCCGCAAGTAGGGGGCTGGGGCCACAACAGTCTAATCACATGCGAGACGTTCATAGACGACGCCTGTACGGCTCACTCGCTAGCGGCTGGCGACGCGCCGTGGACGACGAAGTACCCGTTCGTGCGAATGAAGGGCGGCATCTCGGATATGCCTCCGAAAGCAGACGGGGCGACCGTAGACTGGAACAAAGGTGCGGGTGGCTGGTCTGAGATTGATGACACTGGCGGTAACGACGGGGGCGCGACGTTCAACCAGGAAACCGAGGAGAACAAGATACACCTACACCAGTGGACTGCCACGAATCCGATTCCGTCGGGGGCTACTGTGCGCGGCGTACAGTTTCGCACAGTGTCCGCTGAGACAGGCGACGGTAAGAACGCTGGTAACATGTACATCGAGAAAGGGGCGACTCCTGACACGGAAACGGGGCCACTCTTTTCCAATAGCGCCAACTACCGAGGTAAGGGCTGGATAGGAGTACCAGACCCCGAAGGCGATTATCAGTCGTGGGAGCAAGGCGACTTCGACCCTGGCGACTGGGACTTCGGATTCAAGGCAGCCAGTGTGGACGCGGGGCACCGTCTCACACTGATGGGCGGGCCATTGGTGCTCTACACCGAGACTGCCGACCTGATTATCCTACTAACGGAGCCAGAGTTCGACACCGTGATTCCGAAAGCCGCCTCCGATACACTGGGCCTCGACGCTGCCGAGGCGTCAGCGGTACAGGCGGGCCTGACAGCAGCCGACACGCTTGCACTATCGGTCGCGGAGGCCATCACGGTGCAAGCGCATCTAGTGGCGTCCGACAACGTGGCGATGGCGACAGTCGAGAGCGTGGGGCTATTCGTGACTCAACCAGCCTCAGACACTCTAGGACTGGCGGTCACGGAGTCGGTCGAGGTGGAGGCACAGTTTAGTGCCACGGATGCGCTGACGCTCGACATCGTAGAGGCGGCGAGCGCGGTAGCGGTTGTACTGTCCGCGTCGGACTCCGTGGCCCTAACACTCACAGAGACGACCGTGACCCAGGCGAACGCTGCGGGCGTCGACACGATTGCGCTCGCGACTGACGAGGGCGTACCGGACGCTCTCGTGATAGTCGCGGTCACGGACACGGTAGGACTGGCGACCGACGAAGCGTCAGCAGCTACCGCCATCTTCGCAGCGAGCGACGCTCTCAGTCTGGCGGCGACGGAGGGCGCGACTGCGGTAGCGGTGGTGCTTACCAGCTCAGACACGGTGGCGCTGGCTCTAACTGAGAGCGTGGTCAGCGTGGAAGTGAGCCTCTCCGGTACCGATGACCTCGGACTGGCGATAACCGAGCAGAACGCGCTCCTGGCGCTTGTGAGCGGGTCTGACGCGGTTGCGCTAGCGACCACCGAGGCAACACTGACGGAGGTGCTCCTCGGCGTGTCTGACACTCTAGGACTCGCCATCACAGAGACGACCGCGTTAGCGGCAGTGCTTACAGCGTCGGATACCGTGGCGCTTGCGCTGACGGATGCGAGCACCGCGCCAGTCGTCGAGGCGATACTGGGAGAGCGCGACCTGCCGGACATCCTGGACGACATCCGAGACTGCCTGCTTCTAACACCAGGCATCCGAGACGTGGACTCGTTCTGGCCCACCAACCTGGGGGCACTCCCGCGAGTGATACTCCGGTACCTGGACTCGCCCTGGGAGTTGCAGCTCCAGCGGACGGAGATACATCACGAAATAGAGGCGGAGATTGTGATTGCACCAGCCTCCGACGCTATCAGGGCGCAGCGCAAAGTGGCGGGACTCGTGAACGACGTGAAGGCGCAGCTCCTACCGAGCGACTGCGTGGGCTTCTCGGTCGTGAGCGTCGGGTCTACGGGAATGAGGCAAGTGAGCTACCACGGTCGGCGGTACTGGGCAGCCACGGTGAGGATAAGAGCCGTCGAGACGGCAGGAGCCACTGTATGAGCGAACCGAACCACAACGACGACCTCGCTCGCCAGTTCAAGCGTGTCGCGGGGTTGGCGGACTCCGCGTGGGAGGCGCTGGCGTTAGCGATGACGGAGGATGAACCAATCACGCGAGCGGAGGCGCGGTACAAAGACTGGGCGTCACTGCTCATGCGTTACCACGACGCGATGGAGCGGGTAGCGGGCAAGGACGAGACCCTGGACGGACTGGGCGGCATGAAAGCGGGTCAGCAGTGACGCCGAAGCGACCCTGGAAAACGCCTGGCCCCGTCGCGCTGCTCACTATCCACGGGCGCACCCTTCTGTACATGTCGAATCAGGCAGACATGACGAGCGCCGAGATAGCGAACAAGATGGGCTACGCCACTAGCACGATGACGCGCATCCTCTCAGAGCTAAAGGCGGAGGGACTCGTGACATACACACGCCTGTCGACGGGGACGTACTGGAACCCCGCGAGGGACATACACGCCATCTACAGGAGGTTACAGGTAGATGCTACAGTGCCAGGCAACTGAGGATGGAGGGGGGCTACAGTGCGCCCTCGCCGTACACGACGACGAGCGACACTCGTGGGCCGCCCCCGTTCTCTCGTGGGAGGCTGCGCTCGACCGCGTGACCAACATCTGCGACGACATCGCGAAGCTGCGCCACACGAAGTACGGGCCGGATAACATCAAGGCCACTGGCGAGACAGGTCTGTGGGTGCGTATGTCGGACAAGCTCGCCCGCATCTCCCGCGCCATGACCACGGGCCAGTTCGAGTTCCCCGACGAGAAGTTCGAGGATGCCATCATCGACATCGTGAACTACGGGCGCTTCTGGCTCATGTGGAGAGCGAAGCAGTGGGAGCTGCCCTCCAAGAGTCTCGGCGAGGAGCCGCTAGAGAGGCCATTCCAGGATGGCGGGCACGACGGCCCCCGTCCCCTGAGCGAGCTAGGCAATCCCGCCGATGGTTAGGGCGTACCACTATTATCATAACAGTATATGGGGCCGTAAGGCCCCCACCATCAAGGAGGCAGAATGAGCGAACAAGTGAACGACCCGAACCAGTGTCCTAATGGCGTGTGCCGCTCTGAGAACTTCGACACCTACGACCAGGACGATATGGGCGACCGCGTTATCTACAAGCGGCACTGCGACGACTGTGACTTCCAGTGGCAGGACGAGTACAAGCTGGAGTTCCACGCCAGGACGGACGTGCGTAGTGGCTAGAGGTCAGACGTTTCACTTCCTGGGCTTCGTATGGGACATCGACCCCGCTCGCGAGATGGTGCGACGCCGCGCCACGAACACGAACCTGTACGTGCCCCACTGGGTCGCGCTCCTGAACATGGTCGAGACGGACAAGACGTGGGCGGCCCAGGTAGACCTGAGCGAACCCATCCTGGTCGTGCCACTACCGGACGGCATCGGCGACCTGGTAATCGACGGGTGGCACCGCCTCCTCAAGGCGTACATCGAGAAGAAGGAATACCTGCGGGCGCATCTGCTCTCGTATCAGGAGGCTCGCGAAATCTGCATCGAGGGCGACTACCGGAAGCGTCGCCCCAAGACGAACGTACTAGAACTGAAAGGGCCAGAGCAATGACTGGACACAACTGCACAGGCGACGGCTGCGACTTGTGTGCGGCCCTCTCGCATACGGACTTGGGCCAGCTCCTCGCGAACGACGAAGCGCAGGGCGAGCCAGAGCTGGTGCTCGTACCGAGGCAAGTCCTGGAGGAGATGCAGCGTATCGTGAACCGCCAACACGCGGTCAGCGCGGAGTTCACGGACTGGGCATCGCTCTCGGCTATCCTCGACTCGGTGCTGCCGTGACTAAGACGAGACGCTACTGCAAGTCGTACATAGGCCACACCGGGCACCCCTACGAGACTAGGGGCGAGGAGTATCACTGCCCTGGTCGGGTGCTCATGGGCGACCTGCTACCGGAGGTACTCACGGACTGCCTCGACTGCGAGATACTGGCACCAGAGAAGTGCGTGTTCCACGGGAAGCACGGGGGACACCGCCTCCAGCTTCTTGCCTTCAAGGAAGAAGATAGTGGCCTCTGGTCGAACCGCTACTACTGCAACGACTGTCGGAAGTGGGCGTGGGAATGAGCAGCATAGGCGCAGTGGTCAAGAGTACCTACCCCGCCAACATCAGTGCTGTCGAGTACGCCGCTATCGGTCAGCAGCCCCGCGAGATAGAGGGGGAGCAGGGTAAGCCCTTCGCGGGTAACTCAGGCGCTCTCGCGATAGACTACCTCAAGGGCGCTGGACTCGACACCGATATGATGTTCCTGGGCCATGTCTATCAGACCGTGCTGGCACAGGGCCAGAAACCCTCCAGCACCGAGGTCAAGCATGGCATAGCCCGCATCAAAGAGGAACTGACGAAGTTTCCAAACCTCAAGGCAGTGGTACTGTTCGGCAGCTACGCTGCGAAAGCTGCCTTTTCACTCAGAGGAGGCATAACTCGCGTCCACGGGTCGACTGGCAAGCTGGAGCTACCCGATGGTCGGGAGATAGACTGCCTCGCGGTCGTCCACCCTGGCTACGTCCAGACACAGCGCACCATGAGGCGGAAGCAGCAATGGGACGCGGACTGTCGGAGCGTGGTCGCCCGTACCATGTATCTCGGTAAGGCGCTGGAGCTACCGAAGATTACCTGGGAGCCTCTGCTATCGTCCAACACTGATGTCGCCCCTGGGCCGATTGGACTCGACACCGAGACAGCGGAGCAGATGGGCGATAAGGTCGACCCCAGGCAAGACCCGCTTCTAATCACGGGACTCTCGGACGGTCGCGTGATACCAGGAGCGCCGACGTTCGCCAAGGGCGCGGCTCCTATCGCGTGGAACATGCCCTTCGACGCGGTGGTGATAGACAACTGGGACTTGCCCTGGCACGACGGGAAGATGCTCGCCCACCTAACAGGGGAGTTCGACACGTCGATGAAGGGCTGCGCGACTCGTATCCTCGGACGCCCCATGATGGAGTACGACGGGGAGCTGCGAAAAGAGGCAGCCGAGAAGATACGGGCGGGCATCGGTATCGAGGATGAGGCGGTGTACCGCTTCTCCGCGTACTGCGTCCAGGATGCGCTCGCCCACAAAGACACGTTCGACGCACTCTCGCGACGGGCGACCCCTGAGATAATGGGACTCTACGAGCGGGTGGAGCGCCCCATGCTGCGGCTGTACGCTAAGTGGACGAGCCTGGGCGTGTTCCGACTCGACCGCGAAGCGGCAATGAAGAAGCGCGATGCGGTCGACGGGCGTATCCGCGAGATGCGGGCCGACCTCCTGGCGGAGACGGGCGTGGACTCCGTTCACAAACACGCGAAGCTCGCCGCCGCTCTCGGACTGCCCTCCACAGCGAAGGCGTTTGTCGAGCGTGAGTGGAGGAAGCTCAACGCGAGGCAGCGCAAGGTCATCGGACTCGTGGGCGACCTCCGCAGCGCGGAGCGTCAGGTGAGCACGTACCTCGATTCGTGGCTGGAGTGGCCCAACCCGCTGCTCTCGACTATCTGGCGACCGACCGCAGCGTGGACGGGGCGACCAGGGAGCGCAGACTTGAACCTCCAGAACATACCTGGCCCCTGTGGCAAGTGTCAGATGTGTCGAGCGGAGCGAGAGGACGAGTGCCCCCTTAACCTCAAGCCGCTTCTCCTAGCGCCCCCAGGAACGGTGCTCTACGAATTCGACAACTCCCAGGCGGAGCTGCGCGTCGCGGCGCACAACTCGCAAGACCAAGCGATGATAGAGGCGTTCACGAACGGCCTCGTGATAGATGGCGTCCGCACCTACGACCTCCACGAGTGGGCGCGACAGAAGCTCGGTATCCCCGACAGGCGCACAGCGAAGATTGGCGTGCTCGCCACGTTCTACGGCTCGGCTACGGCAGACGAGCAACTCATGGCGACACTCCGCAGCATCTTCCACGGGTACGTCCGATGGGCGGCCAAGGTCGGGCGGATGCAGATTGTTCCTGGGCTGTTCGGTCGCATGTTCCACGTCCCGCCACACCCCAACGAGAACCACCGGAAGCGCGAGGCGGTCAACGCCCCCTCGCAGGGTGGCGCGGTTGACGTGCTCAAGATACAGTGCGCCAAGGTGGAGAGCGCGGGCTTCGATACCCGACACGCGATTCACGACTCGTGCCTCGTCGCGGTAGACGAGAGCGATGCGGGCGAGGATGTCCAGCGCGAGATAGTAGACATCATGGAGAACGCCGTTGCGCTCTCCGTGCCTCTGAAAGTGGGTGCCGGTAAATGGCCGCAGCACTAGAGGAGCTACTCGCCATTGTACGGGAGGCGGTCGGTCGTCACCCTAGCTGTCGCAGGCGTCGTAGTCATTGCCGCTGGTGCGATATGCGGGAGGCGCTGGAGAGGGTAGACAGGGAGGGGCCATGCAAGTGATTGAGATACTGGAGCCACTACTGGGGTTCCTCGACTGGCTCATGGAACTGGTGGCGGGGTTCTGGAACCTGGTGGCGTCGTGAGCTGTATGAACGTCCAGGTGAAGTGCCAGGACTGCGACGTTCTCTACACCGTCATGCCCTCGTGGGAGCGAAGCTGGCAGCGACGCGGTTCAATGATGGAGCCACGGTATCCAGAGGCAGCTCGGCACTGCAAGTTCTGTGGCGCTAACAGTAACAGGCTCATGATAAGCAAGGCCCACGGCCCACCCCCCAAACGCGGGGGAGCGGTCTGATTCAGGAAATGAACTTCCGGTGTTTCGCCCCCAGAATACCTTGCGGGCAATCCCACGTTCTCGGTACAATGAAGGGTCACAGGTTTCACGCTCCGAACGGAGCGCGACCGCACAGGAGGGCAACGATGAACGAGCGCATCGACACCGGAGACTGGAGATGGCAGCACACATGCGGCTGCGAGCACATCATCCAGTCTCAGAGCGAATGGGGCATGCAGCTCCGGTGGACACTCCACTGGGCGCTCTGCTCGAAAGCGAGGGCACTAGGTCGATGACAACGACGACAAGGAACAGGCATGGGTGCGACGCACCCGACCACGACCACGATGACGAGGGGCTGCTCGGCGGGGCGATAACGGTAGCGAAACTGGCGGAGGGCATAGCGGGAAGTTACGGGATGATGCCCGACAGCATCAGGTTCACCACTTGCGCCATGACGCTCTGGGCGCTACAGGGGGACGACAGCCTGTTCTTCACCGACGCGGACGCGACCGAGTTCATTAAGGCAGCCGACTGCGAGGAACTCCAGGCGCTCTGGGACGAGGGCGGAGACGCGGTAGTGCTGACAGACCGCATCGCGGAGGTGACAAAGTGATGCAGCCCGACGAGCGCAACATCATTGACCGTGAGCCGGAGCAGTTCGACCCGCCCCACGGCAACGGGCCTGGGGTACGCAAGAGCAAGCTGGGGACGCCCAAGCGCATGAGCTACGTCGCCACGTTTGAGGGGACGGGCAACATCCCGTTCGACATGCTGCGCTTTGACGCCTGCTGGCCCCTCACTCAGGAGAGCGTTCGTAAGACGCTCGCCCGCAGGGGCGACCTTGGGAAGCGGACAATCGGTCGCACGGAGGAGCGCCCCCGTCAGGTGGCGTTCGCGAGTCACCTCGGATTCACACCGCAACGGTGGGCGTCGTTCGGCTGGAGGATAGTTACATGATGGCACACCTCGAACTCTGGACGCTCCAGCTCATTCTTGGGGCATGGGACATCTGGGACGGTTTCTGGAGCTAAGAATGAATCGCGCACACTCCCGCGAGGGAGAGAGAGGAGGAGATGCCATGCGGGCCACGCGCACCGTCTCAGGAGGCTGCGGGGTTTTGACCCCCTGCTCATGGGGACGAGTGACAATGCCCTTCGCCACAGAGACTCTCACTTCGACACGCGACGACGACATCAGCAGGAGGATACATGCAGCCACACGGAACGGTCGTCATCAAGGAGGGCGCGGGGCCGCTTACCACCGCACACCTGGAGACGCTACAGGCGGAGCACGAGGCCGAGGGCGGTTCAACGAACGCCAAGGAGAAGGCGCTGGCGGATACGGTCAAGTTCGCGATGCGGTTCGCCGGATACTTGCACGAGAACGCCCACCCGATGTTCCTGCACACGCTCCGCCTCATGATGCTCTACCAGTCGAACGCCTGCGCCGGATGCCGGGCGGGGACGGACGGAATCGCGGAGCTGCTCCTGATAGCGCCACCCTCGCCGGAGGATTTGCTTGCGCTCACAGGGCGGACATCCTGGGAGGGCGGCGTCAACCCCGAAGCCATCAGGGAGAAGCTGGCCGAGGCGCTCGACAAGGTGTCGCAGGGGATGCCCTTGCAGGAGGCGCTGGCGTCCATAGGGGCGCGAGTCATCGTAGCGGACTTCCCCGACGACGAGGGCTAGATGAAGCGGCAGCGGGCGTCATTACCGAAGCACGGGAACGAGCGCGTGTGCGCCAAGTGTCGGGCGTACTACCGAAGGCGCTGGTCGCGGATAGGCGACCTCTACCTGGCACCGGACAAGCGAGACAGCTAGACACTACTAGCGCCCCACTGGGGCAAGAAAGGTAAACGTACACACGATGGCAACCAAGACACCGGATAACCCGAAGCTCCCAGAGGCAAAGAAGTGCGCGAAGGCGTTGGAGTCGCTCAAGACCGTAGCGCAGGTCAAGGCATGGACGAAGCAGTACATGGGCACGCTCGGCTACAAGGCCGTCGGGCGCATCCTCATCGGGGAGTCGCCGGAGATGTCGGTCGCAGCGAAAGCCGAGCGCAGAGAGATGAAGGGCACCTAGGATGCTCGCTCGGATAGCGGTGGCGATGTTCGTGCTACTCTGGCTGGGAGTAGTCACGGGCGTCGTTGCCCTCATCGTCTACGCGATTATCGTGGTGGAGCGAGTAACGTGAGCCAGACGCCACGCGAGAAGTGGCAGGGTAGGGATGAGCGTGGGTGCGAGGTCTGTGGCGAGCAGACACCCTACGCCTGCGGCAAGACACTGGGGGGTCGCGAGTGCTGGACGCCCCTGTGCAACGACTGTGAGTGTCCCGACGAGGGGTCGCACGTAGCAGAGAAGGAGGCAGCGGAGTGACAGACCGATTCAGCCACCTGGAGCTAGGGCCGGAGACGTTCCAGGGCATCGAGCATCACGAGAGCGGCATTGACATTCCGTTCTCGGCGGGGTGGCCCCTGTTCCTTATCGGGCAAGCGAGGGAGCGCGGGTGCGACTTCGAGAAGGAGGCGGACGGGTACGGCCCTGGCGAGGGGACGTTCGGAGACTGGTCGGGCATCAGGGACAGCAGCTTCACCGCCCTGACCGTCATGACGCAGAAGGCGCTCAACTACCTGTTCGCGTATGGCGACGAGGGGGGCGTACAGGTACGGACGGTGGTAGCCGAGGCGGGGGCGGGGGGACTGAAACAGAATGGCTAAACTAGGAATCGTAGAGCGTCGCTGGAGCCTTAGCACCCACAACTCTAGCGGCGACGAGTGTGAGGCGCAGTACGCGGTAGCGAGCACCACCAAGAGGCGCTCGAACCGTCGCCTCCTGTACCGCTGGAAGAACCTCGTGACCAAGACCGTGCTGGGCTGGAACCTGGTGCGGGGCAACCTGGACGACGACGAAGTGAACGCGCTCGAACTTCGCCTCCTAGGGCGCGGGTACGAGGAGCAGGTCATCTCATGAGCCGGGCACGAGAGCTACAGGCGTCGGCACCCAGTTGGCTGCCCCCGCGCCACATCAAGGTCACGCTGACATACCAACAGGCCCAGGCACTCGTGGAGGCGGGTGAGGAGTGGCCGGACTTCACGGATATGACAGGCACGCAGATGCGCTGCTCGAAGCGGGGCGCGAAGGAACTACGCACCGCGCTCCTCAAGGCAGGGAAGGCACCGCATTGGGTGGGGAAGTGACGGGCATCCCACTAGCGGGGCGCAGCTACAAGGTCATGGTGCGCGTCAACAGCGAGAATGGCTTCAATGGCAACGCCCTCCGGTTCCCGACCCGCGACCGCGCCCGTGTCTACGGACTGAACCTCGCAGCGCGGTGGGGCGCCATAGAGGATTGGCGCATCGACCCCTCCGACGACCCAGTAACCGAGTACCCGCCCGACGCGGTGGAGACAGCAGGCGAATCATGAGGGCGTCAGTGACGGAGACGCGGTACTTCACAGCAGAGGTCTGGGGCGCTCACGCCACCCCGCTGTTCGTCTGCGCCCACCGACACCAGAACCGCAAGGAGGCTGCGGTGTGCGCCCGTCGCGAGCAGACCAGGCTAGCGGCAAACGAGTACAAGGTAGCGAGCGACAGATGAACGGACGACAGGCACGGAAGATGCTGCGGAAGGCAGGTTTCAGCATCATCCGTCAGCAGGGCAAACATCAGGTCTGGGGGCGGGGGGAGCTGTGGCTCTCCCTCCCTCACAATCCCGCACCGGAACTGTACGGGCAGCTCGCGCACAAGGTACGGGCGTTCAGTACCGGACACCGGACAGCTCATTGGAAAGGGGCAACATAATGGACAGAGACAGACTGACCTCACGAGGATGGGCGTGGCACCAGGGACTCGTCCGCTACCTCGACGTAGAGGAGGCGATGTTCCAATGCACGGGAGGCTGCAAATCGTGCGACGAACATTCCGAGGAGCTAGAGAGCGCCACGCAGTATGCCACCCGCGTCATGCGCCAACCGACGCCACACATGGACGCGATAGAGGGCGAGAAGCTACGCACCCTGAGCAACCGCGAGCTGGGCAACGAGCTGGACAGGTGGGCGGACAACCGCGACCGCATACCCAAGCTGGACTCCATCGCCCTACGCATCACAGCGGAGCGACTGCGCCGGATGGCGGAGGGGTGCGAGCATCCAGCGGGCTACATCTGGCGCAACGAGACAGAGGATTTCTGCCAGCAGTGCGGGGCCGTAGTCGACGAGGGCGGTAACACGGTCAGCAAGTACGCCGACGCGCAGCCCGACGTGTGGTGCGACAACCAGAAGCTCCACGCCTGGCACCCGATGCCCACCGGCATCTGTCCAGGTACGCCGACCGCGACGCGACCAAGGGCGCCCAGGGGCGGTAGCAGGGCCGACGGGCCACTCCTGTCCAGTGAGCCGGACGAGCCGTGCCCCTGCATCAACGAGTGTCGCTGCGACTCGGACGTTATCGGGGGCTACGACGACGAGGAGAGCGTCGGCCCGATGCCGAAGGGGCCGTTCCTGCACTGCTACGTGGGCTGGGGGGAACACGACGCCCACCAGTGGGGGATGCGTGACCGCCTCTACTGCGACGGACTGGGGCCAGACCGGACTCCGTGCGCTCTCAGCATACGCCACGACTCGCATACCTTCGACAACTTCGGGCCAGGCGACCCGTCATGGTGTGACGGCCAGGGCGCGAGCGTCATCTGGGCAGAGGCTCACGAGGGCGTGGTGAGCAACGAGCTACACTCGCACCCTGGCGAGGGACGCATCTCAGGCGTGACCCACAGCCACTTCGTCAGCACGGGGGAGGGCGACTAATGCAGTGCGAAAACTGTGGCGCAGTAGCGACCACCAAGAAGTACCCCACCAAAGTGGGCACTCTCTGTATCCCATGCTGGAACAGGCGAGTGACCCAGTTCCAGGATGACGCCAGCGAGGAGTTCGAGCGCAAGTGGGAGGCACGAGCCGTGAAGTGGGGACGCCGACTCGGTATCGCCCTGTTCTACCTGACCGTGCTCGCCATCTTCGTGGGTATCGCGGCAGTCATCTGGTGGTTTCCGTGGCGGTAGTCGTCACCATTCACGTCAGGGAGGGCAGCGTCCTGAACCACACGGCGACGGACGAGCGGGGCAAGGAGCTTATGCAGTGTACCACGAAAGCCCCAGACGCCTACTGCCTCTGCGGCATGTACAGGATACTGTGGAGCTGCAACCTGCTCAACTATCATCGGCGCGGGTGCGGCTGCGGGGCGCCGCAATGAGCGCCCAGAAAAAGAAGCGCACCAAGAAGTGCCGCAACTGTCGGTCGCCCGTGCGAGAGACGAGGGGGAACCTGGGCTACTGCAAGCGGTGTATCAGCAAGGCGCTGGAGGAGCAGAACGCGAGGGCAGAGCCGGACATGCAGTGCGGTATCTGCGGGGCGACATACGCGAGGCAGGGAGTGGGCGACGACTGGATGTGCCCCGCGTGTGGGAACGCCCTCCTGGACTCGAACGAGGAGCCAGAGAAAGAGAGGCAGTAAATGTACGAGCAGTGTATCGTGTTGCTAGGGCTTCTACTCCGCCTGTTAGGGATGGGCTACGGCAGCATCATCGACATCGTGCAGTGGGTTAGGGTATGCACCTACGTCACTGGCAACCCGTGGGGGAACTAGCGGAAGGAACCACATGGCCCAAATCAAAGCAGGCGACATCCACAGCTTCGTGCTCAAGGGCATCAACTACGACCTGGACAGGAACCGCCAGCCACGAGTGGAGTTCGGCGTCGACGGGACGCCCCAGTTCCGGTTCGACGCGCTCGCACGAGACGCCTTCGGGCGTGACCACGATGTAGAGGTCATCGAGGGGCCGAACAACATCACCGAGGCGAACATCGCTATCCGTGCCTGGGTGCTCTCCAACGAAGCAGCGGCAGGTCGGTGGGGACGGAACGCCTAATGAGCGTAGAGATAGTCGAGCGCAAGACGGAGCGCGGTGCCCGTTACTACTACGTCGTGGAGAACGGGAAGCGGCTTGCCCAGTGCAAGAAGCGAGCAGACGCCCGCCGTGTGATGCACGGTCTGGAGACACTGGCGAAGAAGGAGGCAGCGTTCAACCTGCAAGAGGCGCTGACTCGCGACACCAAGTCACGCGAGGAGGCCCAGGCACAGATGCGCGGGGAGCGCGAGACGCCGAGGGCGTCGGGCATCGTGATAGCGGAGGCGGGCGAGATGCCTCCCTCGCGACCGTCGGGGTGGGGGGCCACATAGAGCTATGACGGGCCTACCCACACTACGCGGCCTCGACCCTGGCCCCGACCGCGTGCCCCCTGGCGGGTGGGAGCGGTGGTCGTACCCGCAGTGCCGACGCCTAGAGACAGGCCCAGGGGCGTGGTTCAGGTGCCAGAACGTCTCGGTACACGGCCTCGACGGAGACGAGTGGCGCTGTACGCAGCACGCGGGGGAGCTGCCTGTCGTTCTAAAAGCGGCAACATCAGTTGCGTAGGAGCGCAGAGGCGGGAGGGTCGCGAGACGGCCCTCTCGCTTCGTCGTATCTCGGTGGCGGTCTGATGTAGCCCCTGTGGCAAATGGAGGGGCATACTCACCCACGGACGCACCTAAGCCCACGATGCCCGACCGCCCTCCCCTGGCCACCCGCCGCCCGTTCCGGTGGCGCTGGGGCTGAGTCAAGTAATTTTTTCGTGTCAAGTGAGAGCGCAGCTCGAACTTGACACTGACCGTCAAGTTTAGTTAAGCGGGTGTCAAGCGCGGAACATCATAGCGCGAGCTGTCAAGCGCACCGCATACACAAGCGCGAGCGCGGAGCGCGTTGCTTAGTGTGCGCTCCGCGCTTCGCTGTGCGCGTGTGTTTGCTAGTTAGTCGATAGGTGCTCCGCATGGTGCAAGCGCGTTAGACTGCGCGAGCGCGAACGCGAGTATATGACCCGTGCTCGTGGAGGTGTCCGGTGCGCTGGTAGCAAGCTCTAGTAGTTGGAAACGTACAGCGCGAGCAGCGAGCGCACATGAGCGAGCGTTGTACCGTGTGCGTGTGTCCGGTGCGCTGTGCGTGTTCTCAGTGCGTAGCGTGTCGATATGGACACATGCTAAGGGGTATGGTGCGCTCACACTGGTATCGAACGCTATCACATCATCCTCGGCGCACTGTAGAGCGGGGACTATGTTCGCACCTATCCGCGCTACCGTGTCCGGTGCGTGTGCGTGTCCACTTGCTAAGGTCGAGTATCCAATGAGAAGGATACCCAGTAGTGCGAGAGTGTACGGTAGCAAGCGCATTATCCTGTACCCTCTATAAGCGTTCGTGTGTACGCTACCGTGCCTACAAAGTTGAGGGCCGCATCAAACAACGGCTGCGCGACCGTGTATGTCTCGCCCCACTCTAACTTGTCGGCTATCTCGCGTAGTATGCGCGCCACGTTCTCGCCATGATCGTCGCCTTTGTCGAACTCGTCGCCGTTCGTGCAAATGTTTACACGAAACTCGCTATGTATGCGTGTGTTGGAGGGTTCCATAGGTTCTACCTTTCCCCTGTCCTGTGCGTGTTCTCTGTAGGTACTACGCTCATATGGTGCGCTTCCCGCGCTTCATTCCTCGTTCGTGAGTGTTCCGGTAGGATTCGTGCTCCGCGCTGTTGCTATTGTGTCCTGGAATACTTCTAGGTCGTGGTCTGTTAGGTCGTGCAATTCGACTCTCTGGTACGCGGATTCTAGCAGCATAGCGAATCCCGCGACCGTAACAAGAATTCGCACGGTTTCAATGCGCTTTAGCTTGTGTACCCGTTTCACGGGAACCGCGTTACTTCTTCGCTGTTGTGCGCTTCTTCGCGGTTGACTTCTTCGCTGTTGTGCGCTTCTTCGCGGTTGACTTCTTCGGAGCGGAGGTGCGCTTCTTCGCGGTTGACTTCTTCGCGGTCGATGGTTTCGCGTTCTTAGTCGCGCTGTGGACTAGCTCGCGTGTCACGACATGAGCAGGACACCCTAGCTTGTTTCCTAGCTTCTTGACCCGTTCCCGAAGCGACGCGCTCATTTCTACGTTGACGTAGCAAGGATAGGGTTTCGCGTTTTTCGGAGCATCTTGTAGCTTCGAGGGTAGCTTCGCGAGCGTTCCCGCTTTGATACCCTTGCTAATGATGTCCAGACAATGCGCGACTATGGACACCCCCGCTTTCCCCGCGCTGGAAGTAATTCGACCGTGCATCACGTTGGAGCAGGTAAACCGGATGTACCCTCCGTTAGCGGTGCGTCGTTCCGATGGGGTAGCTGTCTCTGTCTTCTTCGCGGTCGCGGGTTTCGCGTTCCTCGGTTTCGTGGTCTTACTTGCGCGATTAGTGTTTTTCTTTGTTCCGTTCGCGTTCGTGGTCTTACCCATAGCGATATACTCTCCTGTACGCTCCGTAGAGCGTTATAGGGAAGCGCACCGAATGAGCGTAGTACCTTCAACCGGATACCAGACTAGAGACGCGCTGTGCGTGCTCCTAGTGCGTTTCTAGTGCGTAGTCTATTCGCGTTTCGCTCGACTCGTGTTGTAGTCTGGTGACCATCCAATTACCCCATGCAAGCGCAAGCGAGCGAGCGCGCGAGCTACTACTTGCGTAGTGCGTTTCATAGGTTCCGTCAATGTCTCGCGTTAGAACGTGGAACGGAGGTTCCCCTTCCCACGATTGCGTGTCCAGATAGATACTCGCGTGTGCGTTCCCGCCGAATTGCGGTGCGTAGCGTGTAGTGTCCATATTGACGTGCTCCTATCTGTTGGAAGCGCGTCTCTAGTCTGGTATCCGGTGCGGTGCTCGGTATCTGAGAGTACGTTTCCGTATCCCGTGGTTTACCGTGCTATTCGATTTTTAAGGTTCTAGGTGCGCTTTCCGGTTTGCACTTCGCGGAGGTCTGGTTACGAGTCCTGACCTCGCTAGGTGTTCGGTAGAATCGCACTGTGCATAGTCCTAGTATCGGTAGTCCAGCGAGCGCGCGCAAGGTCTCGCCCGTACCGATTATTAGTAATCCTGCCCGCGTATACACGAAACGAGGTACTGGGCGTTTCCGGAATGGCGATACCGGAATTGGGCTTCGGGCTTCGGGATACCGGAATTGGGCTTCCGGCTTCGGGCTACCGGAAGTTCGATTCCGGTATCGGGATGCTGGTGGCTCGATTCCGGTATCCCGATACCGGAAGCCCATTTCCTGAATGGGCGAACGGCGAAGGGCGATACCGGAAGTTCGATTCCGGCTTTCGGATACCGGAATCCGAATTCCTGAACGCCTCGGCGCTTAACTTGCCCTTTTTCCGTCCAGAATTTTGCCTTTTTGCCCGTTTTCTGGGGCTTTCGATTTTCTGTGGCTTTTTTCTTTTTTCGGGCCGTAACTGGCCCCATTTCGCCCCAGAATTCCCTAACTGGCCCTTTTCGGCCCCAGAATCGAGTGGCTGGTCGGTCGACACACGAGCCACCTATGGCGACTGGCAGTCGGTGGCGAGAGGCCGAGGGCGGCTGGCGCGAGCCTCCGGCCCCTCGATGCCAAGTGGCACCTACTTCCTTTATGTGGCGGCGACAGTCCCGCCTTCATAGGGTCGTGGGTCGGGCCTGGCGACTCAATAGGCCACGACATCAGTGCTGAACCCAAGGGAGGCGGGTGGCTCGGTGACTGGAGGCGTTGCGCGACTCCTCGGCTCGCGTTACGGGAGCGCGTGGTCACTAGTGGCGCAAGGTACGCGCAGCTCGTGTGGGTACTGCTGATGTTGGCGCAGGGTCTAGGGCATCGGCATCATACCCCGCCAGAAGTGACCCCGTGCTCTTTTTTCAGGCCCCCCTGCTGGCGAAAATCTTACCCCGCCTCCCCAAAAAAGGCACCCCCCTAGGGTAAAATCCGACCCCCCATAGTGTCTGGGAGGCCCGACCCCCTACTCTTTTGAGGCACCCCCGTTCTCTCCTGAAATCGTCCCCCGACACCGCCAATTTCGAGCCACCATAGGCATAAGGGGTCGTGTCTCGCGACCCTATATACTGTTATGATAATAGTGGTACATGCCTCCAAGACCACCGGAAATGGTAGCTTGACAGAACTTGACCGACTCGGTACTATGAGGTCAAGCGAGGTTGAAGCTCCGAACATCGGAACTTGACCAAACCAACCAGCTCAGAAAGGGGCATCGAATGGTAAAGGGAGACAAACCGGAAGTGGAGGCGCAGCCGAACTACGACGACGTGCCAGCCGTCGCCGAGGCGGAGGGTGGAGCGGGGTGGCACCCAGAGCTGCCTCGTGTGGAGTTCACGGGTCTGCTAGGCAAGCAGCTCGTGTTCCTAGAGACAGAGGAGCGCGAGTCCAGCTACAGTACGCCTGAGAAACCCAAGACGTACACCATCATGCGTGCCGTGTGCCCAGGCAAGGCGCTCACCGGCATCTTCGAGGACGAGAGCGTGGTCGTCGACGCAGGGGCGGAGTTCACGGCGAGCACAGGCCGTGTCCGAGTGTGCGAGCAGCTCGACAAGGCGACCCTACCCTCCAAGGGCGAGGTATCCAAGGGGAACAAGTCCAGCGGCGGGTTCGACATCTGGGAACTGGTGCCTTGGTCGTAAGGCACTGCGGCCACTGGGTTTCGCACCTGGCGCACTACTACGGAGACCCGTCGCGGGGCCTGCAATGCGAGGGCGTCTCTCTGGAGGTCGCCGCGTTGCGCCAGATACGTGTGCGGCGTGCCTAGGGGTGGCTCACGTACATTCTACTTGCGCCAGGTGTCGCAGATGCGGTACCTGGTGCAGCTCGCCTTCCACGAGGCGAAGCAACCACCGCGCTTTCCCAAGAGGCGCTACGAGATACAGGTGGAGTGCCACTTCTGCGACGACTCGTTGCAGGTAGTGAAGGGCGCGGTGGAGGCGATGGAGTTCATCTGCCGACACAACAAGCACTCGACCTACGTGAAGGCAGTCACACTCAACGGTGAGGTGATGCCGGAGGTCGCGAGCCGTAACGTACCGAAGGCCCGACGCGACAGGGCTAAGCAAGCATGACAGTAACGGGAGCCGAGACCGACCGAGTAACACCTGACCAGCGCCCACCGTTCCATCGGAGACGAGCGGCTTGGGCCAGCGGGTAGGAGAGACGGCGGTGGGAGTATGCACTCGGCACGGGGCGTCGTGGGGACGCTACCAGACTGATGTTTAGGGGCACTTCATGGAGCCGTGGTTAGTGTCCTGTCTGGGCAAGGGGGTATGCCCGCCCCTGCTTGAGTCCACGACAGGCTGCCTTGAGTGCGCTAGGGTTAAAGTGGCCCGCCCCTTCGGGGGCTTCCGCTTACCCGACACGCCGCAGAACTGAGTAGCACGCTAGGCTGCCAGCTTAGTAGAGGCGGTGCAAGTCCGTCATCACGCTCCACCAAACGAAAGGCGACTGCTGTGATAGTCTCGGTCACATTCGACGATAGTACGCCGGACACGTTTCGCGGCAAAGTCGCGGGACGCCTGGCAAGACTACCTCGACGAGTCACGCTTGACGGTGACGTGCTAGCCATCGAGACTCAGCGGCACCTAGTGGCGGAAGTTCTCATGGAAGTACGACGCGAATTTCTACGGGCTGACCGGAAGTAAGGAGGGCACTTATGGGACTACAGTTCAACAAAACGAAGGTGGTCGAGCGCCTCGTGAAGCACCTCGAACAGGCGGACAGCACAGAGCGAGCGGCGCGGTCGGGCCACCAGGGGAAGCTCGCTGACTGGGCGGCGTCGGTTGAGGAGTGGAAAGAGGAGGCCATCGACTACTACACCGACTGGGTAAACGCCCACGAGAACGACGGGATGGTGCAGACGAACATCCACAATGCGCCATCCATGCCTAGCAAACCGAGACCTCCCACGCTCACCGAGGCGACCAGTATCCGGCACTACATCGGACAGGTCGAGTGCCTGGAGGGCGACGTGATTACGTTGTCCAAGGGTCTGCTCGACGGAGTGGGGCGCTACCTCGCATGAGCAGGGCGTTCCTCGTCCGAGTATACAATTCGCGGCGGTCGGCGACGTTCGCGGTTGACGCGCCGTGCGCCTCTGCTGCTATTACCTACGCGCTAGGTTCGTTCGCGCCTCCCGACAACGCCAAGGTGACAGCCGAGTGCGAGCCAATCACGGGCATCATCCGTCATGATTAGGCAGACAAACCTGGCGCTGCTGATTCTGTTCGTCGGCCTCTTGCTGCTCGCGTCCTACATGGTAGGGGAGGCTGTATGGTAGACGAGGGCAAGTGCCGCTTTGGTAAGATAGAGCAGCTCACGCGGGACGAGGCGGGGGAGTTCCTGGCTGAGTTCCACTACATGACCTACGTGCCCAAGAAGTCCGCGCTGAAATACTACGGGGCGCGGGACGGGTGCGGTGTACTCTCGTGCGTCATCGCTCTCAACAACCGCCCCACGAACCAGTACGTCAGCAAGCGCCACTTCGGGGACGACTGGAAGGCACTCAACATCGGGGAGCTGAGTCGCATGGCGTGTCGACACGAGTGCCCCAAGCTAACGGAGTCCATGTTCCTGAGCAAGATGCTCAAAGAGGCACGACGGCTCGGCTTCGACGCCCTGCTCTCGTATGCTGATATGGCGGAGGAGCACGTCGGCACTATCTACAAGGCGACCAACTGGTACTACACAGGGTTGTCCGCCCTCAACCCCAAGTTCTTCATCACCGACGAGGATGGCGTAGAGGCTGAGATGAACTGGAGGCAGTGTCGACACAAGTTCAACGCCTCCCACGCAGCGGGTCTGCGTCGTGTCCTAGGGGACAGGCTCAGGGTCGTGCCTGGGAAGGGGAAGCATCGGTTCGTCTACTGCCTGACGCGGAAGGCAAAGGCGATGCTGAGAATGGAGGAAGTCCGGGCATGGTAACTACCTCACTGCAAGACTGCCCAAGGTGCAATAGGCGCTACCTGGAGGCCGACCCCGTGACGGGGTGGCGGTCGTGTCTGACGGACTGCGGGTACTGGGACGAGGGCGACGTAGACCCGCCCAAGAAGTACAAGCGACTGAGACACGAAGTTCGCCAATTTGTCAGGGCGCTACTACTCTCGTGGTACTGGAGGCTCGACTAATGTGCTGCATAATGCAGATAGCCACTAGCAGCGCGACTCTCATGGAGGAGGCGATGGAGGCGTGGACGAAAGACACGCACCACGAGGGCGGCCCCGCCGCCGTGCTCAGAGAGGAGGGCGTGAAGCTGGACTGGAGACAAGGCGGTGCTATAGCCTCGTTCAATCTCACGGGGACGGGCCACCACACGTCACCGGAGTCCTGGGTCGCTGCCGTGAAGGGCATGGTGACGCTCTACAACTGGGGAGTCAAGCTCAACCCCGACTCGCCATCACCGGAGTCCGGTAGGTGGCACGGCCAGTCGCGGTGGGTGGCGGAGCAACTGGGCCAGCCTTGCGCCCAGCGTATCGTGGGCGAGAACGGACACCCGATTGACCTCCAGATGCTCTGTTGGGGCGGCGCTCCGATGGGGCCGATGAAGGCGCAGTCGATGGTGATGGACGAGCAGGGCGACGACGACGAGTGTGCCTGTGGCTGCAACGACATAATCGAGGAGGGTGACTAGGATGGCAACAGTAGAGGAATTGAGAGAGGCGGCTCTAGCGTACCACGACGCGGGGGAGTTCGTTATCCCCTGCCGCGCAGGTACTAAGCGCCCTATGGTCAAGTGGGGCACGGGTCAGAAGCGTCTCACGAAGAAGGCACTCGGCGACTTCTGGAAGGATGGCGACGCGAACCCACCCGACATTGCCGTGAAGATGGACAAGGGCACGCTGGTTCTCGACCTCGACCCGCGCCACGCCGAGGGCGTCCGCAAGACGTTCAAGGAACTGCGAGCGGATACGCGCTGCGCTACAACCCCAGGTAACGGGCTGCACGCCTATTACACCATCAGTGCTAGACACCGGCCCCAGACCTTCGAGGGTCTGGACGTGCTGACGCAGGGTCGCATGGCCCTCGTTCCCCCGTCGGCGGGCCGCGAGTGGGTGGGCCAGGACACGGAGCGGATACTGTCCAGCGACGAAGCGAAGGCGGTCGTCACCCGCGTCTGCCGGACATCCGGTATCCGTGAGGATGTGGCGTCCCGCGACCTGGGCAAAGACATGCTCTCGGCCCTGGACGACATACCGGAGCACAGGCGCAACCAGACGCTCACCAGCATCGCGGGGCTGTTCCGGTCGGCGGGCGTTAGGGGTAACAGACTCACAGCGGTCATCGACGGCCTGTCTCGCAACGTGACCGAGGGCGACCCGCTGCCGATGGATGAAATTGTCACCATCTGCGAGTCGATTGACTGGCGGACGCCCAACCCGTTCAACACCAACTCCTTCACGCGGTACGAGTTCAACACTGCCGACAAGCCCCCACAACTCAAGTGGCTCATCCAGGACTTCCTACCAGCAGAGGGCGTCACGTCCCTGTTCGGGATGGGGAAGCAGGGCAAGAGCTACATAGCGATGGAGATACTGCGATGCCTACAGACGAACCAGCCCTTCCTGGGAATGGACATCATCAAGCTGCCAGGAGGCAGGACTCCGAGGGTGCTGTACGTGGACTGGGAGCGACGTGGCGCATCTCTCAAACGACGATTACATGCCCTCGCGAAAGGCGAGCAGCAGTTCGACGTGACCGTGATAGAGCCGCAGGGGGCACTCGTGTCGACGGTGGACGCCCTAGCAGCGGAGGTAGCACTGGGAGGCTTTAACCTGGTCATCATCGACAGCCTCACGATTGCTCTGATGCAGGGCGACGTGTCCGAGGCTGCGACCGTGGTACCCGCGATGTTCGCGCTGAACTCGATGGGGTGCCCAGTGTTCGTGCTCGACCACACCAAGAAGCCCCAGGCCGGAGAGACATACGAGGCGCTCTCCGCGTTCGGGTCGGTGTTCAAGGGCAACGTCTGCTCGATGAACTGGCGCATGAAGAAGATTAACGGAGACGCGGTGGGCATGAACGTCCAGATGCAGCACGTCTCCAACAACTACGACACCAACCCGCCTGACATCAACGCCCGCATCGAGTTCCAGTTCGGTATCGAGGGGCTGGAGAACACGTCCATCACTCGCGCCGAGGATGCCACCGAGGAGAACGAAGTGTGGGACTGGCTCAAAGCGTCAGCGTCAGTGGGTGGCGACTCCCCCGACGAGATAGCGAATGGCGCTCACATGACCATCATGCAGGCGAAGCGGTCGCTGAACAAGCTGCTGGAGGAGGGGCGCGTCCAGACCGAGGATGGCACCTGGATGGTCAAGCTCGTATCCGGCGGGGAGAACGAGGCGGAGACTTCGATATGACCTTAGACCTACTAGGTAACTGGCAGCGAGACGGTCGCCTCTACGGGGACGACCTCCTAGCGTTCGGGCGCGGTCAGTGGGTGGTCAAGGATACTGGCAAGCTCATTCACTTCGAGCGTCACCAGGAGCACATGCTCGCCTGTCTGTTCACTCGCGGCGGTATCACGGAGGCGTCCCACCCTGATGTTTGGGAGCGCCTCACCGACGCGGGGAAGCAGCGCATGAAGCAGACGCCCGCTGGGCAGTTCCCCTGGAAAACGTCCATCTGGTCGGAGCCGAAGAAGTCGGGCAAGTCCGAGATAGAGGGACTCGTCGGGCTGTGGGTTCCGCTCTCGGAGCCGGGCGTCAACGAGGTGTACTTCATCGCCAACGACCAGGAGCAGAGCGCGGGACGCGGCTACGCCAGGATAGCAGACCACCTCAACCCGTTCAGCCCCTCGTACAACCCCGTCGTCGCCTCGTTCATGCGTACCAAGATTCGGGGCAACACCCGCACTCCCACGCGACTCGACTTCCTGGCGGGGGACTTGATTAGGGCGATTCCAACCGACTTCGCAGGGGAGTCGGGGGCGAACCCGACGATTAGCCTGTGGGATGAGCTGTGGGCGTACACGAGGGAGAACCTGATGAGGCTGTGGGAGGAGTTCACCATCGTCCCGACACGGCCCAACTCCTCGCGGTTCGTCACTACCTATGCGGGCTTCCGCGACGAGAGCGAGCTGCTCTGGACGCTCTACCAGCGCACGGTACGCCACGGGGTCAAGATGCACAGGGACTATGAGCTGTGGTCATCGCAGGCAGGGGACACGGTGAGCTTCTGGAGCCACACCCCCAGGATGCCGTGGCAGACACCGGAGTATTACCGTCAGGAGAAGGCGTCTCTTAGGAAACCCGCGTACAGGAGGCTGCATGAGAACAAGTGGACGCGCTCCAGCTCCGCGTTCATTGACCCTGAGTGGTGGGACGCCCTCCCCCGTTACACGAAGCCGACGCCCCGACAGGTGGCGAAGATTCCCGTGTACATCGGGGGAGACGCCTCCCACAAGCGGGACTCGACTGCGGGCGTGGCGGTCGGGTGGAACGGCTACCCTCTGCTCGTTGACTACAGGATATGGACGCCGGGCGAGGGTGAACCCGTGATACCGGAGGATACACTGGGGCCGTGGATAGAGCTGATGAACGAGCTGTACGACGTGAGGCACATCGGGTGCGACCCGAACCACATGGAGACACTGCTCTACCGCCTACAGGAGAAGGGGCTACCCGTCGAGGAGTTCACGCAGAGCGTCGATAATCTCACCAGTGCCGCTGACGCCCTGTTCACGTACACCAGGAAGGGCGACCTGCTGCTGTACCCAGGTACGCCCGACCTGGACTCGCATGTTGTCTCGGCGACCGCCAAGGAAACACCTAGGGGGTGGCGCATCGACAAGTCGCTGGCACGGAAGCATATCGACGGAGCGGTTGCGCTAGCGATGGCGCTCTCGCTTGCACGGCAGTACGGCCCGACGGAGATGGGCGCTGCGCTGTCCCTGTTCTTCCTGATGGACGACGGCAACCGCGACGACGGGGATGGGGGCTGGAGATGAGTCAATGCCATGTTGAGTGCGGATGCGCTGCCGGAGGGCCGTGCTGCTTCTCGTGCCCACTGCCGGAATGTATCTACGTGACGGGCGAGCATCCCGCGACGCTGCGAAGGCGAGCGAACCAGGACGCGGTAGTGGTACTGCGGTCGGCGGGCGTGAGCCGGAGACAAGTGGCGACCCAACTGGGCATAAGCACGAAGTCGGTGAGCACGCACTGGGCGCGACACTTGGAGGAGGCTCGCGCATGAGTGAGTCGCACGACGAGGAGGCGGTCGAGAAGGAGTGGAGCGAGGCGATGAGGCTCGCGCTCGCTAACGGGATGGAGCCACACACCAAGAAGCTCGTGGGGCTTATCGACCTCCGGTTCCGGTCGCTCGGACGCAGGGAGCGAGAGCGCCACCAGGAGACTTCGGAGGGCCTCGCTAGGGTGGAGGAGATGCTATCGCCCATAGTGTCCACGTATGAGACGCTCGTGCGGCTAGGTACGTGGGCTGCAAAGGGAATCGGGGCCGTGGGAGCGGTCGCTGGCGTAGTGATTGGAGTAGCGAAAGGCATGGGCTGGATATGAAGATAGTCGAGGATAGAGAAGATAGGGACAGGCTGTTCCACCGCATCACGTCGGAGCGGTTCTCGGTTCGCCCGAAGGGGTACGAGGCCGCGCCGAAGATAGGGTGGCCGCGCAAGCATCAGCTCTGGCCCTGCGTTCGGAAGGGCGCGGGTGAGGTGTGGCTCCAGGAGCACCAGCCATCGCCGCATCAGACACCGGAGCAGCGTCGACGGGCGCTCCTGTTCCTGCGGGGACACTCACACGAGGCGCTCATGACCGAGGGACAGAGCCTCGTGTTCATCTACCAGGGCGTCGGCAACGAGGTAGACGAATGGACTGGCGAGGCGGGGGCTGGGTTCACGGAAATCAAGAGCACGGCCATCTCGTCAGCGAGGATGTGGCCCATAGTCAAGAAGGGCAGCGTCGACCTACTCAGCGACTTCGACGACTCGTTCTTCAAGGGCTGGTTCCAGCAGTGCTGCCAGAACTGCGTGGCGACGAACATCAAGGCGTGTCGGCTGCGCGTGTTCTTCATGAACGGCGAGTACGGAGAGCGTCGGAAGGCGTGCCCTGAGTGCAAGGCACCGCTCGGTGAGCTGCATGACGCCTACAAGGAATGTACCAAGTGCCATTACAAGAGCTACTCGACCGACCTGCGCTCGTATCGCCTGACCTTCACGGACGCGGAGCTATCGTGGCACAAGAAAGAGGTGTTCAAGAAGCGGCGCGACCAGTTCAACCTGGCGCAGAAAGCCAACTCGGTGGACGAGCTGCTAATGCGGGCGGAGCCGACCAAGGGCTTCCTGTGCAAGGGCTGTGGAGTCGGTAAGCGCGTGAGCTGCGAGTTCTTCGTGGAGCCGAAGCGATGAAGCCCTGGAAGATTGTGCTACTGGGCACCCTGGGCGGTCTCGCGCTGGTGTTCGTGCCTGTCGTGGTGGAGGTGATGTTCGGTGCCTAACACGGGAGACTGGAAGGCGTTTGAGCGCAAGGTCGCTGCGATGCTGGACACGCGGCGCACGCCCCTTTCTGGTATGATGTCGGGGCACGGCACTCACTCGGACACGCTCCACCGCCTCATCTACGTGGAGTGCAAGTGGCAAGGCACCAAGAGCGCGGTGCTGACCCTGTGGGACGACACCGTGAAGAAGGCCCGTAACGAGGGCAAGATACCCCTAGTGGCGATGCACCGGAGGAGTTCGCGGGTGGAGTTCGGGGCCATACCCCTGCCGCTTGCGACCGACCTCCTCAAGCTGTTCCTGGAGCTGCCTGTTGCGGAGGCCAACAAGTGCTGCTCCTGTGGCAATCTCCTGGCCCACTATCCTCACAAGATTCGGGGCGAGGGCAAGAACCAGTTTCGAGTAATCCAATGTGGAGGGCACGCATTTGACAGAACGTAGATGCAAGCACCATTACGCGGTGGAGACGCCATCCGGTATGCAGGCCAGGGGGGTCTGCAAGCGGTGTGGGCTAGTGCGGTACTTCCCCTCTGTGTGGCTCGACGCGGTGCCAGATGGCAAGCTGCGAGCAATGGGACGTTACCGCAAGAAGGCGTATAGCGAGAAAGTGGAGGCAGTAGCATGATGCGAGTGGTGGACTTCTCGGAGTACCAGGGGCTACCGAGCCAGGAGTGGTTCAACGGACTCGTGACCGAGCACGGGGTCAATGGCGTAGTCATCCAAGCGTGGGGCGGAGGCCCGAACCAGGGACGACACAACGACTACTACCACGTGGCGATGCAGCGAGCGGAGAACGCGGGGCTGAGTCTCGCGACCTACGTGTGGCCCTCGGAGGATGTGGGGCGCGGTGCGCTGGACTACATCAAACCGATGGGTAGTCCGTCGCCCGACTGGGTGGGTCTGGACGTAGAGGCGGGGTCACGTCCCCTCGACCGCGACCCCGCGCTAGTGAAAGAGGCGGGTCACATACCCGTGGCGTACACGTTCCCGCACTACTGGGGGACGACCATCGGCAACCCGCGAGTGTGGGGCACACTGCCTCTGTGGCTGTCGCGGGGCTACTACAGTAACTCGCACCCGAACCGCCAGACAGTCTGGTGGCCCTCATTCTATGACCCCTTTGGCTCGTTCGTGGGACGAATCGGGGCATGGAGCCGCACAATCGGGTGGCAGTTCCAGGGGACGACGGCGCTAACTGCCGGAGGACAGACCGTGGGCGTCGACCTGAACATATTTCGTGAGTGGCCCACGCCAACTCAGCAACCAGAGCCAGCAAAGGAGGCAGACGAAGATACTATGCGACTAGTGAAAACAGCGGACTCACGCTCAGTGTGGCTAGTCGGCGGGGGCGTTCGTAAGCACATTTCCAACCCGCAGACGCTAGGCATGTTGCAGTACATGATGTCCATAGAGCAGGGCGGTGGCGAAGTGCCCGTCGAGGAGCTGGACTGGGAGTTCCTTCGCCGCACGACAACGGAACTGGGCCTCATCAACCTGGTCGGGTGGAAGCCCAATGGGTAGCGTAAACTGGACGGACGAACTCGACGCCATCGTGAAGGAGGGCTATCGGGTGGGGCGTCCAGACATCGCTATCGCCGAGCACGTCGCCCTGTCTATGGGTTCTCGCTGCACACGTCAGCATGTGAACGCCAGGGCGTCGGTGCTGCGGCTCCGAGGGCGGAAGAAGAAGTCGCCGTTCGACGAGCTAGCGCCCAGGTTCCAGCGGAAGGTAGTGACCGTGAAGGCGGGCGACCGTCTCGTGGTGTTCAACGACTGCCAGGTGCCGTTCCACGACTACGCGACGCTCAGGGCGATTGAGAACTTCATGATAGACTTTGAGCCGACCGCCATTATCAACGCGGGCGACTTCCTCGACTTCTACCACCTGAGCGACTTCGACAAGAACCCCGACCGCGTGAAGGGCAGCGGCCTCCAGGACGAGCTGGACATCGGGCGGACGCTCCTGCAACGGTGGGGCGACCAGAACCCGAAGGCGCGGAAGATTCTGATTCAGGGCAACCACGAGGATAGGCTTCGACGCTTCATCTGGCGGCACCCTGGAGTAGCCGGACTGCGCGACCTCGACCTTGCCCGTCTCCTGCGCGTCGAGGATGAATGGGAGGTGCTGCCCTACAAGTCGCTGGTGCAGTACGGCAGTCTCCTCATAGAGCACGGCGACCTAGTTCGCCAGCACTCAGCGTACACAGCGAAGGCGATGTTCGAGAAGCGGGGTCAGTCCGGTATCGTGGGCCACACGCACCGCTTCGGTGTGTACAGTCGCACGGATGCCTCGAACGACTACATCTACGTCGAGAATGGCTGCACCTGTCGCCTCGACCCAGAGTACGCACCGTACCCGAACTGGCAGCAGTCGTTCACCTACGCCGTAGCCCACGGGCCAAAGTCGCTCCAGGTGATTCCGGTGCCCATCACGAACAAGGGCTTCCGCGCCGAGGGTCGCTGGTACGCGAGGGGAGGCAGATAGTATGTACAACCCGATAGCGGCACTACGGAACGCCCTCTCTATCAACTCCCACCAGACCACGATGGGCCAGTTGCTAGGGATGTCTCTGGGCTATGGCAGCATGGCACAACGGAGCTTGGCGCTGTTCTGGAAGTATTACCGCTCGAACGAGATGGTGTTTGCCGCCACGACCGAAACCACTCGTGCCTCGTCCGTGATACCGCAAGTGTTCGAGGTGTTCCAGAGTGGGCGCTACGAGATTGTGATGGCGGACAACCCTCTCCAGATGCGCCTCGACAACCCGAACAGCGACCAGGACGCCATCGCGTTCAGGGAACAGGGCGACACCGAGCTGGTGGTGACGGGCAACTCGGTTACAGTCGAGTGGCCGACTCGCGGGTTCGACAACACGATGCTGGCCCGGCCCCCATCCGTAGGGGAGGAGCTAGGCGAGTTCAGGAACCTGCCTACGTCACACGTCATGCTGCGACGCGGTGAGGATGGGCGCATAGCCGAGTACATCTACGACCCGAAGAAGAAGCACGGGGGGCACACGCCCACCATGTTCAATCGGCCTCCGGCAACTGCGTTCCGCTTTCCGAAGTCGCGGGTCATTCACCGTATCTACGCCCCCGACCCCGACGAGATGGATTGGGGCATCGGCCCCGTAGCGGCTGCGCTCGACGCTATACAGGCTGATGTGAATATCACGGCGTACATTCGGGAGTTCTTCGCCCAGGGCGCAGTCCCGCCCCACATCTTCCTGACGGAGACGAACATGACGCCTGAGCAGGAGAAGCAGCTCCAGCGTCGGTGGGCGTCTAACGTGGGAGGCGTCACGAACGCCTGGAGACTCGCGGTCATGGCGGGTGCGAAGGGGACTATCCAGCGCCTCGGACTCGCGGCAGGGTCGCGGGAAGTGGGCCTCGACGACCTACGGAAAGCGACTGAGGCCCGTATCCTCGTGGCGATGAACGTGCCACCTATCGTGATTGGCGCTCCTGTGGGACTAGAGAACGCCACGTACAGCAACTACGACCAGGCACGACAGGCGATGCACGAGGAGAACACCGACCCGCTCGTACAGAAGCGAGACGCTGCCTGGACGCACTACTTCCGCAAGCGCATCGGCAACAACGCGGTACGGATTCGCGCTGACACCAGCAACGTCCTGGCGGTACAGATGCGCCAGAACCAGCGTTCGGAGCAGGCGTCACGCGAGCTACAGTCTGGCATGATTATGCGGGGCGAGGCTCGTGCTCTGGCCGGATACGCTCCTAGTGCGGGGGACGACATCTTCTTCGTGCCGCTGAACCTGGAGAAACTGCCAGGGTCGATGGTCGAGGAAGGGCGAGTCCGCAAGCTCTCGATTAACCTGCACGACCACGAGGCTAGTGCCGTCGTGATTCGGGAACAGGCATGGGCCACGGCGCAGAACCTAGGCATCCAGTCTCTCCCCGAAGGGGTCATCCGCCACATCATGGCGGATATGACGCCGCGACAGGCAACCGAGAGCAAGCAGCAGTACGCCTACCGGATTCTGCTCAAGACTCACTACACGGTCGGCGGGTACCGAACCGCCATCGCAGAGCTTAAAGACCCGACATCAGTAGAAGCAGTGGAGGCTCTAGTTCAATGAGACTCAGGTGCCTCGATAATGGGGAGGGGACTTCGGCCCCCCAAACCTTATACTGTTATGATAATAGTGGTACAGAGGCACCTCCACCACCGGAATCGGTCGAGACTGAGACGGAGGGATTAGCTATAATGAGAAAGCTATACGAAACACTACAGCGAAAGGAAACGCCATGAGGCAATTCGTCGACCGCTACGGGATAGCAGAGGGCCGTAGCCTACCAGGTGGGGGAATCAGCGGTATCGCCATACCGTTCAACGCGAGCGACCAGCGCCCTGGCATCGCGTTCAACGACGAGGGCGAGCTGCTGTTCTTCGACTATAAGGTGTACGGAGAGCACTCTCTCGACGCCCACATCGCCGCCGGACTCCCGCTCGTGCAATTCCAGTTCGCTCACGGGGGGCGCCAACACGACGGGGGAAACTCGAACCCGCTCGCCAGCATCCCCATCGGACGCATCGAGCAACTGGAGGCGACGCCAGCCGCGTTGCTGTTCTCCGCGACGTTCAACGCGACGGCCCTCTCCAAAGAGGTGCAGGTCGCAGTCGGTCGTGGCGAGCTGACCGAACTCAGTGCAGGGCTGATGGTGGAGGATTTCGAGCTGGACACGGACGCCGATGGCAAGCACTTCGTCCGCATCACCCAGGCCCGCGTCCTGGACATCAGCATCGTAGACCACGGCCAGTTCCCCCAGGCACGTATCCTGGAGCATCTGGCCCTCGACGTACCGGAAGGCTTCGCCGCAGCCGTACCGGACGGGCAGTCCCTCGTGGGAGCTGTCCAGCACTACGCGGCCCCAATTTCAGGAGATAAGCCCCTAGGCACCCAGATTCTCCCCAGAGCGACGAGCACCAATAACGGGCCGGGCGCTGGAGAGATGATTGTCTCGCAAGAGGCGTGGGGAGCTGTATGGGCAGCACTCAACGACGCCAACACGGAGATTGCCACGCTCCGACTCGGCGTCGACACTCGTGGCGCAACGAAAGGAGGCTCCTCGTGAGCCTAGTCGACCAATACACGGAGACGCTGAACAAGGCAGTGACCTCTGCCAATACGTTCGGCGGCGAAATCAGCGAGCTGCTCCGAGGTGGGGCAACACTCAGCGACGAGAAGGTTGTTGAGATTAACGGCAAGCGCACCGCCGCGTTCGCCGAGGCTGACTCGGTACGGGAGCTGCTCAGTACCGAGGTCAAGCAAATCAAGGCGCAGGAGCAGCACGAGGATGCCCTTGAAGGCTATAACCGCATCGGCTTCGTCGCCGCCCAGGGGACGCCGGAGATTCTCCAGAAGCGCATCGACGCCATCTCCACCCCGTCGCTCCGCCAGTACGCGATTGACCAGCCGCAGCTCGTTGGCGACGAGTACCGCGCTGGCTTGAACGCCTACCTGAAAAAGAGCATCGCACAGAACAGCGACCTGCCGCTGGCTCCCTTTCTCACGAAGGCGGGCATCGACAACGCCGAGCAGTACGTCATGGAAACCATCACGGACGACCTTGGTGGCTACACCGTACCGCCCGACCTGCAAGACCAAATCATCAGGAACCTAGGCACGTTCTCGGTGATGCGCGGCCTGTGCGCCGTGACGCCCACCTCGTCCAACCTCGTCGAGTGGGTGACAGTGCAGCGTGCCTCTGGCTCAGACCAGAGCATCTTCACTGGCACGTTCGTCGGTAGCATGGTGTCCGAGACGCCCGCTGCGACCGCTGGCGAGCAAGACCTCAAGTTCCAGACCGTGCAGGCACCGATTCGCAAGTCGCGTGTCATTGGCTGGATTAACGAGGATTTGGTGTCGGACTCGATGTTCGATGTGCTGGCCCTGATTGGCGACGAAGGGTCGCTCAACCTCGCCATCCTAGAGGATAAGCAGTTCCTCCTGGGTAATGGCGCGAACGGTGAGGTAAACGGCATCCTGACTAGCTCCGACATCGGCATCACGAGCATCGAAGGCTCCACAGGCGACACCATCTCGAACACCACGACCGACCGTGGCTCCGAAGCCCTCATCCTGGACGCAATCGACGCGATTCCCGCCCAGTACCGTGTCGGTGGCAGCGTCGCCGTCATCGGTCACTCCGCGACCCGCACCAAGATTCGTGGTCTGGTGTCGCCAGCAGGCAACTTCGTGTGGAGGGAGGAACTCTCGTTCGGCATCTCCCCAGATGGGCGTGCCGGTTCCATCGAGGGCATCCCGTTCCACATCTCCGACCACATGGCGCAGGACGGCACCGCCGACAACAAGGTGCTCCTGTTCGGGAACTTCGCCCACGCTCGTATCCTCGACCGCCAGCGCCTCACGGTGCGGGTGTCGTTCGAGCAGAAATTCGACGTTGAGCAGATTGGGCTGCGCGTCAACTCCCGCTTCGGGTTCCTGATTACCAACCCAGAGCCTTTCCAGGTAGGCGACGTTTAGACCGCACACCGAGGGCGAGCGCCTTCACTAGAAACTAGCACCCAGAATCGAAAGGCATACACAGTGAATCCACTAAAGACAGCCTACGGGGCCGCGCTGATGTTGTTCTTGACGGAGCTACTTAGCCACCCCTTCCGCGTCCTGAGCAACCCTCTCGCCGAACTGCGAGCAGGCGTCACGGCCTACGCCCGTCCGATGACCGGAGGTATGGGGGAAATCCTCCCGTTCCCGCTAGGGCGCAACATTTACGAGGAGCAGCTACTCGACCCAGTGAGCCGGGCAGGTTCCGCCGTAAACAGCGCGACCATTGACTTGCAACTGGCACCGTACAAAGAGTTTGACAACTTCCGCTTCATTCTCATGCTCGGTGCCACGACAGGCGCGGTAGACTTCGAGATTCAGGACTCTGCTGACGACTCCGCCTGGGCGACGTTGAAGGACGCAGACGCGGCAGACGTGGACATCACCCAGCTCTCGGCCACAGACGACAACCAGTTCGCCGTGATTGAGGTGACGACTAGGGCGTACACTGTCCGGCGCTACATCCGCGCCACCTTGACTCCCGCCTCGGCTGGTACTCTAACAGGCGTGTTCCTCCAGGCGTACAACCACGCTGGAGACACCCCGACACCCGCCGCGACGGACAGGGCCGAACTCAAGGTGCCCGTGTCGGCCACATAAACCAGTGAGTCCTGAGTGGGGCTGTGTACTCCCACTCTGAGACGCTAGGGGCGGGGTCAGGTTCATGCACTGTCCTGACTCCGCCCCCGAAGCAGGAGGCAACATGGTAGAGCAGACACTAGAGCTGGTTCGTGGCCTCGTCCGACCTGCCGTCCTACTCGCGATGGTGGGGACGGCTCTATGGCTGTGGGTGGACGGTCAGCCAGAGGCGGCAGGCTCAGTCGCTACGTTCGCAGGAGCGCCAATCGGCTTCTGGTTCGGCGACCGGATGAAGAAGGGGCCGACGAACAATGGCTAAGAACCTGTACGCTGACCTCGACCAGTGGGAGAGGCGGTTCTCCTATGACGTTGATGTGGGCGAGGCAGACCGGACGGAGCTGGAGGTCGTAATCGAGGTCGCCTCCCGTGACGTAGACGAGCAGTGCAACACACACTTCTTTGCGGAGACGGCCACCCGCATCTTTGACGGCAGCGGGCTGTCGGTAATGCGTATCCCCGACCTGCTGGCGGTCACGAGCGTCAAGCTCGACCAAGACCGCGACCGGATATTCGAGGATACACTGGCGTCAACGGACTACTTCCTCACACGCCCTGACCACAAGAACCCCTACGGAGAGCTGCCCAAGCGTCTCCTCACGTTGGACACGTTCAACGGGGCGTTCTCTAGGTTCGGGGCGCAGGAGCAGCTCGTCGAGATAGCCGCCGAGTGGGGCTTCGTGAACAACACCGAGGTCGTCGTGGGTGAGACGGTTCAAGACGCGACGGAGCAGGACGCCACCCAGCTCACGCTTGACGTAGTGTCAGGGGCGAGCTTCTCGATTGGGCAGACGCTCAAGACGGAGCTGGAGCAGCAGTACGTGTCGGGCATCACGACCAACACGCTCGACGTTAAGCGGGGCGTCAACGGGACGACCGCCGTGACCCACGCAAACGGAACCGCCATCAGCAAGTACACGTATCTCCCCAAGGTTCGCGACGCCACTCTCATTCAGGCAGTGCGACTCTGGAAGCGGAAGGAACTGGCGTTCGTATCCCGTGAGGGGTCGCTCCAGGAGGGCTTCGACACCGACGCGATGCGCCTCATCTCCGCGTTCGTGAGGTACGACCAATGACTCGCCGCAAAACCGACTTCATCTGCGACGTATGCCGCGAGTGCGACACGAACAAGAGTACCCACCCAGGAGTAAGGCACATGGCGGGCATCTGCGATTGCGAGTGTCGAGACTAGTGGCTAGCAAGATAACCATGACCAACGCAGCGGGCGGCACCGGAATGAAGGTGCAGATTGACTGGCGGCGCGGCCCTCGCGAGATGAAGAAGGCGCTCGACCGGACTCGCGAGGCCATGCTAAAGACGATGGAGCGTCAGATACGCAAGAACGCTCCGCCAGGGGTCAAGCAAACTATCACTCGAACGGCGGCCCAGGTGGTAATCGCCCACTCGGCGGCTCTGTTTATCGAGCTAGGGACTCCAGCAGGCACTATGCCCCCGCTGGACGGACTGCGAGAGTGGGCCAAGTCTGTCGGGAAAGACCCACACGACGCCTTCGCAGTTGCGAGGCACATCAAGCAGCAGGGCATACCAGCGCGACCGTTCATCCAGCCCGCCATCGAGCTGGCACTATCACAGGTAGACGACGAGTTCAGGAAAATCTGGGAAGGAGAGAGGCGCTAATGCCAGCACAGGAGCTAGACGCGGTACTGGACGCGGTGGCGACGAGGCTCAAGACGATAACGGGCATCAACGACGTGGATGCGTTCTTGCCCCAAAACGTCACGAACCTGCCGCGCATCGTGCTCCGTTACATGGACTCGCCTTGGCGCATATCGTCGGGCCGACATCAGATTAACCACACGATTCAGGTGGAGGTCATCGTCGCCCCGCTATCGAACGTCCGACGGGCGAGACGAGAAGCATCGCGGTTCGTGAGGGACGTAAAGGCAGCTCTGTTCACTACAGGGACGGGCCTCGACCTCATACCGCAGCCGAACCAGACCACAGTAGGCTCCGAAGGGTCACAGGCGATACGCAACGTGGTGTACAGCGACAACATCTACATCGCCAGCATCGTCATCTTTCGGGCCATTGAAGTCACAGGAGAGACATTCCCATCATGAAACTAGTGTACAAGGCCAAGCCAGGGTATGCGGCCCCAGGCAACTCATGGCCCGCAGGCGACCACGAGGAGCCGAACGCACAACTGGCGCAAGCGAAGATAGACTCCGGCTTCTACAGCGAGAAGGGCGTCGGGAAAACCAGCAAGCCAGCTACCAAGCGTGGTAGCGCCAAGAAGGGAGAAGCGTAGATGGGCGCAGTAGCACCAGAACGATTGATTCAGTTGGGCAAGGAGTCAACGCGAGGCACTGAGGTCGACGCGACCGCCCGCTTGATTCCGCGCCCAGGAGAAGTCACTTGGCGGGACAATACCGAGAAGCCCCCCGTAGAGGGAGACACGGGGACACTCGACAAGAGGCACTCCGCCAGTCTCTCACAGATTGCGCGGCAGTTGACCGAGTTCGACATCACGTCCGACCTGAGTTACGAGCAGATTCTCTACCCGCTGGTCGCTGGCGTAAAGGGCGGGGTCACTCCCGTAACCCAGGCTGCCGGGGCTGACGGGGAGCTGTGGACGTTCACCCCGTTCGCGTCGGCAGACCCCAACCCTGACGCCTTCACAATAGAGTACGTCGAGCGTGAGGGCACGACCAACAAGATGCAGGTCACGGCCCCCTACGGGCTGGTCAAGCGTATCCGCATCAGCGCGTCTCAGGGCGCGGAGTACGCCACTATCGAAACCGAGTGGTTCGCACGTAACGGTGTCTCAAAGGCACCGACCGCCGACCCTGGACTCCCGACACGAACTATCACCCCCGCCCCCAGGTTCTCGGTGGAGACGGCGGCCACGTTCGCCCTCCTCGAAGGGTCAGGCTCGCTCCTGGCGGCACAGGTCATGGGCTTCGAGTGGGAGCTGGTCACGGGCATCCTCCCGAAGTTCAGGCTGGACTCTACCTCGCCCGACTTCTCAGCGTACCAGTTCGGCTCTCGCGAGTGTACGCTGCGCCTCACGCTAGACCTGACGGCGGAGGCAGAGACGGAGCGCACAGCGCGACTACAGGCAGCGGCGGTGCAATACTTCCGGCTACAGAACCTCGGCCCCGCCATCGGGGCATCGAACCACCGCATCGTTATTGACGGCTGCTACGAGCTGACTAATCCGGTCGAAGCAGGCAACGACGACGACGGCCAGTCTCAGGTTGAGCTGGAATACACGGCAATCCACGACGCCACCAAGGGCGCACCGTGGGAGATTGTCGTACAGAACACACTAGCGACCCTCCCGTAGATGGGCGTTACCACGGGTCAGCCAGGCGTCGTGTCTCCCCTGAATCGGGAGATGCGGCGTCAGGCGGGCCGAGACGACCGACGACGGCAAGCATACAGGAGGAAGCACGGTATGGCACTATTCGAGCGAGAAACAGTGCAGCTCCCAGGCGGAGAGTCTGTGGAGATTCGCGAACTCTCGGTAGAGCAGTTGCGCGAGGCAGATGTCATTGGCACAGAGAACATCACGAAGCAGATGGATATGATGCCGCAGGACATCATCGACGAGCAGGTGCGGGTGATGCAGGCGAAGGCTGCGGAGGAAGGTACCAAGGGCGAGCAGGAGAAGCGGTACGAGGGCCACGACCAGGCCACGCTGCTCCAGTACGGTGTCCTGGGCTGGAACTTCGAGACGCCGTTCTCACCGGAGGCGACTAAAGAGATGGGGTACCGCAAGGCGGACATAGTAGCGCGGGCCATCTTCAAGCTCACCGTCCCCGAAGCGGGGGAATCCGACGCCTCCAGTACGAAGTCAGCAGGGGACGCATCCTCGCCCCGCTCCACCGAGCCTACGACTTCCGACGAACAGGAGGCGTAATGAGCCTGTCGGAGTACGCTTCCGCGCCCTACTCGCTCGTGCGACACATACAGTGTCTCATGGAGGGCGAGGCGGACAAAGAGAAGCGGGAGCACGACAGGGAAATGCGAAACAGTAAACGAGGCAGACGAGGGAGGAGGTAAGCCATGCCAGGTGGGTTGGACGGTAGAGTAGAAGTCGTAGGCATCATGCGTGACAAGATTAGCTCGAAGCTAAAGGCTATTCAGGGTCAGGCAACGAAGCTCGGCTCTAAGCTCATGACCGTCGGCAGCCGCATACGCAGCGCGGGGCAGTCCATGACTATCGGTCTGACTACCCCTATCGTTGCCGCTGGCTTTGCCATCGTAAAGACGAGCCTCAAATTCGGGGACTCAATGGCGCAAATCATCGCTTTGTCGGAAGCGAGCGCCGCGCAGGTCGCCGAGTGGCGGGAGGAGATTCTCCGGCTTGCGCCCGAAGTGGCTAAGTCCCCACAGGAGCTTGCAGACGCAATGCTGTTCCTGGCATCAGCGGGACTAGAGGTAGGCACGGAGATGGACGTACTCACAATCGCGGCAAAGGCGTCCGCGACAGGACTGGGCGAGACGAAGGAAATCGCCAAGACCCTGACGAACGTGCTCAACGCCTACGGACAGGAGAACGTCGACGCGGCTGGCACTGCGGGTATCCTTATCGAGGCGGTGAAGCAGGGTACGGTCGAGGTCGACGAGATGGGCGAGGTCATCGGTCGCGCCCTTCCCCTAGCGTCGGAGCTAGGTATCTCGTTCGACGAACTGGCAGCCGCTCAAGCTGCCCTGTCCCTGATTAACGCAGACGCCTCTGAGAACATGACATCGTTCATGGGCATCATGCGTGGACTGATTATCCCGTCCGAGAAGGGCAAGAAGCTCATAGCGAGCATGGGACTCTCGTTCGAGGAGCTTCGGGCCAACATCGCGGACAACGGGTTGATAGGCACCCTCCAAGAGCTGCGGAAGGGGCTGACGATTGACGAAATCGCCACCCTATTCCCGAAGGTGCGTGGCCTGACAGGACTCTTGAACCTGACAGGCGAGAACGCCGCAGCCGTGGACAAAATCTTCCAGTCCGTAGCGAACGCTGGGGCGGCAGACTTGGAGCAGGCGTTTGAGGATATTCAGACGCCTGGCTTCCAGTTCCGAAAGGCGATGGCGCAGCTCCAGGTAATCATGATTATGATAGGCGACGTGGTTGTGCCTATGCTAGTCAAGGCGCTCCCACCGCTTATCAAGGCCATCGCGAGCGCAGCAGAGTGGTTCGGGAACCTTCCTGGGCCAGTGCAGAAGGCAATCGTCATCTTCTTCGCACTGCTCGCGGCTCTGGGGCCGATACTCATTATCGTCGGCTCGCTGATTGGCGCAGTCGGCGCAATAGCCACGGCGTTCGGAGTGACCATCGGGACGATACTCCTGTTCGCCTCTGGGATAGGGCTGGTGATAGCAGCCATCGTCCTGATAGTAGTGGCGATATTCTTCCTGGTCAAGAACTGGGACACCATCAAGGGCTTCCTGCTCGACATCGGGCAGACTATCATCGACTTCTTCACAGTGACCCTACTGGGCAAGTTCTTCGAGTTCAAGGATAGGGCCGTAGAGATATTCGGCGGCTTCGCCTCGGCGGTCAAGGATAAGGTAGTGGCCGGATTCGACGCGGTGCTCGGTTTCATAACCAAGTGGGCGAGCACCATCGGAGGCGCAATCGCGTCAGCGTTCAACTCGGTCGTGGGGGCGGTTGCAGGCTTCGGCCTCTCCATCTTCGGCGGTGTCATTGACGGGTTCAACGCGGCCCTCGACTTCGTGACCAAGTGGGGCGGAGAGTTCCTCGACCTGATACGGACTGAGTTCGCCAACTCGGTTGCTCAGGTGAGGCTGTTCGGCGCTAACTTCGTGGACACGTTCAAGTTCTGGCTGGGCGTCATCGTGCCCGTGGTCAAGTTCTACGTCCAACTGTGGGTGGCTGTGTTCAAGTTCCAGCTCAACATCATCATCGCGGTAGCCAAGACCGCCTTCAACTTCCTAGTGGCGCTGTTCAAGCTGGAGTTCCAGATACTCGTGGCGGTCATCAAGTTCTCGCTCGACATCGCCATCACGGTGTTCAAGTTCTTCTGGATGGTGGCGACGTTCGTGTTCGAGGTAGCGTTCGCGTTCCTCGCGGCGCTAATCAAGACCGCCTTCGACATCTACGTTACGCTGTTCAAGGTGGGCTTCGACATGATAGTGTCCATCGTTCAGCTCGTGTGGACGGTGATAGTGCTCGTGTTCACGGTCGCCTTCCTCGTCATTAGCACGGCGATGCGGGTGTGGTGGGCCATAGTCTCTACTCAGGTCGAGTCGGGCATGAAGGTCATCTGGGAGGTCATCCAGTTCGTGTGGGCGGTCATCAAAAACGTGTTCGTGATTGTGTTCGCGGTCATCGTGGGCATCCTCACTGCGTTCCTGGCCCTCATCCGTGGCGACTGGAGCGCAGCGTGGGAGGCCATCAAGCTGATGCTCTCGACCATCTGGGACGCCATCAAAGAGATTATCGGGGCGGCCATCTCGCTGCTCAAGGTGGTTATGTTTGAGGCGTGGGAGAACATCAAGGTGTTCACGTCCGAGATATGGGGCGGTATCAAGGATGTAATCCTCGGCTCTCTCGAAGCGGTGCGCGACCAGGGCGAGACTATCATCAACGCCTTCATAGGGATTGTGGAGACGGGCCTCAACTCGGTGGCGACAATCATCAACAGCTTCACGGGAGGCATCAACAACATGACGGGCGTGCTGGGTAAGATTGGGATTGACATACCGGAGATACCGGAGATACCCACCATCGCACTGCCCCGTCTCGACGTGGGTGGCGACATCCTCAAGACAGGACTCGCTATCGTCCACAAGGGCGAGAGAGTGCTCACGTCGGATACCGTAAGCAACGGGGGGCGCAACGGCGGGGGCGACATCCACCTGACGCTACAGTTCAACGCTCCCGTCACGTCAGACGACGGCGAGGCAATCGCGGAGACGGTCACGGACGCGCTACGGCAGCACGTTCTACGGTTCGGAGGGGCATCGTAATGGTACTACCACAGTTCACGCTAGAGGCGGACTTTGACTCCGACGGACTGTTCAGTACCGACCTGACCCCGTGGCTGGAGGCGGTGGAGCGCGTGGGTCTATCACGCGGCTCTGCCGTCGACGACTTCGGGCCACGTCGGATGCGAATGATACTGAACAACAACGACTCGCGGTTCAGCCCCAAGCACATTTCGGGGCCGTACTTCGGGAACTTGGAGAAGGGCAAGCTCGTGCGACTCAAGGCCAAGGTGATTACACCCGCCATCACGAACCTGCTCAAGAACCCGTCGCTAGAGACGAACACTACGGGCTGGACGGTCGGATTCGCAGGCTCCGGTACCGCGAATCGTGAGCTGACACTGGCGAAGCACGGGGCTTACTCGATGCAAGCGGTCGAGACGGGCGCAGGCGGGTACACCGTAGACCAGACCGCGAGCTTTACCCCAGCCCAGGCGGACTACACCGCGTCAGTATGGATAATAGGGGCGCTCAACTCCCTAGGCAAGAACGTGCGAATCGAGCTGGCCGAGACTGGAGGCGCGTCAGGGGAGTCGGGTACTCTAGGAGCCTACGTGCCCCTCAGTCCAATCTGGCAACGAATCGAAGTGACGCACACCGTCGCGCAGGCAGACCGAACGGGACTCCGGTGCCGAGTGAGGCGCGACAACACCGACTACCAGTTCTTCGAGGCTGCCTGGTACGACAGTATGCAGTGCGAGCTAGGCTCTGCCGCGTCACTGTACATGGACGGCGACCAGCCTGGAGCGTCGTGGGACACAACTCGCCACGCGGGGCTATCGTCCCGTGCGGCTGACCCTGAGTTCACGCGGTTCACGGGCGAGATGGAGACGTTCTCGGTCACTCGCAAGAACAACGTCGGCGAGGCCCAGATAGAGGCGACCGGATTCCTAGAGACGGCGCTGCGGACGAACATCGCAGCGGGGCCGTTTACGAAAGAGCGGGCTGACCTTATCATCAGACGGACGCTCGACGTGCTAGAGGCGGGAGTCGCGGAGCGTGTGTTCGGTCTGGAGGGCGAGCTGTTCATCGACCCCGCCGACCGCAACGGAGGCAACCCGTGGGTCGTGGACTTTGGCACCCACGTCGAGGAGTTCGACACAGGAGAGGCGGGAGACAACCCCATCAACTTCGGGGCGCTGGAGGGGGACAACGCAACTACGTGGCAGGCCAACGGCCCAGGCAACACGTTCGAGGGCTACATCAACCTGTGGCCGCAGCTCACGGTCAACAAGAACTACAGCTTTGGCGTCTGGGTACTGGGCAACGCAGGCTCGATTGGGGAGACGGTACGCCTCATCGTCAACACGGACGGTACCGGAGGCCCTATCGGTCAGGATGACGTGGTGCTGACGAGCGTATGGCAGCGAGCTGGTGTGGTGGGACTCGTGCCCAGCGACGCGACGTTCGTGCGTATGACCCTAAGCACGCCCTCGGTGTGGGGGGCATCCACCGACATCATGCTCACGGACGGGTATCATGCCTCGCCATCGTTCTCCGCGAAGGGGCTGATTGACGAGCCGACGTTCGTGGGGACGAAGTGGGCCACCGAGATAGAGTACGACGACGTGTACCGCCAGAGCGCGGGTAGCCTGCTGCGGCGGCTCGCTGCGTCTGTCGGTGGGTGGTTGTACGAGGGCGGCGACGGCGCGTTCATCTTCGAGGATTACAGCCAGCGCGACCCTGCCGTTGTCTCGATACCCACGCTGCGACTCAGTGCTGCCCACAACCAAGGCGGGATACCGTTCACGGTCGATAGCTATACGCAGCCCACCATCTCCCAAGCGGGGACGGTGCGTGTGGGTAGCTTCGGGAACCTGGCGTCGGTACCGAGCGAGCCGGAGGCTAGTCTCGCGAAGGTCGCCTTCAACCTGGCTGGCGACCTACCCATAGTCATAGCCAGCGACGAGGTGCGGACGTTCTTCGCCCGACACAACACCGCAGCGGGTGAGGGCGGTCAGATGATTGTGCGACGGTCGTTCGGGTTCGTGCTGAACATCGGTGGCTGGACGACGGTGGACGGGATGCAGACCCCGCTCGCCATCTGCTACGGTAGAGGCTCCGACCTTATCGTGAAGGATGACGGGGGCGGTAACAGCGTGTTCGTCGGGATGGTCGGGGGCGAGGTGCTCCAGTTCCGCAGTAACGACCGGAGTTTCGTGGACGCTGGCGCTGGCGACCCACTGATGGAGCTGGAGATGCCCAGCCAGGGCTACAAGACCCAGGCCATGACGGACGTAGCGGACTGGGCGCTGGCGAAGTATAACAGCGGCCCCGCGAAGCTCAAGGTCAGCATCTCAGGGCTGGACGTGGAGCACCAACTGGAGATATTCGGCAGAGATGTCGGGACGCCCGTGCGAGTGGTTCACCCCGCAGGGGACGAGCAGGGCGGGTTCGGTCTTGACCACCTGTTCTACTGTGAAGGCGCCGAGTTCTCGTACCGGAAAGGCGAGAAGCCCGTGCTCAAGATGCAACTGGAGGAAGCGTAATGGGGATGCGACGAGACGCCATCCGAGAACTAGGTGGCATTGCTCCCGACGCGAGCGCCAAGCGGACGGACGCGGACTCGCTAGGGGGAGTGCCTATCCTGAGAGGGGGCGTGTTCCCCGCTGCGAAGATGCGGCGGTCGGTGTTCCAGGTCATCACGACAGGCTCAGACACGCTGGTTGACTTCAATATCACGGTATACGACAACTGGGACAAAGAGACCCAGGGCAACGAGAAGATGCTCGACCTCGCCACCGAGAAGATAGAGATACGACGAGCGGGCA
>SDBT01001290.1_pt1 | contig 43721 bp, 37 predicted proteins | sample 2277101 | NCBI WGS metagenome assembly SDBT01 (sample SAMN10404973, study PRJNA504765) | marine sediment metagenome | isolation source: marine sediment core GS10_PC15, 103 cmbsf | place: Arctic Ocean: Southern Knipovich Ridge | collected 2010
ATTTTCTCCTTCTCCCCGGTTAACTATTTATCTAACTGGGGATTAGTGTACCATATCTTCGGTTACATTTCATATGGCAGAGCCAGTTACCCTTCGGTTACATTTTATATGACTTGATGCGTCTTCTTGACTTTTTGTGTACCTGTAACTATCATATCTTTTCGATTGATAGAATTTCAAGCCATACCGGTCTGTCAAAAGATAAATACCTTCTATACGAAAGAGCGGAATATATAAAACAATGGGTAAGTACAAAAATTTTGGATTGTTTGCTATTTCCTGTTGGGTCATGCTCAGCGTGGGAATAACATTTGGCTCGCATGGCCCTCTTTTGGCCCCTATCTCTAATACTTTTCAATTAAGATTAGGTCAGATCGCACTACCCGTAGTGTCTCACTCTATCGGTTTCCTTGCTGCCAATATTCTCATAGCTCGCTTTTGGAAAATTCGGCGAGCTAGATTACTTCTTACTATTTCTAGTTTAATTACTTTTTTGATGTTGGTGAGTATGGGTCTATTCCGTTCTGTTGGGCTGCTCCTTACTTTGTTGTTTTTTCTGGGGATTGCTCAGGGAACAATGCATACCGGTGTTGATTCTCTTTTTTCAGAAATCTCGGGAAGAGAAAGAGCAAAGTTCTTGAATTGGCTACACATTTTTGTTGGTGTAGGAGCTGTACTTGGTCCCTTATCGGTAGGCATGTTGCTCAGTTATAGTGAAAAATGGCACCTGATCTATCTCATGATGGCAATGGTGACTCTTCCCCTGCCTATATTCTTCTTTCGCCGAACTATCTATCAAAATATTACCTACAATAGGGAACCACAAATATCTACTAGCAGTTCTCCAGTCCGACCTACAACGTCACCACTTTTTTGGCTGGCCATAGTTGGTATTTTTACTTATGTAGGAATAGAGCTGTCATTTGCGTCCTGGGTACCAGTCTTCCTGGTGAAAGCAAAAAATGTCTCTCATGCATCGGCGAGTTACAGTATATCAATTTTCTGGTTTGCTCTGATGACGGGAAGATTCCTTTTTGGTCGTTTTCTTTATAGAATCAATCTATCACTTTTCCTAGGAATAGGAGCTCTTATTACAGTTCTATTTACTACCCTTACCTTTTCGATAGACTCCACTTCGCTAGGACTGTTTATGGCCTTTTCGGGATTATCGCTTTCCTGGTTCTACCCTAGCATACTGGCATTAGGAGGCAATACTTTTCCCAAGAATATTGGGTTCATAACCGGGTCTCTGGCTGCCGGTGGAACCATAGGAGCCATCGTCTTTCCGTGGGTAATTGGTCCCATCTCTGAAGCGTTCGGTCTTACTAAAGGAGTCTTTCTTGTTCCCCTATTATGTGTGGCGATGGCAGGTATCTTTTTTTCTTATAACTACCTTCTCAAAAGGAAGAGAAGACATCAAAAAGCAATTGTCTAAATAAATGGCTAGAAGTCAAAAATTATGCCTGAGAAATTAAGCAAAAGGAATTTTACTCTGGGGGTTCTCAACGGAGCTATCTTTAGACTTGGATTATCTTTTACTGATCCTCATACAGTTCTCCCCTTGTTTGTCAGCCTTCTTACCACTTCTAAAGTTCTCATTGGTTCTGTTGCAACTATCAGGGCTTTTGGCTGGTTCATGCCCCAGGTTTTTATAGCTAGCCTTACCGAACATTGGCAGAAAAGAAAACCTATTTATGTTCTGGGTGCAGTTCTAAGAGGAAGTTCGTTCCTTCTCCTTTTCATACTTATTTATTCCTGGGGAAAGAAAATGCCTTCCTTCCTTCTGGTCAGTTTTTTCATTCTTTACGGAGCAGCTTCCCTGGGAGGAGGCTTAGGTGGTCTTCCTTTTTTAGATATCGTCGGAAAAGTGATAACGCCCAAGCACAGAGGAAAATTTTTTTCCTTGCGATTATTCTTTGGTGGAATTCTGGCCATAGGAGGGGGTCTAGTTGTTAGATATGTATTAGGTCATCCAACACTCTTTCCTTTTCCTCATAATTACGCTCTTCTCTTTTTCCTCACTTTCCTCCTTACGTCCTTAGGTATGCTTCTATTTGCCTTCATTAAAGAACCAAGTCAGTTGCCTAGAGCAAAAAAAAGAAACAGCTTCTTTGTTTATCTTAGAAGAATAGGTATTATTTTAAGAGATGATAAGAGTTACAGGCGCTTTTTCTGGGCAATAATCTTTTTGAATTGCGGTATCATTGCCCTACCCTTCTACGCTGTCTATGGACGCGAAATGCTCCATTTTTCTTCAGAAACGACAGGAGTCTTTGTTGTCGCTCAGATGATGGGAGCTATGATTTCAGCGCTTTTCTGGGGCTTTCTTTCTGATAAATATGGCAATAAGATTGTGGTAGCGCTCTCGGGATTAATGGGGTTGTCAATCCCTTGTCTGGTTATACTGACAACGCTTCTTCACGAAATGGCTATCTTTCCTGAACTTCTTCTGACTATTTACACCATAGTCTTTGTTCTTGTTGGAATGAACCTTAATGGTCTTTTTATTGGCCAGAATAATCTTCTTCTAGAGATAGCACCAGCCGGAGAACGAGCTACTTATATTGGAGTGACAAATGCAGCAATTGGACTGGTAAGCCTCTTGCCTCTCCTGGGAGGATATATCATTGAACGGACCTCCTACACAGTAGTTTTCTCTGTAGTTTTGATTCTAGTACTCATAGGTACATTTCTTGCCCTTTCTATGCTTGAGCCTAGAAATAGAGAGGCCCGGCCGTCATCCCACAATCTCAAATAATCCAGTTGACGTTAGCGCTGATTCAGATATTATATATTGTGTATAGTGTGAGATTGTGTTTTGCATTTTAGGTTTTTTTCTTACGATATACCATATACGAGAATAGACCTAGTGTAGCGAGGCATATCTTGTTCCGAGCGAGATAGTGAGGAGGAGTCAAAATGGAATTGAAGGAAATCATAGAAAAGAGAGAGAGTGTCAGGAATTATGAGGATATACCTGTACCGAAGGAAAAGCTAGAAAGAGTACTGGAAGCGGCTCGTTTAGCTCCCTCGGCCAGCAACAGACAGCCCTGGAAATTTGTGGTTGTTAAAGAAAGAAAGCGCCGTCAGGAATTAGCTGAGGCAGCAAATGGGCAGGCTTTTGTTGGCCAGGCGGCAGTAGTCATTGTCGGTGTAGCTACCAGGCCGGAACATATTATGAGTTGTGGGGTTCCAAGCCATCCGGTAGATTTAGCTATAGCCTTAGACCATATGACTCTGGCTGCTGTACAAGAAGGATTAGGAACGTGCTGGATTGGCGCTTTTTCTCAGGACAAGGTGAAAGAGCTTCTTGATATTCCGGAAGAATATAAAGTGGTTGCTCTTCTTCCTCTGGGTTTTCCTGCCGAAGAAGGAAAGATGAAAACGCGTAAATTCTTGAAGGAAATAGTCTGTTATGAAACCTTTACAGAATAGATTTTGAGAGTGGGTGAAACTACATAGAAGAAGTAAGGGAAATGCTAACTGAAAGAATTGGCTTTATCGGTGCAGGTAAGATGGGAGGAATTCTAATTAGGGGTATACTAAGGAATAGATTGGTTTCTCCTGGAAACTTGTGGATTTGTGACAAATTTATAGAAAAACTTACCTTTTGGGCAAAGGAAGGAGCTAATGTTTCTGTTGAAATAGAACCCGTAGCCAAAAATGCTGATGTGCTGTTTCTGGCCATTAAACCTCAGGACATATCAGGGGTGTTAGAGCATTTGAGAGGCAGGGTGCAGTCCGGCCAATTAATAATTTCTCTTGTGGCTGGTGTTACTATCTCACTCCTTATTAAGGAATTAGGTAACGAAATTTCCCTTGTTCGGATAATGCCCAATACACCTGCTCTACTAGGAGAAGGGATAACTGCTATTTCCTCCACTGAGAGAGTGAGTTCCGAGCAAAGGGCTCTATTGAAGAGAATTATGACAACAATAGGTGAGGTCGTAGAGATTCCTGAAAGTCAGCAAAATGCTGTAACGGGATTGAGCGGAAGTGGACCGGCCTACATTTATACTGTTATTCAAGGCTTGGTTAAGGGGGGAATAAGGGCAGGACTCCGTCCAGAGTTGGCTTTTAAGCTGGCCACTCAGACTACTTTGGGAGCGGCCAGGATGGCTAAAGAGAGCAACAGTTCCCTGGAGGAACTGCGCCGGGCAGTAGCTTCTCCCGGAGGAACAACTATTGAAGGACTGAAAGTTCTGAAAGAGGGAGGATTAGAAGAATGCCTGGCTGAAGCAGTAGTTAAGGCCACCCAAAGAGCAAAAGAATTAAATTTACCCCGTTAGATACCAAGTATCAAACGGGGTAAATAATTAGGATAGTTAATGATGGAACTTGAGCCTTCCAAAATTGAAGAAAAAAAATTTGGACTTTCTCTGAGAGGATACAATCAAAAAGAGGTAGATCAATTCTTAGTTGAACTAGGAAAAAACTACCGAGAACTAATTGAAGAAAAAAAAACTCTATTGGAAGAATTAGAAAAGTCAAGAAAAGAGACAGAATTGTATCTTTCCAGAGAAAAGAGAATAGAAGATGCGCTAATCTCTGCCCAGAGAAGTGCCGAACTAATAAATGAAAATAGCCAGGAAAGGGCTAAATTAATAATTAAAGAAGCAGAGATAAGAGCGAAAGAGGTTGCCAAGCAGGATGAGGGAAAATTGAAGAGATTGGGCGATGAAATAGAGAAATTAGAACGTCAGAAGAGGCTTTTTATTACTAAATTAAAATCCTTAATTGAAACTCATTCCGAACTGTTAAATTTTTATGAAGAGAAACCAGAGAAACAAGAGATAGAGAGGCCCAGCCAGAAAAATCCAGTAAAAAAGAACCTTTCCCAAGCAGGAATCCTCTTTGAAGGGTAAGTCAATCTTTGACAGAAACCCTTGCTTTTTCCCAATCTCCTCCTTCTCCCTTAAAGGTCGAATATCTTCCCTGGATTGAGTATATTGTGAGGGTCAAAAACTTTCTTTATTCCCTGCATAAGCTCTATTTGTGCTTGATTCATTACCAGGGGGAGATACTCTTTCTTGGCCAGACCAATCCCATGTTCGCCAGAGATCAATCCCCCTAAAGAAATAGCCAATCTGAAGAGTTCTTCTACAGCTTCGGATTTAACCCTTTTCCAGATAGCGTCATCTGTATCTTGTTTTAGGATATAGATATGTATATTACCGTCTCCCAGGTGGCCGAATTTGGCAAAAGAAACAGAATGTTTGCGAGAGAGAGAGTCTATTCCTTTTATAAGGGACAATACCTTATTGCGGGGGACCACTATGTCGTTACCCACCATCGTAGGGCTAAAATGGACCAAAGCCTCATGAATTGATTGTCTTGCCTGCCAGATTCTATCCCGATTTGATCTATCTTTAGCCACGAATACATCTAAAGCTCCTTTGTCCAGACAGATTTCCCCGATAGATTGATACATATTTTCTACTTCCTCTTTGTTATTTCCATCTAACCCTATCCAGAGATGTGCTTTTGCCTCACCAAATGGCAACTTTTTTTGCAGGAATTTCTCACAGGTTTTGATGGTTAATCTGTCCATGAACTCAATGGTCGTGGGAAGTAATCGGTTATTGATTATTTCCAGGGCACACCCGCAGAGATCACTCAAGTCATCAAAAGGGACAATAAGGTCGACCTTAACTCTTGGCAGAGGAACAAGCTTCATGGTAATTTCAGTAATAACAGCCAGAGTTCCTTCCGAGCCGATTAGAAGATCTATTAACTGGCTATTAGTTACATTCTTAAGAATTTTTCCGCCGGCTCTCAGTATCTTGCCGCTAGGAAGTACTGCTTCTAGTCCACACACATAATTTTTGGTTATTCCATATTTTACAGCATTAGCTCCTCCGGCTGATTCAGCTACGTTACCACCTATAGTGCAGCTATCAAGACTAGCCGGATTAACCGGATAAAAAAGTTCATGTTTCTCTGCCTCTCTCTGGAGCTCACCATTGGTTACTCCCGGCTCAAGAACAGCCATCATATTCTCTTTATCGAGCTCAAATATTCTATTCATTCTCTCCAACGAAAGGAGGATTCCTCCGCATATCGGAACGGCTCCACCGCTTAAACCTGTTCCTCCTCCCCGAGGAGTTACTGCTATTCTCTCCCTGTTGGCTAAAATCAATACATCCCTTACCTGGTTTCTTTTGTTTGGTTTGAGCACTATCTCAGGCATATATCTTCTTAGATTTAGGGTCTCATCGTGAGAATATGGCTCTTTTTCCTCGTCTTTAGTTAATACATTCTTCTCTCCTACTATTTGCCTCAATTTTGTTATTATGCTCATATCGATTTTTTTGTAATGCATAAGTTAGCTCCCTTCTGGATTAATGTATCCTCATTATATCAATCTGGCTTGAAAAGACAATACAATAGGAGCGGAAGACTACAATTCAGCATCTTATTCATAGTTATGAGTTCATAATTCATCGACAGAAACAAATAAGATGGTAAATGGTGAGTGGTTAATTGGTGAATAGTTCTTTCTCCCGTGTGGGGTAAAGCGAAAATTAACTAGTTAACCAATTAACTAACGAGCTAGTAGGTCAATGAACAACGAACTACGAACAATGAACACAAACAGGGGAGAGGAGAGTGCTGTTTCTATCGATGAACGATGAACTAGTTATTGTTTGACTTTACCCGGCCCAGATATATAATGTAACAGAGAATCGGGTTAGAGAATTCGGACGGGACTTTCTCTAACTTACTTTAATTTTTGCTCTATAGTCAAGGAAATAGACTATGAAACGAGTCAAAGTACTCTTGTACCTTATTCTAATTATCGTTTTTGCCGGTTCAGGAGTTTTAGGAGGCTTCTTTATTTCTGACCTATACGCTCTTCCCGATATTGATCTGCTGGAGGAGTATCAACCTAGTGGAATTACCAAAATGTATTCTAAGGAAGGTGAAGTTCTGGCAGAATTTTTTCTAGAAAGACGCGAAGTCGTTCCTCTTTCTAGAATTCCTCTTCAACTGCAAAGAGCATTTATTGCTATAGAAGACCACAGATTCTACCAGCATCGAGGACTGGATTTTAAACGTCTATTCAAGGCTCTCTGGATAGACATAATTGAATGGAGAAGCTGGGACAAAGCCCAAGGGGCAAGCACTATTACTCAGCAACTAGCTAGAAACCTCTTCCTGACCCACGAGAATACTCTTACCCGGAAAATAAAGGAGATAATTCTGGCCATTCAAATAGAAAGAGTATATGGCAAAGAAGAAATTTTGAAAATGCATCTTAGCCAGATATTTTTCGGAGAAGGAGTATACGGGGTGGCTGAAGCAGCTTCTTTCTATTTGGGCAAAAAAGTAGAGGACCTTAGTCTGGCTGAAAGCGCATTTTTAGCTACCATTCCCAGAAGTCCTGTTTATTATTCTCCTGTTAAATATCCTGAGCATACCGAGAGCGGCAAGAAGATTATTCTAAGAAGAATGTATGACTTAGAATTTATCACCGAGGAGGAGTGGGAAGAGGCGGAAGAGACCTCTGTTGAAATAATACCTAATCGGGCCAACAGGAGTACCGCTAATATCCATTGTGCGCCTTATTTTGTAGAATTGATTCGTCAAGAAGTAGAGAACGAGTTTGGCTATGATAGATTCTGGCGAGGAGGATTAAGAATATACACTACTCTAGATTTGAACCTACAGAAGGCAGCCGAAGACAGCTTAATAGACTATTTAAAAGAAAACGAGCATCAAGGGTCTTTGCTGGCTATGGATCCTCATACTGGTTTTATAGAAGCCCTGGTAGGCGGAAGGGATTTCTGGGAAAACCAATATAATAGAGCTACTCAGGCTCGTCGTCAAACCGGCTCTGCTTTTAAGCTTTTCACTTATACAGCGGCCATAGATACAGCAAAATTTAGTGCTGTCAGTCCCTTTTTCGATGCCCCTATTACTTTTAAGAGAAGCAAAAAAGTAGGAAAGAGCGCAGAGATTAAGGAGGAGGGAGAGTTCTGGTCTCCACAAAATTATGAGAAATATTTTTGGGGTGAGGTATATCTCTGGCAGATGTTTGCTCATTCCATAAATGTTTCTTCAGTCAAACTTCTGCAAGAGGTGGGAGTAGGAAAGGTAATTGATTATGCTCGCAAATTAGGCGTTGACAGTCCCTTGAATCACGACCTTACTCTTACTTTGGGTACCTCGGGGATAACTCTTTTAGAGATAGTCCGGGCCTATGCTACTATAGCCAACTATGGAATAAAGGTTAAGCCTATGTTTATACAAAAAATAGAGGATCGAGAAGGAAGAATCTTAAAGGAAAACTTCCCGCAAGGAGAAACAGTTCTTTCTCCTCAGACTTCTTTCGTAATGATTGACTTATTGGAGAAGGCTGTTGATTACGGGACAGGACGAAGAATAAGGTGGTTGGGTTTTGATAGACCGTGTGGAGGGAAGACGGGAACAGTAGGATGGCCCAGAGAAAAAGATACGGATAAGACAATTGACGCCTGGTTTATAGGCTTTACCCCTGACTTGGTAGCAGGGGTATGGGTAGGCAATGATGATGCCAGTCCCCTGGGAGAGAAAAAAACGGGAAGTGCAGTGGCTATTCCTATCTGGACAGAATTTATGAAAAAGGCTTTGGACAGTCAGCCGGTCAAAGATTTTTCCTCCCCTCCCGGGATAGTTTTTAAGAAAATAGACATTGAAACAGGACTTCTAGCTACTCCCAAATGCGAAAATGCCCTGTGGTTTGCCTTCCTGGAAGGGACAGCTCCAAAAGAATACTCTTCTCTGTAAAACACTAAATACAAAATACGATTACAGTCCGGCCTGTTTTCTTAAATCCATAGCAACATCAGTTTTCTCCCAGGTAAACTCTTTTTCACTTCGGCCAAAATGACCGTAACAGGCAGTTTTTTTATAGATAGGACGCAGAAGGTCCAGCTTCCTGATGATCCCACGAGGAGAAAGATCAAAATTATCCCTGACCATCTTTTTTATTTTAGATTCAGGGATTTTAGCTGTACCGAAACCGTTTATCATAAGAGAGATAGGTTCACTTCTTCCGATAACATAGGCAAGTTGAATTTCACACTTTTCTAGAATTCCTGCTGCTACTAGATTCTTGGCGATATAGCGAGCCATATACGAGCCTGACCGGTCAACCTTAGTAGGGTCTTTGCCGGAAAAACATCCCCCCCCATGAGAACCTACGCCTCCATAGGTATCGGCAATTATCTTTCTTCCTGTCAGACCTGTATCTGCTTGAGGTCCACCTATCTTAAAAGATCCAGTGGGATTGATATAACAGGCCATTTCTTCATTTACATATTGGGCAGGGATACAGTACTTTATTACTTTTTCTATTATTTCATCTTCGATCTCCTCTACTTCTACCTCCGGACTATGTTGAGTAGAGATTACCACTGCTTTTACCTTTTTGGGAGTATCATCTTCATATTCTACTGTGACCTGAGATTTTCCATCAGGACGAAGATAGGGCAGGATTTTCTTTTTTCTCAGCTCGGCCAATTGCCGGGTTAGTTTATGGGCTAAGACTATAGGTAGAGGCATAAACTCTGGGGTTTCCGTAGTAGCGTAGCCAAACATCATTCCCTGGTCTCCTGCGCCGTCCCTATCTACACCAAGCGCAATATCAGGTGATTGCTCGTGAATAGAGGTAATCACCGAACAGTTTTTGTAGTCCAGCCCAAAAGCTGCCTGGGTGTATCCTATTTCTTTTATGGTTTGACGAACTACACGTGGTATATCTATATAGCAGCTGGTAGTAATTTCTCCCGCTATAAAGACCAATCCCGTAGTAGTCAAGGTTTCACAAGCTACCCTTCCATTCGAGTCTTTTTCTAAAATAGCGTCCAGAACAGCATCTGAAACCTGGTCGGCAATTTTATCTGGATGTCCTTCTGTTACTGATTCGGAAGTAAATAAATACCTTTCTTTTGTCATTGATAGAATCCTTTCTTCTGCATACTAATTTGGAACTGTGTCCGTCACGACTCCTCCTGTTATAGACAATTTTGACGGGAGACGAGTAAAGTCAGTAATGACGCAGTTATCCAAATAGGCTTTCTCCCCTACCAAAACATCGTCCCAGAGGATACATTTCTCCAATCGGGCTTCTTTCTTGACGGTTACTCTGTCGCCAAGAGTTGTATATTTTCCTATTTTGACCTTTTTCTCTATGCAGCAGTTATTTCCTACTACTACGGGGGGTTCCAGGTTGGCTGATCTTGAAATCTGAGTATTTTCCCCTACCCAAATCCCTTTCCTTATTTCTCTTCCTGAGATTTCAATTCCTGTTTTTCCTTTGAGGATATCTCTCTGTGCCTTCATATAGTCAGCCAGATTCCCCATGTCTATCCAATAATCATCCATTAAATATCCATATACTGCTTCTCCTCTTTTGACCAGAAAAGGTAGAACCTGATGTCCTAAATCATATGGCTCCCCAATCGGGATATAAGAGAAAATCTCTGGTTCAAAAATATATATACCAGCGTTTATTTCATCAGAAAGAGCACCTCCCCAACTTGGCTTTTCCACGAATTGGATAATTCTTGCTTCCTTATTCCGCAATGCAACTCCGTATCTAAACTTTTCTTCTGTCTTTTTCAACACAACTGTAGCTAGGCCTGCTTTTTGCTCATGGAATTGCATAGCCTGACGGATATTGAAATCAGTAATTCCATCAGCGCTCAATACCAGGAAGGTATCATTGAAGTAAGATTCCACTTTTTTTAAGCCACCAGCAGTACCCATGAGACTATCTTCTTCCGAATACGACACATGCATATCAAATTTTTCTCCGTCTTTCACATAATCCTTTATCTCGCTTCCCTGATGATAAAGATTGATTATTACCTCACTTATTCCAAATTTTCTCAGTAAATTCAAGGAATAGAATAAGGAAGGTTTGTTAATAACAGGAATCATAGATTTAGTAACTCTATGGGTAAGTGGTCGCAGGCGTGTTCCAAGTCCTGCTGCCAGAAGCATTGCCCGCAAGGGATTCTCCTAGAATTTCTTTAGATTGCTTCCTTTTCGACAATTTCTAGAATATTCTCGAGCGTTCCTGCCTCCAATAAAGACTGATGGTATTTTCTATGTCTTAGAAAACGAGAAACCGTAGCCAGAGCTTTTAGATAATTCCCGGCTGCATCCTTAGGTGCGCCTAACATAAAAAAAAGATGAACCGGTTCTTTGTCTAAGGCGTCAAAGTCAATGCCTTCCTTGGAAATGCCAACTGCCCCTACCAGAGACTTGATTCCCGAAGAACGAGCATGAGGAATAGCTATATTGTAGCCGATTCCCGTGCTTCCTAGTTCTTCCCTCTCTTCAATGACTTTAAGGAATTCTTCTTTATCTGTGAGTTTACCTGTTTTTTCTAACAGACTGGTCAATTCTTCTAATACTTCTTCCTTTGTTCGAGCTTTTAGTTTTGGCTCAATAGCCTTTTTACTTAAGAAATCCCTTATGTACATAGACATCTCCTTCTATAAAACAAAAATATGTTACCCTAGATCTGCGGTTCAATTACAACGAAAGCACCATCTTCTTTCTTATAAGCCACATTAATCTGATTAGTATTGCTATTCAAGAATACGAAAAATCGGTTTCCCTCCAATTCTAGTTGCATCACCGCTTCATCCGCTGTCATTGGTTTAGCAATTTCCTTACTGATGTAAATCGTTTTATGCTCGGCATCGGAAGAAACTGAAGAGGATGGATACAAAGTCCTTTTCCCTGCTAATCTGTCTCGAGATCTATGAGATTTGATTTTTTCTTTGTGTTTTTTTGCCTGCCTATTTACCTTATGTATAGCTGCTTCTATGGAGTTATATAGATCAGAGTCTGCTCCAATCCCGTGAATGGCAACTACATCTGCCACCACGCTTATCTCAGTCAAATACCCGTCCTTCTCTGCCTTAACTGTTACCCGAATAGAGAGAATTCGACGGAAATATTTATCTAGGCCACTGAGCTTCTTCTTAATATACCCATCAATTTGCTCAGTAATACAAACACGGCTCCCACTTATGTCGATTTGCATTTCTTCACCGCAGACTAATCGTCAAAAAACCCGGCTTAATAATCATAAATAAAAGCCTTTTCTTTCATTTGTTCTCGAATTTGCTGTCCCTATTCAGCCGAGCAAAGTTCAGGAGTTATGCTTCCTGATTTATACTTTAGCTACATTAACAGCCTGTAAACCACGGTCCGTTTTTTCTACATCAAAAGAAACTCTGTCTCCCTGTTCCAGGCTCTTAAATCCCTCCGCACTGATGTTGGAAAAATGAACAAAAACATCCTCGCCATTTTCTCGTTCGACAAACCCAAAACCTTTGCGGTCATCAAACCATTTGACCGTTCCTTCTTCTGACATACTCCCTGCCTCCTTATCCTAACATTTGAACTAAAAGCTCAGGAAATTATAACATATACAAATAAATTTGTCAATCAATAAGGGTTGAGCGCTCGGGCCAATGCAAAAACATAGACTCTTTTCACTCCCGCTTCCTTAAGCGCTTTGGCTGCTTCCTTAATAGTTATTCCTGTAGTATAGACATCATCGACTAGAAGTACATCCTTTCCTTGAAATTCACCTCTGTTTTTTACTGTAAAGGCTCCCCTTAGATTTCTTCTTCGCTCTTTTCTGTCCAGAGAGGTTTGGGTTATAGTCGCTTTCGTTCTTTTCAGGTTACCTTTGGTCAACCGAACTTGAAGATGCTTGGCGACTACCTTAGCTATAAGTTCAGCTTGATTGAATCCCCTTTCTCGCAGTTTTTTTCGGTGTAGCGGAATTGGAACTAACAAATCAAGGCGAGGGAAGGAAGAATCAAGGCAATTGAAATAGCTTCTTATGATTTTTCCCAATGAGCGCATTATTCCCGTTTTTTTGTTATATTTAAGAAGATGAATAACCTTTTTCATTACCCCTTCGTAAAGAGTGGGAATAAAGGTCCTCTCGAAATAGACATTTCGCCTGCGACATTCTTGACAGAGAAAAGTAGGAATGCTTTTAAAGGCAGAAGGGAAAGGTCTACTGCACTTAGAACAATAAGGGGCTTTCAGCCATTTTATTTTACTCCAGCAGTCTAGGCAAACAAAGGTGCTGTTGGATGGTTCAATGGGATGCTGACATACTCCACAATCAGCCGCCAAGAGAAGGCTTATCAATCCCTCTCCTAGCATTCTTTTTTGCACCTAATTCTCGCTCCTATGTGTGTAATCATAATATAGAAAACAAAAGTGTCAAGAAATGCCTCAGCAGGCAGTTTCTTTCTAGCGTATAGCGGGTGGCGTTTAGCGTATAGGACAAATCACTAAAGCAAAGAGAATAATTCACCATCTTGTTTGTGGTTCATAGTTCATTAACCTGCTAACCCGTTAGGTAAATGGTTGATTTTGCACTTACCCCTTATCACCCTATTGTTTTTCATCAATGAAGTATTCCCTACGATTTTGAATTTTCTGTTTTTCACTATGCCCTATCCGCTGAACGCTATACGCTCTCTTTTGGAGAGTTGACAGCCCTTCTATTTTTGCTAAAATAGGTACAAGCACTACGGGAGCTAGATTGGTATGGCGGTAGAAATTCTTAATAGTGGAGTACTTGTACTAAATAGTCTATGGGAGGTAGTTGATGTATGTTCAGTAAAAAGAGCTCTCTGCTTACTTTATCTAAGGCACGCTCAAGTAGTACTTAAGGAGGGAGGTTCTTTATACACCTTTGGCTTTGAAGATTGGAAGGACTTCTCTCAAGATTATTCTAGTGATAGCCAGATAATAAGAACTATTACTTATAAACTGAAGATACCACATATTATTCTTCTGTTTATTTACGATAAGATTCCTCCACGAAAAGTGAGGTTTACGCGCAGGAATGTATATAGAAGAGATGGAAATAGATGTCAGTATTGTGGAAATAAGTTCAAATCGGAGGATTTGAACCTGGATCACGTGATTCCTGTTTCGCGTGGAGGGAAAGACAGTTGGTACAATGTTGTCTGTTCCTGTGTCCCGTGCAATCTTCGCAAAGGGGATAAGTCTCTAACTAAGGTAGGAATGAGCCTTATCAGAAAGCCTATTCGACCTAATTGGAGGTCTTTTGTTAAATGCAATTTTGCTGAAATAAACGAGGAGAACTGGAAAGACTTTCTCGACCTTGCTTATTGGAATATTGAGCTAGAAGAGGATAAGACATGATGTATAAAGATGAAGTAGTTTTGAATACAAATTTTCCTGAAGTAAAACTCTTTAAAAGAGGAAAGGTACGAGATATTTATCAGATAAAGGACAAGCTTCTTATTGTGGCTACTGATAGAATTTCAGCTTTTGATTGCGTTCTTCCCGATGGGATCCCTTGTAAAGGAAGAATTTTGACTGGATTATCAAAATTCTGGTTCAATGCCACTCAAGATATTGTTTCTAACCATTTAGTCAGCAATGAAGAAGATAATCTTCCCAGAGTTCTATTTCCGTTTAGGAAGATTCTAAAAGGAAGGTTCATGTTAGTTAAGAAGAGCAAACCTGTCCCTATTGAGTGTGTAGTAAGGGGATACCTGGCTGGTTCTGCATATAAAGAGTATCAAATGCATCATTCTATCTGCGGTATATCACTTCCTCAGAAACTAAGACTGGCAGACCGACTCCCCGAACCTATCTTTACCCCAGCTACCAAAGAAGAGAAAGGTCATGATGTAAATATGAGTAAAGAAGAAATGAAACAAATAATTGGAAGTGAATTAACGGAAAAACTGGAAAAAATTAGCCTAGAAATATACAAAAGGGCAAGTAAATTTTTGGACCGCCGGGGTTTTATTCTTTCCGATACCAAGTTAGAATTTGGCTTCCATCATGGAGAAGTCATCCTTATTGATGAACTCTTAACTCCTGATTCTTCAAGGTTCTGGTCCAAAAAAGAGTATGAACCAGGTTCTTCACCGATAAGTTTTGACAAACAGTTTCTACGGGACTATCTGTCAGCACTGGACTGGGATAAAACGCCCCCTGCTCCCTCTCTTCCTCTCGCTATAATCGAAAGAACGAGTGAGAAATACCGGGAAGCTTACCAGAAGATTACTGGCAAGAAATTGAATCTATGAGTGAGAGAATTTGACAAATTTCTTCGTTTTGTTATTCTGATAATCGAATATGTATCTTGAATTCTTAGGGAGAATGCATGCAAAGTGACTTGTTGTGAAAAGAGAGGGGAATTTGCAATGAAAGATGATATTTCTTTATTGGAAGTAAACGACCTTAAGGCCTATTTTTACTTGGAGGAGGGTGTTCTGAAAGCAGTAGATGGAGTTAGCTTTAAAGTAAAAAAAGGGGAAGTTTTAGGTCTTGTGGGAGAATCTGGCTGTGGTAAAAGCGTTACTGCCCAGTCAATTCTCAGGATAGTCCCTGATCCAGGAAAAATAGAAGGGAAAATTCTCCTTCAACGGAAGAATGGGAACGCCAAAAAAGAGCCTTTAGATTTAGTTAGATTAGATTCACGCGGAAAAGAGATCAGGTCTATTCGGGGAAAAGAGATAGCTATGATATTTCAAGAACCGATGACCTCTTTTTCTCCCCTCCACACTATTGGTAATCAAATCATAGAAGCGATTCTCCTGCATCAAGATGTGAATAAGAAAGAGGCAAGAAAGCTGGCCATAGATATGCTTGATAAGGTAGGCATGGCTAACCCTCAGCAAAGAATTGATGAATACCCCCATCAACTTTCCGGAGGTATGAGACAACGAGGTATGATTGCTATGGCCTTATCCTGTAATCCCTCTATTCTCATTGCTGATGAACCAACCACCGCCTTAGATGTCACTGTTCAGGCCCAAATTCTCGAACTGATGAAAAGCCTACAGGCTGAGTTTGGTATGTCTATTGTCTATATTACGCACAACCTGGGAGTTATTGCTGAAATATCAGATGAGGTGGCAGCAATGTACCTAGGCAGGATAGTGGAATACGCCAGTGTGGATGACCTCTTCTATGATCCCCTTCATCCTTATACTAGAGCATTACTAAAATCTATTCCCAGGATGGGGAAGAAAGCAAAGGCTCGTCTTGAATCCATTGAAGGAACTGTACCTCTTCCGCTTGACCTCCCGGTGGGGTGTGGCTTCTATGCCCGCTGTCGCCAGGCAAAAAAAGGTATCTGTAATAAAGACATGCCTCCTCTGGTTGAAGTAAAGAAAAAACATAGAGTAAGATGCTTTCTCTATAATTAATGGAGTTTAATCGTGCAAAACAACGGTAACGGCACCCTTCTTGAAGTCAAGTCTCTAAAGAGATATTTTCCTATTGAGAAGGGATTCTGGAGGAAGGTGGTTGGTTATGTCAAAGCCGTAGATGATGTAAACCTATATATTAAAGAAGGAGAAACTTTGGGCCTGGTAGGAGAGTCTGGCTGCGGTAAGACCACCACTGGCAGATGCATCTTAAGAGCAATTGAACCTACCGGAGGAGAAATTCTTTTTAAAACTGAAGACGACGGAATGATAGACATTGTCCACCTAGGAAAAAAGAAACTTCGAGGAATGAGAAAAGATATGCAAATGATCTTCCAGGACCCTTACTCCTCTTTAGACCCTAGAATGACCGTCCTGGACATAATAGGAGAGCCAATCCTGGTCAATAATATTGCTAGAGGTAAAGAGTTACAGGAAAGAGTCAAAGACTTGGTTAAAGTAGTAGGGTTAAACATAAAGCATCTGAAACGTTATCCGCACGCCTTCAGTGGAGGACAAAGGCAAAGGATTGGTATTGCTCGAGCTCTTGCTCCCAATCCAAAGCTTATTGTAGCTGATGAACCAGTCTCAGCCCTGGATGTTTCTGTTCAAGCTCAAATCCTAAACCTTCTGCAAGACCTGCAACAAGAGTTTAATCTAACCTATCTTTTTATTGCCCACGATTTAAGTGTTATCGAACACATCTCTGACAGAGTAGCAGTAATGTATGTAGGAAAAATTGTAGAGACGGCCGAAACAGAAGAATTGTTCCTTAATCCCCAGCATCCTTATACGGAGGCCCTTCTGTCTGCTGTGCCTCAACCCGACCCTCGCTTGAAAATGGAACGCATTATCCTGCCTGGTGAGGTAGCGAATCCAGCTAATCCCCCTTCTGGCTGTTACTTTCATCCTCGTTGCAGCTATGCCAAGGAAGTTTGTAAAAAGGAAAATCCTCAACTAAAACAAAATAGCCCTGAGCACTATGTGTCTTGCCATTTGGCTGAAGAGCTTAGTCTGCGAGGAATAGATGCCTAGATGTTAAAACTTTCCCTTATATTCTTGGCCTTTATTGCCGTATTTGTCTTATTGCTTCGCGCTGCAGTTATTTTCATGGGCAGAGTTACCGGCAAGTACGTAGGAGACAAACACAAAGCGGCGGAGACTATTATCAATACGGGAAAACCACCTATGAACTGGACTTTTAGTTCAGCCAAGAAAATAGCTGAACTAAAAGAAGACGGAAGAGGGCCAAGGGCATTAAGAATAAAGGAAAAAGCCCGCAATGCTTGCTTAAAGAGACTTAAGGGTCTTATCAAATACTTCAAAACATCTCCCTTATGCCAGGATGAAGAGACTCGTAAAATCTTGCTGGATGAACTTAGCAAGGTTCGACGGATATGGCAAGAAAAAGATTGGGGGGAAATCACATTTTCAAAACCCACCCCACCTTCGCTACAAACCTAACTTAAAAGAGGAAGCTAAATTGTTATCTCCATCTCAAATTGCAAAATTAAAGGAAATGGAAAAACGCTACAAAGAACTCAACAAATTCCTCTGCGATTCCTCTGTTTTAAAAAATAGACAACTCCTGGAAAGCTACAGTAAGGAACATAGCAAGCTGGAAGCGACCATATCTCTCTGGCAGAAATATGAAAAATTACAAAAAGAAATAGACAAATTGCAGAAGTTGCTTTCAGATGAAAAAGAAAGCGAAATCCACCAACTAGCTGAGGAAGAAAAGAAAGAACTGGAGCTCAAGTTAGAAAATTTGCAGGAAGAGCTTCTAAAATTTTTCTCCTCAAAAGACAGCTATTCTCAAAGAAATGTTATTATGGAGATTCGAGCAGGAACGGGAGGTGAGGAAGCAGCTTTATTTGCTGCTGATTTGTACAAAATGTACACCCGTTTTGCAGAAAAGAAAGAATGGAGTTTAGAAGAAATAACTCATCATTCCACAAACAGAGGAGGGTTCAGAGAACTTATATTTGCTATTAATGGCAAAACAGTTTTTTCTGATTTACGTTACGAAAGTGGGGTGCATAGAGTGCAGAGAGTTCCGCTGACTGAATCGAGCGGAAGGATTCACACCTCTACAGTTACTGTAGCCGTCCTTCCCGAGGCTGATGAAATAGAGGCAGAGATAAAACCTGAGGATTTGCGTATAGATACCTTTCACTCTCGAGGAGCGGGAGGACAGCATGTGAATGTTACTGATTCAGCAGTAAGAATTACTCATCTACCTACAGGAATTGTTACCCAGTGTCAAGATGAGAGATCTCAACATCAAAATAAGATTAAGGCTATGCGGATCCTGCGAGCCGAACTCCTGCAAAGAAAAAGAGAGGAGCAGCAAAAGAATATCTCTTTACAGAGAAAAAGTCAGATTGGAAGTGGAGATAGATCAGAACGTATCAGGACTTATAACTTCCCCCAGAATCGATTAACTGACCATCGTATTCATCTTACTCTTCATAAATTGGGAGATATTTTGGATGGAGGACTTGATGATTTGATAAAATCCTTACAAGAGGAAATGGGGAGGGAAGAATTGTAAGTGTTAATAGACAAACTCAAGAATTGTTTTGATGATATAAAAAAAGGCAATGTTTCATATTGGATATGTGGATTAACGCCAGAAGGAAAATCCTACCTAGTATCTCTTCTAAGAGAAGAAGTAGAGGGGATTTTTTTATTCATAACTCCCCAGGATACTCAAGCTGAGAATTTCTATGAGGATTTGTGTACTTTTCTTTGCCAGAAGGAAAAAATTTTTCTCCTCTCTTCCCGAAAAAAAGGTTCGCAGGGGGCGCATCTTCGAATTCTCCACCAATTAATAAAAGAGAAGAATATCCTGATAGTAGCTTCCTTAACTGCCATCTGTGAGAAAGTACCCTCCCTTTCCGCTTTTAATAAGGACATTTTTTCTTTAAAAAAAGGAGCCAGGACTAGCCGAGATGCACTTCTCAAATCGCTTGCCGAAAGAGGATACGAGCCTTGCCCCCTGGTAGAGGAAGTCGGAGAGTATGCCTACCGAGGAGGAATTATAGATTTCTACTCTCCTCTTTATTTCCATCCTATTAGAATCGAATTCTTGGGAGAAAAGATAGAATCTATACGAGAATTTGACCCTGTCACCCAGTCTTCTGTAAAGAAGAGAGAAGAAATTTTAGTATCTTCAAGAAATGAAATATTCTCAACTAGAAAATCGGGTGAGAACCTCGATCCTTTTTTTAGAGTTCTCCCTCCTTCTGTTATCATTTTGGATGAACCAGGTGGAATTCAAAGACAAATCGAAGAAAAGAATTACCAGGAAGCGACGACTCTTAAGTGTTTCTTGAAAACCGCAAGTCTGTGTCTTTCCGGATTTTCTGAAAAAGTCTCATGGGCAATGTCCAAACGACTTCTTTGCCTATCCTTTTCTTCCTTGACTTCTTATCAAGGACATTTTGATTTATTGATTGAAGATATGAAGTCCTGGAGAAGAAAAGAATACAAGATAATATTGTTGACTCCCAGTCCAGGACAGGGACAAAGGCTAAGAGAACTATTACAAGAGAAAGGAATTGAAGCACGATTAAAGGAAAACTTCTTCTTGGTAGAGAATTCCTCCTCTTTTTCAATTGTCATAGGCGATTTAAGAAAAGGTTTTATTTTCAAGGAAGCAAAACAGGTTTTTGTAACTGATGAAGATATTTTTAAGCGTTATAGGGAAAGACGGCAAAGATGGTCCAGGCAAGAAGAAAAAAGGATTAAAAGATGGACGGAACTCAAAGAACAGGATTATGTGGTTCATATTGATTACGGAGTAGGTAAATTCAAAGGCATAGAAACCCTGTTGATTGATGCAAAGAAGAATGATTACTTCCGTGTTGACTACAAGGGGACCGATCGTCTCTTTATTCCTGTTTATCAATTGGATCGCCTTCACAAGTATGTAGGAAGCTCTGACTGCCCTCCTCCTGTCTATAGTCTGGAGGGAGGACGATGGCGATGGACAAAACAAAAGGCCAGGAAGGCAACTCGGGAGCTTGCATCCTCCCTTCTAAGGCTCTACTCTATAAGAAAGACAGTACCTGGCCATTCCTCTTCTCCTGATACGGAATGGCAATCGGAGTTTGAGTCATCTTTTCCTTATCAAGAAACCCCTGATCAATTAAAGGCTACTGAGGAGATTAAAAAAAACATGGAAAGTACCAGTCCAATGGACAGATTGGTCTGCGGTGATGCCGGATATGGAAAGACAGAAGTGGCTATGCGAGCGGCTTTTAAAGCAGTGATGGATAACAAACAAGTAGCTACTCTGGTTCCTACTACCATTCTTGCTGAACAACACTATCGAACATTCAAGGAGAGAATGGCAGCCTACCCTATTCACATAAAGATGCTTTCTCGCTTCCAAGCTCCCTCTGCACAGAAAGATATTATTATGGCCCTCAAGGAAGGAAGGGTTGATATCATCATAGGAACTCATCGTCTGATTCAAAGAGATATAGACTTCAAAGATTTAGGGCTGGTAATTATTGACGAAGAACAGCGATTTGGAGTGCTTCAGAAGGAAAGATTGAGAGAACTAAAGAAGTCAGTCGATGTTTTGAGCTTGAGTGCTACTCCCATTCCTCGCTCTCTCTATATGTCTCTGGTAGGAGTTAGAGAAATGAGTATGATTTCTACGCCTCCTCCGGAAAGACAGAATGTAGAAATCGCGGTAACTGAGTACGATGAGACATTAATAAAGAAAGTGATACTTAATGAGTTAGAACGGGATGGACAGGTCTTTTATCTTTATAATAGAATTAAGAATATCTACAAGGTTGCCAAGAAAATAAAACGAATAGTTCCTCGCAGTTGTATAGCTGTCTCGCATGGAAAGATGTCTCCCAGGAATCTGGAAGTCATAATTAGGGATTTTTTGGAAAAAAGATATAATGTATTAGTTTGCACTACCATCATTGAATCTGGCATAGACATGCCTAACGTCAATACATTGATTGTGGAAAACGCAGAGCAATTTGGACTGGCTGAGCTTTATCAGCTAAAGGGAAGAGTGGGCAGGGGAAAGGAGAAAGGATATGCCTATTTCCTTCCTACTCCTGGCAAACCTCTTACCGAAGAAGCTCGTAGGCGACTGGAGGTTATTAATGAATTAAGAGGTACAAAAGTTGGGTTTCACATTGCCATGCAGGATCTTGAGATAAGAGGAGCAGGCAATCTCTTGGGGAAGGAACAACATGGTCATATAGCAGCAGTGGGATTTGCTCTTTATACTCAGCTTCTTTCTGAAGAAGTAAAGAGGCTAAGGGGAGAAAAAATCTCTGAATTTTTGCCTCTCAGTTTAGATTTGGAAATAGAGGCGAGAATTCCCTCTTTCTATGTACCTTACCAGGAACAAAGATTTGAACTTTATCGTACGGCAGGAAAGATAGAAAAGGAAGAAGAGATTTTTGAGTTCAAAGAGGAATTACGAGATCGTTACGGGCCACTTCCTTCCGAAGTTAAGAATCTGATCAGCCTTCTGAGGATAGGACTTATGACAAAAAACCTGGGGATTGTTTCCTTGAGAAGCAGAAATTCTAAGGTTTGGGTTACTTTTTCTCCCTTCGCCCCCCTTGATGAGGAGAAGCGGAATAAAATCAAAGAAAAGCTATGGCCCGAGGTGCAACCTTTTCCGCTTGACGAAAAAAATTTACTGATAACTAGAAAAGGGAGGGAGGAGGAATCGTTGATTTCTCTGATAGAGATTTTACAAGAATTAAAAGATGTGATATACTCAAAAATACCATGATGCTTGCTAAGTTGAGTTATATTTTGCTTTTGGTTTGTTTCTGGATTGGGTCGTCAGCTACCTTTGTCTATTCGGCTGAATTGATCGATAGAATAGTGGCTATAGTAAACGGAGAGATTATCACTCAAAGACAATTAAACCAGGGAAAAGTTATAATTAAGGAAAGATTTGGGCTTCAGGATATGATAAACATCTGTATCCTTACTCAAGAGGCAAAAGAGGAAGGAATACCAATAAATTCTCAATTGATAGAGAAGCGGCTATCCGAGCTTGAGAAGTATTCTCAAACAAACCTGGAAACAATATTAAGAGAGAGTAATTTGACCATCGCCGAATACAGAGAGTGGATGGAAAGAATCTCTTTGCAGGACGGGATGATATATCAAAAACGGATACAAATCAACGAAGATACAAGGCTACAAGGGATAGAAGTAGATGATTTCTATCTGAAACTAAAACGGTATCTGGATGGATTCTCAAATTCAGAAAAGGAAGTAGATGAATTTTACCAAATTTACCAGGAAGAGCTAGAAGAGATAGGAAAGGTTAAAATAGCCTATTTCATAGTAAAGGATGAAACTATAGCAGATAAGATACAAAAAAGATTAGAAGAAGGCGAAGACTCTGCTCTGCTGGTAGAAGACATATCTTTAGACTCTGAATCTTTCCGGGAAGATGAAATCAACCTAAGAGACATTAGACCGTACCTGAGAGAGGCCATTATTTCCCTAAAAATAGGCCAGGCAGGCAAATTAGAAATGAAAGAGAACGGTTCTTTCTGGATTATTCAATTAAAGGAACGGAGAGAATTTCTTTATTCTGAACATAAAGGCCAGATGGAAAGTTATCTAAGAAATAAGAAGATAGAAGAAAGCTTACAGAAATGGATAAAAGAATTAAAGGAAAAAGCAGATATTAGAATAATATAAAAGCAGTGTATCGTATATCGTCGTGCGCAATACAATATACGCAATACTAGATACGAGGAGATAATTGGATAAATTTGTTATTAAAGGAGGATTTCCTCTAAAAGGAAAACTCAGGGTAAATGGAGCTAAGAATGCAACCCTTCCCATCCTGGCCGCTTGCTTATTGACGGAAGGGAAATCCCATCTGAAAAATGTTCCTTGTCTTACGGACATCGCAACTATGTTTAGTGTACTGGAAGAACTAGGGGTTAAGGCAGAGAGAGAGAATAGAAGTGTCGAGGTTGATTCCGCATCTCTCTCTTGCTGGGAGACTCCCTATGACCTGGTTAAATTGATGCGAGCTTCCATCCTCGTTTTAGGGCCCCTTTTAGCCCGCTGCAGACGAGCAAGGGTTTCTCTTCCGGGAGGATGTAATATAGGTGCAAGACCAGTGGACCTTCATCTTAAAGGACTGAAACAATTGGGAGCAACTATTGAAGTTGGAAATGGATACATTGAAGCACGGGTAAGAAAAAATCTTCAGGGAGCCAATATTTGCTTGGATGTTCCCAGTGTAGGAGCGACAGAGAACATAATGTTTGCTGCTACTTTGGCTAGGGGAACGACCTTGATTAGGAATCCTTCCTGTGATCCTGAAGTAATAGATGTAGCAAATTTCTTGAAAAAGATGGGAGCGCATATAGAAGGAGAAGGGACCGACATACTAAGAATAGAGGGAGTAAAGGAACTTTTTCCGGCAAGTCATTCAATAATTCCTGACCGAATTGAAGCAGGGACTTTGCTAATGGCGGCTGTCATTACCAAGGGAGAAGTAATTCTAGAATGTATTTCCCCTAATTATCTAGAAATAATCCTTGATAAATTAAGACAAATGGGAGCAGAGGTCGATATCGATAACCACACGGTAAGAGTCAAGGGAGACGGTGTTTTAAAACCAATCGGGGTCAAGACTCTTCCTTACCCTGGTTTTTCCACCGATTTACAACCGCAAATAACCACTGTTGCTTGTCTGGCTGAGGGGACCAGTACGATTACTGAGACTATCTTCGAAAGTCGTTTTACTCATATTACTGGCTTAAAGAAGATGGGAGCCCAAATCAAAAGAGAAAAGGCAAGGGTGGAGGTAAGTGGGGTTTCTTCGCTACGCCCAGCTTCTGTTACAGCTCCCGATATAAGAGGAGGAGCAGCTCTTATTTTGGCTGGATTGGCAGCCGAAGGGATGAGCGAAGTCAGGGAAATTAACCATGTGGACCGTGGCTACGAGAAATTGGAAGAAAAATTATCTAAATTAGGGGCCAGAATTGAAAGGATGACCGATTAAGATGTTCGGGTTTGGTAAGAAGATTGGAATAGACCTGGGAACTACCAATATATTGATTTATGTAGAGGGCGAAGGAGTCGTCCTCAATGAACCTTCTGTGGTAGCTATGCATAAAGAGTCGGGCAAAATCCTTGCTATTGGAAAAGAAGCGAGGGAAATGCTAGGGAGAACTCCCAGTTCTATCGTAGCCATAAAGCCGATAGAAGACGGAGTTATTGCTGACTACAGCATGGTGGAGAATATGCTTAAATTCTATATTAAGAAAATCCACAAGAAATGGATTTTCTTTCCGCCTTATTTGATGATTTGTATACCTTCAGGAGGAACTTCTATACAAAAAAGAGCTGTAAGAAATGCTGCCATCAAAGTTGGATGCAAGAAGGTCTTTCTTATCGAAGAATCTAAAGCGGTGGCCATAGGAGCAAACCTTGATATTGCTAAACCAGAAGGCAACATGGTTATAGATGTAGGGGGCGGCACTACTGACGTAGCTGTTCTCTCTATGGGGGAAATCGTCTCTGCGCAGACTCTTCGTACTGGCGGTAACAAACAAAACGAGGTTATTGGTAGATATTTAAGGAAAAAATATAACCTTGCCGTGGGAGAAATTACCACAGAGGAGATAAAGCATAATATAGGATATGCTATTTACCCCCCTAACAATGAGAAAATGAGTATACGAGGTCGGGATTTATTAGCGGGCTTGCCAAAGACTATCGAAGTTACGGCAAAAGAGATTTCTGAAACTCTATCTGAACCGCTGTCCTCGATTGTAGAAGGGACAAAACTAGTTTTGGAAAAAACACCGCCAGAACTGGCAGCAGATATAGTTCAAAAGGGAATTTTTCTGGCTGGTGGAGGAAGTCTTTTGAAAAATTTCCCCCAACTGATAGAAAAAACAACTGGCATCACCACCCATCTGGCGGACGACCCGATGTCTTGTGTAGTTATTGGAACAGGAAGGGCTTTGCAGAGTATAGACCTGCTAAAAAAGACATATTCCTAATGGAGAAAGAAAAGAGCAGATTTGTTTGTCAGAATTGCCAATATATTTCTTTTAAGTGGCTTGGCCGGTGCCCTGAGTGTGGTGAATGGGATATTTTTTATGAAGAAAAAATAAGAAAAGGGGCGCTTTCTCAAAACTCAACTTTCTCTTACGCTAAACCTAAGCTTCTCAAAGAAATTAAGGGTTATGACCAAAATCGACGTGTAAGTGGAATGAGAGAATTTGACCGTATTTTAGGAGGCGGGGTAGTCCCGGGGTCTGTTGTATTAATTGGGGGGGAACCGGGAATCGGCAAGTCTACTCTCCTTCTAGAAATAGGTGACCGACTCAGTAGTTCAGAATCGTCGGTTCTTTATATATCAGGAGAAGAATCAGCAGGACAGAGTAAATTAAGAGCTTCAAGGCTGGGAATAGACTCAGATTATCTTTATATCTCGTCTCAGACTAACTTAGAAGAAATTATTCATCAAATTAGTGAGTTAAATCCCAAGATAGTAATAATAGATTCCATCCAAACTGTCTACAGCGAAAATTATAACTCTCTTGCAGGTTCTCCTTCTCAAATAAAAGAATCTACAGCTTGTCTGATGCGATTAGCCAAACAGAAAGAGATAACTGTTTTTATCATAGGTCACGTTACCAAGGAGGGTGCTATTGCTGGACCAAAGATATTAGAGCATATTGTAGATACGGTTCTTTATTTTGAATCGGAGAGAGGCTCTCACTACCGAATCCTACGGACAGTCAAGAATCGATTTGGTTCTACTTCAGAAATTGGAATCTTTAGTATGGAGAAAGATGGTCTAAAAGAAGTCACTGATTCCTCTAAATTTTTTCTAAGGAATTTTTCTAGAGATGAAAACGCTTCCGGTACATCTATAGTGCCTATTATTGAGGGAAGTCGTAGTTTCCTGGTAGAGATTCAGGCCCTGGTGGGTGCTTCCAATCTGGCTATTCCTAGAAGAATAGCTCAGGGTATAGATTATAACAGACTTTGTTTACTTCTGGCTGTACTGGAAAAAAGAGGAAAACTACGTTTTTTTGACCGGGATGTTTATTTAAACATAGCTGGAGGAGTGAAAGTAAGTGAACCCGCTTGTGATCTGGCTATAACTTTGGCTGTTGCTTCCAGTCTAAAGAATAAGCCTTTGTTGAAACAAATGGTTGCTATCGGCGAGGTAGGACTTACAGGAGAAATACGACCTGTGAGTTTCATTGAAAAGAGGATAAGAGAAGCAGCAAAGCTTGGATTCAGGCGCTATTTATTACCTTATTCTGAAGCGAAGGGGATAAAAAAGTTGCCGGAAGTGGAATTAATAGGGGTGAAAAGAATTGAGGATGCTCTTGAAAGAGGAATGAAGGAGAATATGAATGCCTGAAGATAAAGAAGGCAGGGAGGAAAAACTATGGACATTTCTTAAAATAGTATCTCCGGGAACCACTCTAGGTCAGGGGCTGGAAATAATACTACAGGCGAAGACGGGTGGTCTTATTGTTATAGGAGATACAGAAAAAGTACTTAGTGTTGTTGAGGGAGGTTTTAAGGTGGACTGCTACCTGACTCCTGCTGCTCTGGCTGAATTGGCTAAGATGGATGGAGCTATCATTCTCTCTAAAGATGCAAAAAGAGTCTTATATGCTAATACTCAGTTAGTTCCAGATTATCTGATATCTACTAACGAGAGGGGAACTCGTCACCGGGCGGCAGAGAGAATGGCCAAGCAGATAGATTGTCCTGTTATAGCTATTTCTCAATCTAGACATGTAATTACTTTGTATCAAGGAGAAACCAAGTATGTCTTAGGGAGCGTAGCTGAACTTATAAACAGGGCCAATCAAGCGCTACAAACTCTGGAAAGATACCGCGCAGCCTTCAACGAGGTGTTAACAGAACTAGACATTTTGGAATTCCAGGATGAAATGAGGTTGATTGATGCGATAAGAGCTATTCAAAGAGGCGAAATGATAAGAAGGGTAAAAGAAGAAATAGAAAGATATATTATAGAACTGGGGGAAGAGGGACGCTTAACAGACATGCAACTTAAGGAAATAGTAGCCAATACCCTGAGTGAAACTAGACAAATATTACAGGATTATGTAAAGGAAGATTACGAGAAGGTCTCCCTGGAATTAGAAGTAATAAGTACGGAAAAGCTGTTGGAAACGCAAGGCATTATGCGTATTCTGGGTTACGGGACAAAACCTGAGAACCTGGATTTATCAGTTTTCCCCAAAGGATATCGAATTCTATCTAAAGTGCCTCATTTACCAGTCTCTGTGGTAGAAAATGTAGTAGATGCCCTGGGAGATTTACCCAATATCATGAATTCAACCGTACTGGAATTGACCGAAATTAATGAAGTGGGAGAAAGGAGAGCTGCTTCTATCAAGCGGGAGTTAGAACGACTCAAAAATAGAACGTTGCTGGACAAACGTTACTAATAGAAATATCTAAGAACGATTCCTCTCTATCACCATTCTCGTATATCGTATGTCGTCAGAAAGACCTTTGAAACAAAAGAAGATTTGTACATTCATTTCTACTCAGCTCGTCGTTTCGGGAAAGGCGTGAAAAGACTTTTAAGGGGGAAACATCCCCCCTCAACGGCCCTTGGCCTACTCCCCGTTCAAGAACAGGGAAGCTTCGTCACTTCGTTCCTCAAACAGGACGTCTTTCTTTTTCCCCAACTCGAAGACTCGTTAAGGTAGCGTCTATAAGGCTCCTTCAATGAATGTCCTTCGATATGCATATGAAAAAAGCGTGCAGAATAGATCTTAACTTTTGATAATTTAGTATTTGTATTATACGCTAAGAAAAGGAGATGAAAGTTTAATGAAATTTGAAGAGATAAGACTACGGACTCTATTTGTTATTTTGGTAGGTATTGTTTGTTATGGAATAGCGCTTTTTATGGAGTTTGATCCTTGGATACCTGCTCTGGCGGGGAGCTGGATAGCTACAATAATAATTGCCGTTGAACTAAAGCTAAGCCGAATTTCGATGAAAGGATTAATAATAGGTGTACTGGGATTAGGGGGAGGCGTTATAATCGCGAATTTGATAGCTTATCCTATTCTATGGATTGTTCCTTTGAAGTCCTTTTCTCCCTTTATTCTTTTTCTGATTAATCTGGTATTTGCTACTATTGGTTTGGCTGTATCCCTCAAAAGAAAGCAGGAAATAGCTGATTTTTTGTTCCGGTCTACTGATAAGAAACTTGCCGGAGCAAGGGGAAAATACAAAATACTGGATACGTCTGTTATTATTGATGGTAGAATAGTTGACCTCTGTGAAACTGGTTTTATTGAAGGAATACTGGTAATTCCGCATTTTGTTCTTACTGAACTGCAGCAGATTGCCGATTCTTCATCTTCCACCAAGCGAACTCGAGGTAGAAGAGGTTTGGATATAGTCAATAGACTTCAAAACCAGGAGAGAGTTCTTGTGAAAATTGTGGATACCGATTTTCCAGATATACTAGAAGTCGATAGTAAATTACTTCAATTATCCCAAGTGATGGAAGGACTGGTAATTACTAACGATTATAATCTTAAGAAAGTAGCTAAGATCAAAAATGTAGAGGTACTGAACATAAATGAAATAGCTACTGCTCTCAAGCCTATTCTCTTGCCGGGAGAGACTTTGAGAATCAACATTCTCAAGGAAGGAGAAAATCCTAATCAGGGAATTGCCTATTTGGAGGATGGCACAATGGTAGTGGTAGAGAAAGGAAAAAAGTGCATTGGCAAAGAAACAGAGATTATCGTGACCTCCGTCCTTCAGACAACCACGGGAAAAATGATATTCACTGAGCTAAAGCAAGGGGGAAATAAGAACAAAATAAAAATGAAAAGAATTAAAACCAAGGGACAAACCAAGTGAGAGTGGAGGTCATTATCGTAGGAGCTGGTAAAGGAGTAAGGTTTGGTGAAGTTCGACCTAAGCAGTTTTCTTACCTTTGTAAAAAGCCAATTCTCTGCTGGACTATTGAGAGGTTTGAAAAGTGCGGACTGATAGACAAAATCATTCTGGTCATACCTCCCAGGATGAAGGAATATGTTCAGAAATCGATTCTGTCCTACTCTGACTACAAAAAAATAAAAGCTACTATTGAGGGAGGTAAAGAAAGGGGGGATTCTGTCTTCCACGGGTTACAGGTAGTAGATAGAGATACTGATATAGTGCTTATACACGATGGAGTTCGCCCTTTAATCTCTCCTGAGTTAATCGAAAAATTAATCCATCAGGTAGAGAAATATGAAGCGGCAACGCTAGCTGTTCCAATGAAAGAAACAGTCAAGGAGGTTAGTCGAGAAGGTATTGTGGCTCAGACCCTGGATAGAAAGAAGCTCTACTCTATCCAGACTCCTCAGGGATTCAAGAAAGAGATAATATGGAAAGCCTACGAAACAGCCAGGAAATCGGGTCAATGGGCAAGCGATGATACTGCCCTGGTAGAAAGAATAGGGAAGAGAGTCATGATAATCCTGGGAAACGAGATGAATATCAAGATTACTACTTCCCTGGATTTGAAATTAGCCGAGATATTGTTAAGAAATAGCGTTTAGTATCTGCTTATTTAGCATCTCGAAAGAAAAAGAGCGGAAGAGAGCAGTTCTCATGAAGAATTAAGTAACGAAATACGAGGCAGAGATGCGTGTAGGAATTGGATACGATGTACATCCCCTGGTAAGAGGCCGGAAGCTTATTTTAGGGGGAGTTCAAATCCCTTATGCAAAGGGTCTGAGGGGACATTCTGATGCTGACCTTTTGTTGCACAGCATAGGGGATGCCTTACTAGGAGCAGCAGGCAAGAAAGATATAGGCTCTTTATTTCCCGATACTGATCCCAAATATAAAGAAATTTCTAGCTTAATATTATTAACAACGATTTTCCAATTGCTAAGAAAAGATGGCTACCGAATAAATAACCTAGATGCTACATTGGTAGCAGAAGAACCCAAAATTTCACCCTATGTCGACAAGATGAAAGAAAATATTGCCCAGGCCTTAGAAATTCAGACTGATCGGATAGGAATCAAGGCCACTACTTCTGAACAAATGGGTTTTTTGGGTAAGAAAAAAGCAATTTGCTGCTGGGCAGTAGCCAGCATTCAAAGAGTGAGTGGTGAATAGAAAATCGTATCTGGTATCTCGAAAGAAAAGAGAGAAAACTCCGAATTCTAGATGCCCGGTGTTCGTTTTTCCTCTCCTCAATTTGTGTTTGTTGTTCCTAGTTTATTGACCTGCTAGCCCGTGACCCAACTGATCCACCGTCTCTTTTTTCTGTCGATGAACTCATAACTATGAACTATAAGAAAGGGAAGAGGTGAGGGGTGTGCGATACGAAATACGAACAAAGGCATACGATATAGTGGGAGTAAGAAATTGTCTCTTAGAGTTTATAACACTTTAACCAGAAAAAAAGAAGAGTTTGTGCCATTGGAGTATAAAAAGGTAAAAGTGTATGTTTGCGGCGTAACTCTCTACGATGAATTACATCTGGGGCATGCCCGATATGCAGTAGTGTTTGATGTAATTAGAGGATATCTTGAATGCAAAGGTTACGAGGTAAACTATATCACCAATTTTACCGATATAGATGATAAAATGATTTCTCGTGCTAAATCCCTGGGAGTCTCTATCTCTGAGCTGGCTGAGAAATTCATAAGAGAATATTTTGTGCAGATGCAACAATTGGGAGTAAAAAGGGCAGATTGCCACCCCCGTGCTACTGAACACATAAAGGAAATAGTGAAATTAATTAAGGAACTGGAAGATAAAGGATTGGCTTATTCTACTGATGGAGATGTCTTTTTTCGAGTAAGGAGGTTACCCTCCTACGGCAAGCTTTCCCATCAGAACTTAGAAGATGTCTTAGTAGGGGTAAGGGTGGAGGTTGAGGAAAAAAAGGAGAATCCTTTCGATTTTGCTCTTTGGAAGAAAAGTAAAGAAAATGAACCTTTCTGGGATAGTCCATGGGGAAAGGGAAGACCAGGCTGGCATGTTGAATGCTCCGCTATGGCTATGAAATACCTGGGAGAGAGCCTGGATATCCATGGAGGAGGAAGGGATTTAATATTTCCGCACCATGAAAATGAAATTGCTCAGTCAGAAGGAGCTACAGGAAAAACATTTGTCAGGTACTGGTTGCATAACGGTTTGGTGAGAATGAAAAATGCAAAAATGGCTAAATCTACCGGGAATTTCGTTACCTTATCCAGTGCCCTTAGCGATTATGGAGGAGAAGCGGTAAGATATTTTCTTCTTTCGGCTCACTATCGAAGTCCGCTGGACTATACTGAAAATAGTCTACAGGAAGCTGCTTCTTCCCTCAATCGGGTCTATTCTTTACTGAGGAGAATTGATCGGGAAATATTTGATTTTGTCCCCGCTGAACCGGAAAGAGTTCATCCTGATATTGAGGAACTGGCGGAAAAATTCATGAGAGCATTGGATGATGATTTTAATACCCCGACAGCTTTGTCAGCAATATTTGGAATAACTAAGAAGGCTAATCTTCTTTTGGCAGGGTCTCCGCTTCTGATGGACTCTCAATCCAAATCTTCCAGATTATTTTTAGCAGGGGCTGCTAGAAAAATAAGATATTTAGGCAGTATCCTGGGACTTTTTCAGAGAAAACAAGAGAAGAAACTAGAGAAAAAGGAAGAACGGTTAATTGAACTTTTGGTTAATACAAGAGACACGCTGCGAGAGAGGAAACAATGGGAACTTGCTGACAAGATAAGAAAAGGATTGGATAAGTTAGGAATAAAACTGGAAGATAAAGAAAACAGAACAGCATGGAGAGTTAATTAGTTCATTGTTCGTAGTTCGTTGTTCATTGACCTGCTAACCCACCAGTTAACTGGGTCAATTGGTTAAATAGCTAACTTTCCCCCACCCTGGGAGAAAGTACTACTTATCACTTGCTACGTACCATCCTATTGTTTTTGTCGATGGACTATGAACCATGAACTATCTACTATCATCGGCTGGCGTAGCTCAATTGGTAGAGCAGCTGATTTGTAATCAGCAGGTTAGGGGTTCGAGTCCCTCCGCCAGCTCCACAATGAAACCTATACCTGTAAGTGCTCAGTAAACACCGTCATTGCGAGGTATGAAATCCCAACTTCTAAGATCTAAATCCTAAACAAATTCAAATCTCAAATGTTCAAAACTCAAAACAGGTTCTGTTTTGCTCATTCGAATTTTGGTAACTAGATATTGTTTACTAATTGTAATTTAGAATTTAGGAAGATATAAGCTTTATAGAAGCTAATCTATTGCCTTACTTTTCGTTAGCTGAGAATACAATTTCTCTATAATGAGAGGAACTTCCTTTAATGCTTGGCCTACTGCCTCCGGTAAGGAGGTTCCTCCCTGGGCAAAATCCCACCTACCACCGCCGCTCCCTCCAGCGATCCGGCAAACCTCTTTAATTATCTTATCAGCGGGTAGTTTTTTATGATTGGAAGCAACTACCAGAAAGGCTTTCTTTTTAGTTATTGAAGCTAACACCACGATACCTTTTTTCAGTTTAACTTTTAGCTTTTCTGCGGTTTGTCTTAGGATTTCAGCTGATAAACCCTGCCATTCTCCTGTTATTAATTTTATGTCCCTGACTCGAGAAGCGTGCTGCATTAGATTTTCCATCTCAATTTCTGTCAATTTTTTCTGCAATTCCTTTATCTGCTCTTGTTGTTCTTGAAGCTTATGACTCTTCTCTTTAATGCGTGTTAAAATCATGCTTTCCCCGGTTTCTAATGCCTCACCAATGCTCCTGAGAAGATTTTCTTTTTCTTCTACTGAATCCAAGGCCCCCTCTCCTACCAGAGCTTCAATTCTCCTTATTCCAGAAGCAATACTTGATTCACTAATTACTCGCAATATTCCTATTTCTCCGGTACTGGAAAGATGAGTTCCTCCACAAACTTCCTGGCTAAATTTTCCTATAGTTACAACGCGTACTTTTTCTTTATATTTAGCTTCAAAAAGAGCTATAGCTCCTTTTTCTTGCGCTTGCTTTAAACTCATTTCCTTTACTGCAACCGAAAGATTCTCTCTTATCTTTTCATTAATCAAGGAAACTATTTTCTTAAGCTGTTCATCGCTTAAAGGAGAAGGATAGCCAAAATCGAAACGCAGTCTATCTTCGTCCACCAATGAGCCACTCTGCCTAACCGTTTCGCCTAAAACCTCTCTCAAGGCTGCCTGCAGAAGATGAGTAGCTGTATGAGCACGAGTAATGGCTCTTCTTCTTTTTTTATTAACTTCAGCCACCACTCTACTTGTCTTTTTGAACTCTCCTTTTAGCATTCTTACTTGATGAAGAATTATTTGGTCGCTTATTCTTCGAGTGCCTAATACCTCAGCGCAGCTTACAGCAGTGGATATTTTGCCCCTGTCTCCTATCTGTCCCCCTCCTTCAGGATAGAAAGGGGTAGAGAGAAGAACAAGTTCTGCTTCCTCTTCTCTTATTTTTTTTACCTCTTTCCCCCTTTTGATTATTGCAATTAGAGTGGTATTTAGTTTTAATTTCTTATATCCCTGGAAAATTCTTGCCGCATCGAGGTCATGTTCCAACTTTAGCTTCTCAAAGACTTCTCCTGCTACTCCGCTCACATCAGTTGTAGCTACATTCACTTTATCTCCAATCTTTAGCATCTCACTAACATTAATCTTCAGTGTTGTCTTTCTGCTTCTTTGTCTTTGTTCGGTCAATAGTATGTTGTATTGTTCCTTGTCTATTCCTAAACCCTGTTCCTGGGCTATTTCTTCAGTCAGCTCCTTGGGAAAGCCATAGGCATCATATAGCCTGAAGACATCTTCGCCGGGAATTAGTCCTTTGCCGTCTCCCTTCAACTTCTGAATTATTGTCTCCAAAATTCCCATCCCTCGGTTCAAGGTGGTCCGGAAATTTTCCTCCTCTGCTTTAGTTATCAAAACTATTTCCCCTTCTTTCTCCCTGAGGTGAGGGTAAGGCTTCTGCATAATTCTAGCGACTATGGGAACTCCCTCATATAGGAAAGTATCTCTCAATCCCAGCTTTCTGCCAAACCGACAAGCTCTGCGGATGATTCTTCTTGTCACATATCCCTTCCCTGTATTAGACGGCAAGATACCCTCTCCTAATAGAAAAGTTAAAGCTCGTAGATGGTCTGTAATCACTCTTAGGCTTCTTTCTTCTTTTCTATTCCCGGAAATCATATTTCTTAGCCAGAGAAGAATTGGACTGAACAGATCAGTATCATAGTCACTCTCTACTCCCTGAAGTACAGAGGCAACTCTCTCCAACCCCATACCAGTATCTATATTCCTAGAAGGAAGAGGAGAAAGCTCTCCTTTATTGTCGCGATTGAATTGCATAAAAACTAAGTTCCAGATCTCGACCCACCTTGAACAATTATTACAGCCAGGCAAACAATTCATTCCCGAACATCCATGCTCCCCTCCCCTATCAAAGAAAATTTCTGTATCCGGACCACAAGGACCAACCTCACCCAGTGACCAGAAGTTTTCTTCTTCGCCTTTTCTTAAGATTCTTGATGGGGGAATGCCTATTTCTTTCCAGACCTGGTAGGCTTCGCCGTCTTCCCTAAATACGGTAATCCATATTCGATGTTCACTAAGACCCAATTCCTTCACAACAAACTCCCAGCTCCACTGGCAAGCTTCTTTTTTGAAATAATCTCCCAAGGAAAAATTACCTAACATTTCAAATAAGGTGTGATGGTACGGGGTTTGCCCTACCCTATCCAAATCATTGGTACGAAAACAAAGCTGACAGGAGGCAAGACGCGAAGCAGGAGGCTCTTTTTCTCCCAAGAAGAAAGCTTTCAGAGGGACCATTCCGGCGATTGGAAAGAGAAGAGTCGGATCGTTAATAGACAATGGAGCTGAAGGTTGGATTAAGTGTCCTCTCCGTTCAAAAAAATCCAAGAATTCCTCTCTTATTTTATTTCCGATCATAGATAAACTCCGATTTTAGCGTATAGCGGGTAGCGTATAGGATAAATCATTCTATACAACATACTACCCACTTGCTTCAATAAGTTCTCAATAATATCACTTTTCTTTGTATATCCTAATTCTATAAATAACAAATATTGGGTCTCTAACTCTGATAAAGACCCATAGGCGATAGATAAAAACTGCTTATATTCTGTCTTATGCCTTCTTCCATATCCTTCAGCTATATTGGAAGGCAAAGATACTGCTGCCCTTCTCATCTGTTGAGCTAATCCGTATATTTCAGACTTTGGAAAATCCTTTGTAACTTTATATATTTCCAAAACTAATCTATAGGCCCTTTGCCAAACTATTAGCTTTTTGTTCTCACTATACGCTATCCGCTAAACGCTCTACGCTGCCTTATTACATTGTCTGCAAAGGGTCCACATCAACTATCCCTTTAATCCCTTGAATACCACTGAATAAAGGACTTAGTTTCTTATCCAGGATTTCCCTTATATAAGACAAATTTTCATTTTTCAAAATCACATGGTAGCGATATTTCCCTCTTATTCTGGCAAAAGGGCAGGAAGAGGGACCCAGGAAGTCTATTTTTTCTTTCTCCAGTAATACCCTCATTGTCTCTGCTACTTTCTCTATTTTTGTTTTCACTTTTCCTTCCAAAAGGATTCTTACCCAATGTAGATAAGGCGGATATCCCAAATCTTTTCTTATGCTGGACTCAATCCTGTAAAAATTATCTTCTTCTTCTTTCAACGCTTCCATGGCGTAATGAGTAGGATTGTAAGTTTGAATAACTAATCTACCTTGTGGCTTCATCAACCTTCTTATCTTATTAAGGAGGTGAAAAAAATATTCTCCTGCTCTAAAGTCAGGTAAATTCAATAGACCGTCCGCTATAACGATACCTACCAGATTCATATGAGAAAGAATCTCTTCCTTGATGATCAGTTGAGTTCCTACCAAAAGATTGATCTTCTTATCTGTTAAATCGCTGCGTAATTTTTTGTAGAGTAGGGAGGATTTGATAACGTCTAAATCGCCGCGTCCAACATGAGCTTGGGAAAATCTTTTTTTTACTTCTATCTCCAACTGTTCTGTTCCTAATCCCGTCCTGCGAAAATACCTTCCCTTGCAGGAGGGACAAACTCGGGGAGCCTTCTCCTGGTAATCGCAGTAATGGCAGATTAACTCCCCCTGCAAGTGAAAAGTAAGGCTTATATTGCAATTAGGACAATAGAGTACTTTTCCGCATTCAAGACACAGCAAGAAATTGGCAAAACCTCTCCTATTCAAGAAAAGAAGGACAGATTGGTTCTCCTCTAGATTCTTATTTATTCCTTCTTTTAGGGTTAAAGAAAGAATTCTATCTTTTTCCTCACGCATATCTATAATGCTAATATAGGGAGATTTATTGTTAGCCTGGTAAAAACCAATTGTCTTATAGACTCCCTTCTTTGCCAAATACCAGGATTCTAAAGAAGGGCTTGCTGTGGATAGCACTACAGGAAAATTCTCTATTTCTCCCCGTTTTATGGCGACCTCTCGCAAGTGATAGCGTGGTGCTTCTATCTGCTTATAGGCGGAGTTCTCTTCTTCTTCGACTATGATTAAACCTAGTTTGGCAAAGGGAGCGAATATAGCCAATCGTGTACCTATGGCCAAACATACCTCCCCTTTACTTATTCTATGCCACTCCTCATATTTTTGTCTGGAAGAAAGGCGACTATGCAGGATGACTACATCTCCTTGATAGTGGGAGTGAATCAACTCCTGCAAATAAGTAATATGGCTAATTTCAGGAGTGATTAAAATAACTTGCTTTCCTTCCTTCAGGGTCTCTTCTATTAAAGAAAGATAGAAGGAATTCCTATTATCATTATCTCCTGTTCTAAAAAGAAAAACCCCTTTCTTTTTTTCAAGAAAAGAGCTGTTTCTACCATATTTTCCTGTTAGAGAACTCAATTTTGTGAACTTGTGGGCGGCAAGAATTTTTTTCTCGCTATCTTCATCCTTTTTAATTCTAAAAGTTTCCTGAATGGGAAAGATTGAATGAAGAGCCTGGCCTAGGGAGCAATGATAGTAATCACTTATCCATTTTCCTAACTTAATAAGACTATCGCTTAAAGGAAGAAAATCGCTGAATACCTTGATAATTTCCTTCAGGTTTTTCCTGCCTTGCTTCCCTTTCGCCTCTTCTATTACAAAGCCACTCAATACTTGCCTTCCGAAAGGAACTAATACCTTTGTGCCTATCTTCAATTGGAAACTGAATTCGGGGGGGACTTTATAAACAAAAGATTGGCGTAAGGAAAGATTCAACACTACTCTAGTATGTTTCATTTTGTCAGTCTCATTTTTTACCATTCTATAGAAGTTAGGAGGGCTGTCAACACAAGAACTCTGTTGAGGTAAGGGGGTTTCATTGGGGTGTAATAGTATCTTCTTCGATTTGTAGATGCAATTCTTTGAGTTGCTCTGGATCTACTGGAGAGGGAGCCTGAGTTAGAGGAGAAATTGCTTTCTGAGTTTTGGGAAAGGCGATAACCTCCCTTATAGACGTGGCGCCAGCTAAAATCATGGCCAATCTATCCATTCCCAGAGCTATCCCTCCATGGGGAGGAGCTCCAAAAGAGAGAGCATCAAGGAAAAATCCGAATTCTTTTCTCGCCTCAAAAGAGTCTATTCCCAAAATTTCAAATATCTGTTCCTGAATTTCTCTCTTATGATTCCTGATACTTCCCGAACCAATTTCAGCTCCATTGATGACTATGTCATACTGGCGAGCCTTTACCTTTTCCGGATTTTCTTGCAGAAGAGACAAATCATCTTCTTGGGGTGAGGAAAAAGGATTGTGAGAGAAGGTTAACTTACTCTCTTCATTACGCTCAAAGAGAGGGAAGTCAGTCACCCAAGCCAACCGGTAGGTATTTTTATGAATAAGGTTAAATTCTCTGGCTAAATGAAGGCGAAGATTAGCCAAAGATTCATTGACTATCTTCTTCTTGTCGGCTATGAAGAAGAGGATGTCTCCTTTATCGGCTTCCATAGAATCTATTATCCTTGAAAGGATATTTTCTGGAATAAATTTGACCAGAGGAGATACAGCTTTATTTGCTTTCAGGGAAATCCAGCTTAATCCTTTTGCCCCATATAGAGTAACCCAGCGGGAAAGTTCCTCAAGCTCCTTTCGTGAAAGAGAAGCTCCTCGAGGAAGTCTTATTCCCTTAACTACCCCACCCTTCTCCAGAACATCTTTGAAGATTGTAGATTGACTTTCACCAGCCAGAGCCGATATGTCTTTGAGTTCCAGTCCAAACCTAATATCAGGTTTATCGGTACCAAAGCGACTCATCGCTTCCTGGTAGGTAAAACGAGGAAAGGGAGTATGAAGGGAGACTCTTATAACTTTTCTAAATATGTTAACCAGCATTTCCTCTATCAGGGCATAGATATTCTCTTCGCAAATAAATGAAGCCTCGATGTCTATTTGAGTATGCTCAGGTTGTCTGTCTGCTCGCAAATCTTCATCTCGAAAGCACCTGACAATCTGAAAATATCGGTCAAAACTAGCTATCATCAGAAGCTGCTTGAAGAGTTGAGGAGACTGAGCAAGAGCATAAAATTCTCCCGGGTTCAAGCGAGAAGGAACCAGATAATCCCTTGCCCCTTCCGGGGTGCTGCGAGTAAGAAAGGGAGTTTCTATTTCTACGAATCCTTTCTTATCAAGGAAACTACGCACTTCTTTGCTTACCTGGTAGCGTAACCTAAGATTTTCTTGCATAATTGGTCTGCGTAAGTCCAGGTATCGATATTTTAATCTCACCTCTTCCCCTGTCTCTACTTCGTCCTCAATGGAGAGAGGAAGAGGTTTAGAAAGATTGAGAATCTCTAAATTTCTTACCATTACTTCTATTTCTCCGGTACTTAATTTAGGATTCATAGTTTCTTCTGACCTTGCCTCCACTTTTCCAGCTGCAGCAATTACCCACCCCTCTCTCAAGGAGCTAGCCTGGAGATAACTCTCTTTATCTATCGTCGGGTTGAAAACTAGTTGAGTTAGGCCGGTCTTATCTCCCAAATCGATAAAGATAATTCCGCCATGGTCTCGCCTTTTCTTTATCCATCCAGCTAAGATAACTTCTCTACCTACAGCTTTCCTAGTTAAAACCCCACAAAAATGGTCACGTCTCAATGTCATAGCTTTCCTCTCCTAATTAGCATATCGTATTGCGTCTATCGCATTGTTTTGCTCGTTTTTAAGCTTTTTCAAGATACAATTCTTATACAAAATCAAGGTGAAGAGTTAGTTCTAAATCCAAAACCCTAAACATCAAATCCAAAATAAATACAAAATTCAAGTATCTGAATTCAAAATTACTTATTTCCTTGAGTTCAATTATCTCTTGAATAAGTTCTTGCTTCTTCTAAATCATATTTTTTCGAATTTTGGATTGCGGTCATTAGGTACTGTTTAGGATTCATAATTTTGAAATTATGATTTCATCATCGGAAAGACCTTTCTTTACCCGAGATAAATCGCCTGCCCCTCTCTGTGAGAAACACCTCTTGGCAAACTGCTCTATTTTCGTCCAATCTATCTTTTCCTGGTTGCCTGTTTGCATATTCCTCAGAATGAATCGATTCTCTGTTACTTCTCTGTCTCCTACAATCATTACCCACTTAATTCCTTTCTTATCAGCTATTTTTAATTGGGAAGAAAGACTCTTCTCTGATAGGTTAAGCCAGGTCATTATACCCTGAGAACGGAATAGACCTGCTATCTGGTATCCTTTAGCCTGATTTGCTTCACCCAAAGTCGCTATATAGATAAAAGGAGTAGTGGCAGAAGGAATCTCTGCTCTGTTTTTATTTAGCGCAATCAGAAGTCGTTCTATTCCTATAGAAAAACCCGCAGCAGGCGTAGAAGGCCCTCCCAGCTCTTGCACCAAATCATCGTATCTTCCTCCTCCGCAAATAGTATCCTGAGCTCCCAGCGAACGGGCTACAAATTCAAAAACAGTTCTCGTATAGTAATCAAGCCCTCTCACTAGACGAGGATTGAAATCAAATTGAATACCAATATGGTCTAAACCCATCTTTACCCTCTCGAAATGGATTTGACAATCATCACATAGATAGTCCCCTACCACGGGAACTTTGTCGATTATTAAACGACACACTTCATTCTTACAGTCGAGAACACGCAGGGTATTGTAGTGAAACCGTGTTTTACATACGGAGCAAAGATCATCTATATGGCTCTTGAGGTATTTCTTGAGCTCTCTCTGGTAGTGAGGTCTACACTTATTACACCCAATGGAATTGAGTTGAATATCAAAATCAGCAAAACCTATTTCTCTAAAGAATTCAAATCCTATACTTATGATCTCCACATCAAGATATGGACTCGCTTGTCCGATGGCTTCCACTCCTATTTGGCGAAATTCTCTCAAACGACCTGCCTGCGGTCTTTCATATCTGAACATAGAACCGATATAATAGACCCGCCATTCTGCGGACTGCCTGTCTAGCTTGTGTTCCAGGTAAGCTCTGGCTACTGAAGCAGTAGCTTCGGGACGCAGAGAGAGTTTTCTTCCTTTTTTATCCAGGAAGGTATACATCTGTTTACCGGCATCAGTTTCTTTGCCTACGCTACGCAGGAACAACTCCGTTTTTTCAAAAGTGGGAGTTCTTATTTCATCGTATCCATGCAGAGAAAAAATAGAACAAGCTTTTCTTTCAAGCCACTGGTATTGGTGAGTCCTATCAGGGAGTATATCTTCAACTCCCCGAGGTGATAGAATCATTAATTCTTTCCTTTCTATACTCATAGACCGCCTTTAGATGTTCTTCATAGGTATCACTGAACTTGTGACTTCCGTCACCCTTAGCTACAAAGTAGAGGTAGTCTACCTCATCAGGATATAGGACAGCATAGATACTATCCTTTCCGGGGTTAGAGATAGGACCGGGAGGAAGGCCATAATATAGATATGTGTTATAAGGTGACGGTACAGTTAGGTCCCCATAAGTTAGCCGTTCCTGGAAATTTCCCAGAGCATATTTCACAGTGGGATCCGCCCGCAATTTCATCCCTTTTTCAAGACGATTATGGAAAACAGCAGCAATAATAGGTTTTTCTAAGCTAATCCCTGCTTCTTTTTCTACTATTGAAGCCAGGATGATTATTTCTTCCGCAGAGAGATCGTTCCTAGGAATTTTCTCTTCATAGAAGGGCAAAACTATCTCCTGGAAACGAAGCAGAAATTTTCTTATCACTTCTGCCCCATTCTCCTCTATAAAGAAATAATATGTATCAGGATAAAGATATCCCTCTAGGCTCTCCACTGACCGAAGAAAAGAAAATTCCTCCTTAAAGATTCCAGGGTCACTGACCAATGCTAAGAAATCGTCCTTCTTTATTATTCCTTCTTTCTCTAGAATCTGTAGTACTTCCCATTCAGGAAGTCCTTCAGGAATAGTAATTCGAGATCTCCTTATCTCTCCTCTTTTTAACTTACGCAAAACATCAATCATATTAGAGGAGCTGAATTCATAATTACCTGCTTTGAGGTCTTTCTCCCAATTAAAAATCCTAGAAAGGAGGATAAAGAAAAACTTGTTTTTAATAACTCCTTGCTGACGCAAGATAGTGGCAATTTCAAAAGAGTCTGCCCCGGCGGGAATGAGAATATTCATAGGATCCGCGCTATAAAAAGGAAGGAATATCCAGGATAGAAGCAAAACTGATACAAAAAGCACTACCACAACTATTATGTTTTTCCACCATATTTTTTTAGAAACCATTCTTAATCATTAGAAAAAGTATGCCGTTGTCCGTATCCCATGTCTATAGCTCCTCGTCTTCTCGAGATACCACATACTAGATACGATTCACGATTCTTGGGAGTCCAGGTAGTTCTGCAAAATGACGGTAGCAGCAATTTTGTCTCTGACTTTTCTTCGCTTCCGGAGACTTACTTTTGCTTCCCTTAATACCCTCTCTGCTTCCACTGTTGATAGTCTTTCATCAAATAGAACCACCGGAATCTCTATTCCAGAGGATAATTCATCAACGAAATTACGTACTCTTTTTGCCTGTTCTCCTTCCCCTCCTTTCATGTTTAGAGGAAGTCCCACCACCAGTTTGTCAACTTCATATTGAAGAATAAGCCCTTTGATATGCTCTAACTCTTTATTCTTTTCGGGTTTAACCCTTCTTAATTGGCCTATACCGGAAGCTATGATTCGCAAGGGATCACTTACTGCTATTCCTATAGTCTTATCTCCGACATCTAGACATAAAATGGACATGTCTTCCACTCTTCCGAGCAAGCACTTCAGTATAGTCTTCTTCTCGATGTTCAATACTGAATACTCGTTTTGATCTCAATTTCCATCTTGCTACTTTTACAGGTATCGAATATTGTTTTTCGATATACAATTAAGAACTGTTCATATATAATATACGGGTGCAGTTTTCACAGTAGACAATTTCTTCTCTTCTTCTAACTCGAGCTATTAAAGAGGGAGGAACTTTCACATTACATCCATCACATATGCCGTTACTGATAGGCATCACCACCGAATTTTCTCTAGTCTTCTGCAGTTGTTCGTAGCGTTGGAAAAGAATAGAATTCAATTGAGAAATATTTTTTTCCCGATTATTTTCCAGATGTTTAAGCTCTTCAATGGTACTATCTAGATCTGCTCTAAGAACACGCTCCTTTTCCTGGCAATCCTTATTGGCTTGTTTATTTTCTTTTTCTAAAACAGGGAGCTCTTCAGCCAAGCCTTCTTCCCTTTCCATCAATTCCAACAGGATATCTTCTACCTTGTTCTTCTCCTCTTCCCCCTGACCAATTTCTTTTTCGAGTGCTGCAAATTCTTCATTGGATTTAATCCTGTACTTTTCTTCTTCATGTTTTGCCAAGAGGGAGTCAATTTCTTCTATACTTCTTTCTTTATTTCTTCTCTCTACTTGAATATGCTTCAACATCTCTTTTTTTTTCAATAAATTCTCCTCTAATTCCACCACCCTCTTGCGTTCTCCTTCTATTTGAGAAGACAACTTTTTTTCTTTTATTCTATTCTTCGCTATTTTTAGATCCAATTCCTGAAGTCCTATAAGTAAAGACAAATCCTTGAGCACAGATACCCCCTCTTCGTATCTCGTCAATTAAGCTTTTCAGTCGCCTATTTTCTCCTTTGTCACAGTTTTGTCTCTCTAGAATTGTTCTTTTCCCCGTCATTGTAAAGCGTATTCCAAGTTTGCTCGTCGCTTGGCTCCCCGCGATAACAGCGAAAGAAATCTCATACCTATTGCCTTTCTCTCCTAGATACGAGATACGATTCACAAACTTGGTGCGGGGTGATGGGCTCGAACCAACGACCTCTTGCTTGTAAGGCAAGCGCTCTACCTCTGAGCTAACCCCGCGTGCCCCCAGGGGGAGTCGAACCCCCATCGCTGGGATGAAAACC
>SDBT01001291.1_pt1 | contig 43719 bp, 35 predicted proteins | sample 2277101 | NCBI WGS metagenome assembly SDBT01 (sample SAMN10404973, study PRJNA504765) | marine sediment metagenome | isolation source: marine sediment core GS10_PC15, 103 cmbsf | place: Arctic Ocean: Southern Knipovich Ridge | collected 2010
CATAAAGGAGATTGAAACCTTGGAGAAGGAACTTTCCCAGGTTTCTAAAGAAATTTCAGATTATAAATCAGAATTTACACCACACGAACAGTTTTTAGCTAAGATGGCTGCTGATCTATCACTCTATGAACACAATAATACGATCACCACTGTCTCCGGGAAAAGTGAGCTTCCCTCTCCTTCGTTTTATTCAGTGTCTTTAAATGAAGAATTAAAAACATCACTTTCCTTTGACCATTCTGATGAAGAAATCTCTACATTAGAAGACGAATTAGCTCGCTTAGAGGCCCCAAGAGCATTTCAGCAATTTCATGGGCAACTTCACGAATCTCATCTCCAATTAATAGACGTCGAGCCTCGTCTTCCAATTGAAGACTATAGTGACCAGTTAGAGCTTATCTCCCAAGTCACGCCTCTACCTGAACCCCCTCCTTATGATTTCCTTGAAGAATTAGAATTATATGAAAATGATGTTGTAAGATCACAAGAACCCAGAAATTCACTTAATCCATTTTCAGCGCAACGTTATCCTAATCGAACAAGCTCAATATACTCTAATGAACGAAAAAATGGTGAAGGAAAGGGTCAGGCTCAAAAGGTCAAGTATAGGGAAAAGGAAAAACAAGAAATAAAATCTACGAGTAAAACTACAACCACAGCTAAACCAACTGAATATAGTGAGAAAGAAAAATTAGCAAACAAAATAGAAGTAATAAAATCAGAACTTAAAAGACATAAAAACAATACTAAATTCTATCAGAAGTTCCCTGAAGTTATAAAGAGAAAAGAAGTTGAAATACAAGAATTCAAACCCCAAGGTAATTTTGCAGCCATGAACAAATGGATACAAACAACCCAAAATTACTTTATTCATCGTGAAGGAAATAGAATTAAATGTTTATGGCCAGATTGTAAGAAGGAAATTTCAGGAAGCCACACATCCCGATTGAGAGATCACATCAGCACACATTTTGGAATAAATGCTAAAATACAATGTCCTCACTGCACTCTAGAAATCTCAAACAAAAGCAATTTAAAATGCCATATTAAACGTAAACATCCATTAAAATTTAATGGAAAAATGAATAAAAATAATTTCAAATTTTATAACCAAATCGATGTTGAAAAAGCGATTAGACTGTGGGATAGTATAATAGGTATTAATTATGACATGCTCGGTAAAAAATATGCAAAGTACTTGTCTAATTATAAGCAGTTTAAGGATGCGAGAGAAATAATCGCTGATACTCAATTATCCTTGAAATCTGGTAAAAATCAAATCACAATTATTCCTGATATTACTATCTACCACGAAGATAATCGACTATCTTTTTTAGATTTTAAAAAAACACTCTATTCTATCTGGGTAAAACCTGACACATTAGACTATATAATTAAATATTATCCTACTAGCTCACTTATTCTTTGCTTTCTGAGTAATCATTATTCTAACTCCTACAATTTTAAGAAAGCGGCTACAAATATAGTTAGGAAACTTCTAAAAAGGAAAGGGATTTCATCAAAAGAGATTCCTAGTATATTGAGTCGAGTAACTATCTGGCTGGTGGAAGAAGATTTTGTTCAACTAATCCCTAGAAGTCACAAAGACATATTCCTTAAGGAATTAATGGAAATAAAGTCTATGAGTTCAACAACTCATGATATAGTATTAAATGTGCAAAACTATCTTAAGAAATTAAATGAAAGAATATCGAAATTATTCGAATCGAATTATCCTGATTCAAATAAAAGTATTATTTCGCAAGATATTAATAAGATATTATGTTCAAAATTAAGTCTTTATAAAAAAATTAAGTCAATATTAATACTTGAGGAAGTCTTTAAATCAAAATATGTGACTTCAGAACAAATAAGTAAAAAATTTGGCTTTTATCCCATTGTGGCAAATCAATACCTAAATAGAATGAAGAAATTTGGGATTTTGAAACAGGAAAAATTCTATCGGAACTACCTTTCATTTTATAAAATCTCTTCGAAACCTAGTATTTCTGAAAAAATTATTAATATTTCTCCAATAGCAAAAGCTGGTTATCAGGAATTAATTGATAAAAATTTTGTTACTCTTGAAGAAATAGCTATCAAAATCCAAGATAAAAGTTTCTTTGGGTCAATACAGATTTATGGATTAATCTTGAATGCGAATATGAAGGTCTTTTTACCAAAGGATATCGAAGTACTAATCAATGAAAAATTACAAACGTATAATACTCTTGTAAAAATGACTGAAAAAGGAGTCAGAGCAAAATTATCAAAGTTGTCTAGTATTTCAGCGGTAAAGAAAATCCATGGTAATAAGACACGAAATTTGGGGGCTAGCGGACATAGTACTCATTACTATTTACCCCAAGAAGTAACTTTTTTAGAAGCTTTAAGGGAAGTTCGGCCTGGAGAGGCTAGAGCAGTAGATTTTCTCTCAAAAAAATTAGGATTAACTCAAGATGATATTAAAGAGGATGATTTAAGGATATTATTGAGTGATCAGTGGCATTATCCCTTAAAAGTCTTGAATTCTCTCATTGATATTTCTGATAACCAAAATAACTATATTTCTCTTAATGATGTAAGTAGTAGGGTCAACCTAATGAAGAAAAACATACGAATAGGTTTAAGGATTCTCATTGATCTAAATATCGCTAAAATCATTGCAGATGGGAATTCAGATGATAAAAAAATCGTATTACTCTGATATTTGCTTTGAAATAAGCTTTAGAATCAATCGAATTTGAAAGAAAAGAAAAAAATTGAGCTAGAAGATTTTCATCTTGTTTCCCAGCTCCTCGAAAGCTCGTAGAGATTCTTCTAATTGCTCCTGTGAAAGAGCTGCATTCATTTGAACCCGGATTCGATCCAAACCTCTTGGAACCATTGGAAATACAATAGGTAAGGCAAAGATACTATATTCAGAATATAATAGATCTGATGCTTCTTTTGCTTTGTGAGGATCACCAAAAATAATTGGGATAATAGCAGAGCCAGATGCAGAAGTTATTTCATGGTTATAACCCATCTCGATAATCCGTTTTTTGAAAAAACTAATTTTGTCCCATAAGGTTTTTACTAATCCAGGTTCCTCATGTTCAATTATATCTAATGCTTTGATCGAAGCAGCAGCTGTAGCGGGGGGATGACTACCAGAAAGTAGATAGGAGCGAGTCTTATTACGACACCATGTGATTAGTTCTTGTGATCCTACTACTGAACCACCCATAGTTCCGAAAGATTTGGAAAAAGTACCCATCTCAATGTGTACTTTGCCTTGTAAACCAAAATGATCGACAAGTCCCTTACCAGAAAAATTTTTACCTAGAACACCATCTCCATGTGCATCATCAATGTAAATGATCGCATTATAAGGTTCACAGATACCGTAAATCTCGTTGAGAGGAGCGTAGTCTCCGTCCATGGAAAAAATTCCATCACTAATCACGAGTAGTCTTCTTGGATTTCCCTTTGCTAGTTTTCCAATTTCCTCTTCTAGTGATGCCATATCACAGTGTTCATACACTGCTCTCTTTGCTTTTGTTGTTCGAACTCCGTCAATTATTGATCCGTGATTCAGGCGATCAGAAAGTATAACATCGTCAGCAGTTGGTGCAAGTTGCTGTAATACCCCTTGATTAGCTGTAAAACCAGCAGATGTGATAAAGGCTCCTTCTTGTTTCTTGAATTTTGCTAGTCTATTTTCCCATTTTTCATGTAAATCCATATTTCCTGCAATCGCGCGAACAGAGCCTGATCCAACTCCGTGACTTTTTATAGCTTCTATAGCAGCCTCTTTCATTTTAGGATGGTTGGATAATCCAAGATAATTGTTTGAACAAAGCATAATGACCTTTTTTCCTTCTACTTTGCAAACTGTATCACTAGGTCCTTCTAAAATGCGATGTACCCATTCTCTTCCAGCATCTCGTATCTCTTTTATTTCAGTATTAAAGAATTCTGTGCTTTTGTCCGTCATAAATCGTTATCTCCTAGAATATGATTTTAAATAATTTAAAACAGTAAAATGAATCTAAAAAATATTTATTGAACTTTTTAAGGCTTTTTTTGCAACTAATAAACAAAATAATACAGAATAAAAATTTTCTCCATTAAGATCAAATAAAATTAAAGGAAAATGGCATGATTCTTTCCAAAAAATTTTACTAGATTTCTTCTCTTCACAAAATTTGAGCTCCTAAACTCTCAATTAAAATTTTAAGAATATTAAATGCAGTGATATCTGATTGATCATATAGAGGATTAAATTCAACAATATCCCAACTAATAATCAGATCACCACTTAATCCTTCAAAAAGTCCTCTTAATAGACCTATGAGATTTCTTGTTGAAATTCCAGCTCCTACGGGATTCCCCACTGCTGGAGCAAAGCTAGGATCTAAAACATCTAAATCTACAGAAATATGAATACGTTTAGATTTGAGAAGAAGGTTTTTAGTATAATTTAAAGCAAACTGATATATATCAGATTGATGAAGAAGGTCGGATGTTGAAAATAATTCAATATTACAAGCTTTTGCATATTCTAGCTGGTCTATTGAAAAATCACGATATCCAAGAACAGTAGCTCCCTGAAAAGATTCCAATTCAGAGAGTCTTCGCAATGTACAAGCATGGGAACTTGATGATTCATTTACTTCATTATATAAATCTAGGTGAGCGTCAATGTAAAAATAGAAGGTTGGTAAGTTCGCTTTTTCAAACGCATGACCTACTCCAACTACACTACTGTGATCACCGCCTAAGATTAAAAAGGGTTGATTTGTACCTATGAGATCAAAAACACCTTCAGAAACAAATTGTAAACTTTTATGAAGATTAGTGCTTATTATTCCAACATTTCCCCAATCCCTTATCCTGTAATATTCACTAAGATCCTTATTACTCTCAGAAACACATTCAAAATTCTCTGAAAGAAGAATTTTTCGAATATGATCAGGGCCAAACCTTGCTCCAGTACGATAAGTAGATGAGATATCTAAAGGAACTCCTAACAGGTGATAATTAGCTTCATCTATTGACCAATTGGTTTTTAGAATTCCACAGAACATTTCAGGTTTATGACAGACAAATTCCAGATTTTTCACAATACCTCACGACACTTTTCTTATACTGATATAAATAACTCAATAAGATAAAGGTTTTAGGTTTTTCCAGTATGCAGGTGAATCAGAGTAAACTATCCGATACAAACGAAAAATTGCATATTCATTTGCTAGAAGAGGATTCTAAAATACACATTAGATAGGAAGAATATTTAGAAGAGTTCACAATAGATATAAGGATAATTAGATGAATAACAATTCATTGTCCGAAAAACGGAGATTATGAATTAGATGAATATGAAAAAGATGAAACAAGTTGATATTCGACCTAATATGACAGTAAGAGAATTATTACTATCCATGAAAAATGGTGGGTTCACATGTCGCAAAGTTGCTTTAGCAACGGATCTATTTACAGAAATGGTAACAGATGATAGTTGTACGGTATTTTTAGGGTTAGCTGGAGCTTTAATTCCTGGAGGTATGCGCAATATAATTCGTACAATGATTGAAAAGGACATGGTTAATTGTATAGTAACAACAGGGGCAAATTTAAGTCATGATTTATTAGAGACATCAGGTGGCTCTCATTATCATGGTTCAGAAACACTAGATGATATTAAATTAAAAGAAATGGAAATAAGTAGGATTTTCAGCACGTTGATTCCGTACGAGTCATTTGTCAAATTTGAAAAGCTGATTCAAAAAGTGCTAAAATCTATCACTATAGAAAAAATGAGTACCCGTCAGTTTTTTTATGAGATAGGACGATTTGTAGAGGATCCGAAATCAATAGTAAGGGCAGCATTTTTAAAGAATGTTCCAATTTTCTCACCTTCATTCGCAGATAGTATGTTAGGAGTTCAGAGTTGGCTTTTTTCTCAAACTACACCCTTAAATATCAATGTTCTTAAAGATCATTCAGAATTCAGTCAAATAATATATGATTCTAAACGAATGGGGGCTTTATTTTTGGGTGGAGGAGTTCCAAAGCATTTTATAATGAATGGATCACAATTACACGATGGATTAAGCTATGCTATCCAAGTCACAATGGATAGGCCTGAACATGGAGGAGTGAGTGGGGCTAGTGTCAAAGAAGCATTATCGTGGGGAAAAGTATCACCAGATGCTCAATGGATAGATATAATGGGAGATATCACACTTGTTCTACCTTTAATGATATCAGGAGTCTTATCAAATCTAGAACAGTAATTATAATAAATGAAGTGATATTTTGCTAAAGCTTGATACCGATAAAGCGCAACTTGAAAAAGCTTGGGATGAATGGATTCATGGGAATATCACTGAAGCTGCTAAAATTTGGTATGATATTAAAGAACATTTGAAAACGTCAAAAAATCAAGCTTTGGAAGTAGATGTTAATAATTATTTAGCGATGTATCACAGAGTGTGGGAAGGCCAAGATGAACCGATTATTGATTTAGAAGCAAACTTAAAAAAAGCCAAAAGAATTAAATACCTCAAAGGAATCATAGATTCCGAAATTGAATTAGCATATAGAACAAACTCATCTTTAGAAGCACAACAACATTTTCGAGAAGCTAAAAATAAAGCTAAAATTATCTTTGCTGAAGAAAAAGATAAATTGACATTAATTCGCGTGATTTACTTTTATGGAACCTATTTAGTAAAACGTGGTATTGAAAAATTTGGATATATATTCGAGCAATTTCAAACCGCTCTTCAGTATGCCATTGAAGAAAATAATAAGTATTTTATAGCAGAAATTCATCATGGAATAGGAGAAGCTTTTTTACGATTAGGAAACCTCAAAGAAGCTAAGCACCATATTGAAATATCATTACAAATATTCCAATATCTAAAAAACGATAGAAAAATACTAGGACTTCTCGTTTCTATAACTGATGTGGAAATGCAAACAGAGGAAGAAGATTTTATCTATATTTTAGAAAAAAAGTATCAGTATTTCGATAATCTGATTTCAGAAGTGAGGAAAAAAATTCCATTAACAGATCTCTTCAATCACTTATCAAGATTTTCAGATTTGTTTCTAGAACTTGATGCATATAAACAAGTAACCACCCTTGTTAATGAACTTGAAAAAATTCTCCGACAGGCAAATATCAATTCAAGCCTATATTTCGAGGGTAAAATGGCATTAGCATTGATTAAAGGTAATATGGAACTTAAGAAGCTAAATTTAAACAAAGCAGAGGAAATGTACATTTATATTACAAAACGAAGAGAATTAGCAAGAATATCAGACCTTTATGGAGCACTCATAAGCCTCGCTATTATTTCAATATATAAATATAGAATCTTCTTTGATATTGAACACATATCTAAAGCTCAAGAACTAATTGAGGATGCAATAAAGATATCAAGAGATACAGATCATATCAGAGGTTATGTTCGAGCAAGTATGGTTAAAGCCATGCTCACAATCACAACTGGAGGAGGAAATGAGGATCTTTCAGAGATGGAGAATGTATTGGGAGATGCGCAAAAAAAAGGATTGCATATAGAAGCACGACATGCTCAAAAAGAACTTTTAAGATTCAGGAGAGGGAATGTTGGCATGAAACAATCCAGATTTGATGATAGATCTGTTGCTGAGGTTTTGAATTATGCTTTAGAGGCAAAAAAGATAGTTCGGAAAACTCAGTAAATATAAATCTTGCATTGCTATTCTATGAGACTCTATAGCAACCGACGCAAAAAAACCCTAGAAATTCAATTCACACCAAATATTAGTTGATAGAGCTAAAAGCAGAATAGCTAATGTGTGAATACGGATTGAAAATAATCTAGGAAACAACAACGATATTAAAAGGGAGCAAACAAACTTGACCTATTTCATTCTAATGTGGTTATAAGGAAAAACATGATTTTTTTTCATGATCACTCCCTAAATATCTAGAAATGAAGCTTATTTCATATTAATTAATTTAAAAGTGATGTTTCTTGACCAGCCAGACGAGAGTATTTTGAACAGAGAGGATTTGGTTAAAATCAACAGAGTAACTCAGACAGTTCCTGTTAAAGACGTAGCCAGATCCATTTCTAATAAAATTCCCTCGGAGTGAGAACTAAATGAGTATTACTCGGACAGAACAAATCTGGATTAAACCATATCAAACACTCTCATGGCTTTGTCATCTATCAAAAAACCTCTACAACGAAAGCAATTACATGGTTCGTCAGGAATATTTTAAACATAAAAAATGGATTAGGTACAATACTCTTTATCATTCATTGAAAAACTCAAGGAACTACCAAGAATTACCGGCCCAAACAGCCCAACAGGTATTGAAAGTCCTTGATAGAAATTGGAAAAGTTTTTTTGCTTCCATTAAAGAATGGGAAAATGATCCATCAAAATTTAATGGCGAACCAAGAATCCCTAAATACAAACCAAAGAATGGAGAATTTATTCTTGTTTTTACCAACCAGCAAGTGAAACTAAAAGATAATATCCTTAGATTTCCTAAAAAAATAGGTTTAATATTAAAAACAAGACTACCTGATAAAACTGACATCAGAGAGGTACAAATTATATCGAAAGGTGTAGGTTATGTTGTAGAAATTGTCTACCAGAAAAAAACAGGCCTAAACTTTTGAATAAAGATGATATGATTGCTATTGATTTAGGGGTACGCAACATCATAACTATAGTGAATAACAATGGTTTGAAACCATTTATTATTAAAGGTGGGGTTGTTAAATCCTTTAATCAATATTATAACAAAAAGAGAGCTAGAATTCAATCGGTTTATGACCGTCAAGGAATAAAAACAGGTAAAACCATACAAAAATTAACCAACAAACGTAATAGGAAAATAAATGACTATTTTCATAAGACCAGTCAAAAAATTATCCAGTACTGTGTGTTTCATGACATTGGTACAGTTGTTATTGGTTACAATACCGACTGGAAACAAAACTGCCATCTTGGTAAAAGAAATACTCAGAATTTTGTAACCATTCCCTATTATAAACTGATTGAGCAATTGGAATACAAAGCTGAAGAACAGGGAATAATGGTCATTAAACAAGAGGAAAGCCATACTAGCAAGTGTTCTTTCCTTGATAATGAGCCAATCGAACGCCATAAAAAATATCTAGGCCGCCGAATTACTAGGGGATTATTTAAATCTACTACAGGCACTATTATTAATACCGATGTTAATGGTGCTTATAACATCTTGAAAAAAGCATTCCCGAACGCTATTGCAGCTGACAGGATAGAGGATGTAGGGTTACATCCCTCATGTTGGAGACAAGTTACCGCAACGAGCTAGTTGATGACATCATGTGAATAAAATTGATTAATAAAATAAAATTTAAGTAATTTTAATAACCTAAATCTTTAAACATGAAAGATAAAACGTTAAGTGAAAAGCGTTTATCCTGTTAAGTAAAGGAACCAAAAGTAGTATATTTAGATATTGATAAGAATAGAAGGAAATAAACATGGCTATAGCACAAGATCCCGTAAAAATCATACAAAACATCATTGCTCCTTTTGTACCAACATCTCCACCATTTTCATCATTATTCATACTTGGATTGTCCTTAGTTGTATCCTTAGCGTCTTCACTCTTATCAAGGTATATGATAGATATTGATAAATTAGAACGATTAACAAGAGAAACAAAAGCGTACAATAGATTACGAATGCAAATGATGAAAACAGCTGATAGTAAATTAAAATTAAAATATGAACGAAATGCTGATAGAATGCGAAAAATGCAATCCGAACTAACAATGATGAATATGAAACCAATGTTAATAATAATGTTACCTTTAATGTTCTTCTTCTTCATTTTTTCAGGTTATTTTTCATATGCAATCGTTACAGAAGTAGTCAATGGAATAGAGGTCCCAGTACTCTTTGAAGGTTCGTCGATAATCGAAGGTAGTATACCTGCAGTAATCCCATTCAGTTTACCAGAAACACTAATCTTTCCACTAGGAAAAAATGGTTATGTTGAAGGATGGGGACATGTTTTCGTACCCAGTTACGTATGGTTTTATATGGCTGGGAGTATTTTATTTGGTTCTTTTTTCCGTAAGACTCTAGGATTACAACCAGATGTTTGATCAAAGATAATTGAAATATACTCAAAGATGTGAATTCAATGACAAAGAATATTATTAAGAAAAAAAGTCCTGGTGGACGTTTATTAATACATAAAGTTAAAAAGAGCAAAAAAAAAGCATCGTGTAAAATGTGTGGAACAAATTTGCATTACAACGCAGAAAAAAAGACTAAAAGTGGAAAATATGCCGATAGACCTTATGCTGGAGAAATATGCCACTCATGTCTGAAAGCTGCTATTCAAAGCACAAATTCATAAAATCATCTTGTAATTGAAAAGCCTTTTTTAACTAATAGTATAAGCATAATTTGCATAATCTAATCATAGAGATGAGAATAATGAGCCCCAAAAAAAAGGAAGGAAAAGAAAGGAAAAAGAAGATATCATGCAAGAAATGTGGGCGTGTTATTAATCCAACTGAACATCCACCTTCTAAAACCTGGCAATTAGTTTCACCAATGCCTGATAAAGAGGGACGTGTTACTTTGACTATAATGGGATCCTTTCGCTGTCCTGATTGTAATGCTTCTGTTCGCGCTGCTATAAAAAAGATAAAAGGGGATGAAATTGGTTCTGGTAAATCAAAGAAAGAATTACTCATCCAAGCCATAAATCTTCTTCAAGAACCAACTTCTATAGAACAAATCGAAATAGAAGGTGTATCGCAAGCTGCTGTTGGCAAAGCTATTCAAATTATGATAGATAGAGGCCAAATAAGTGGGAAGATTGAAAACGACGTATTTCTTCCAAATTAATTATCATAGTACTCAATTCTATCTTTAATTATTTCTCTAGTTAAAATCGTTGCGTAAGAACCTTTCAGCATCGCGAAAGATATTCTTTGTGTTCTTTCTTTCTTATTTTGACTGATCAATTCGAAATTAGTTGGAAATGTTCGCGTATTTCGTATAGTTCCTTTTGATCGGAACCCTGATTGTTCATGTTTAAAGGAACCAAAATTGATACTATCAGCCTCTAGTAAAGAGGTAAGTATCTTCCATGTTTCCTCAGTTGTTTCTTGTTTTTTACTTTTATATCCAGGTAAAGGGACAACTGTGTTCCTCGAGATTGAGTCATTGTCATCATTGAGGATACTAATTGTTTTATTAAAAATAAAAGCTTGATATGCTGAAATTGATAATCTTAAAAACGATTTTGGGAGACTTAAAACAGTATTCTTAGCTGAATAACCTTTTGAGAGACCATTCAATAGTGTCCTTTCAATATTGAATTTTCTTGGGAACTGATCTCTAATTATTTCATAAGAATTTCCCTTACGATATAGTTTTCGGAGCTGAGTTATTTTCTCGTATTCAAGCGGACTTAAATCCCCAACATATCGATCTATCAACTCAGAGTATCTTTTCTGCAAAAATAATTTACCAATTATGTGAAGAACAGGGCGTTTTGATCCAAACCTCTGTAATCCAAAGTAATTGGGTAATCCTTTGGTTTTCAAATGATCTATAAAATAATCCCATTCCTTTTTTGTCCACTCCCTCTCAATATCACGAATTATTATCTCAAAATAATTTCCGACCAAGTTTCCAATCTGAACAGCGAATTTTTGTCGTATTGGATTGAGCAACCTTAGATCATTCATATCAACGTCTTTAATGCGCTGTGAATCCACATTCCATATTGATATGCGCTGGTAGGTTTCAGCTTTGGCATCCTTAAGTCCAGCATAGCCTATATCGTTTTCTCTTATTTTTAAAATGTTACATATTCTGGTAATTGCATTAAAAGTATCTAAACCAGATTTCCAAAGAATACAATGAGTATACAATCCTCCCTCACTTTTGCCAATTTCACTGGTGGGAAAAATCGGATTTCCAGAAGGGGGAATTTCACGTACAATGAAATCCTCATTTTTCTTTTTAATGATCCCTCCTGTACCCATTAACCCTAGTGTAGAATACTTCTGAATTCCAACGATTTCCTCAATAGAATATAGGTTTGACATATTTATTCAAAATACTTGTCATACTTACCTTCATTGATTGCTTTAATGATTTCCTTGGGTTCTTCATTGTCAACAGTTAGTCCCATTGATACACAAGTTCCAACCGCTTCTTTTACTGCTGCTCGTAAGTCAATTGCGAGCATAGCTTCCTGTTTCATTTTAGCAACTTTTACTACCTGATCGATGGTAATATTCCCAGCTTTTTCAGCGTTTGGCGTACCACTACCCTTTTCTACTCCTGCTTCACTTAATAACAGAGAAGAAGTTGGAGGAATCCCAACCGTGATAGTAAAATTCCTTGTATCATCTACTTCAACTTTAACAGGAACTTTCATTCCTTTGAAATCTTGAGTTTGTTTATTGATTTCTTCTATTACTGCTTTAATGTTGACACCTAGAGGGCCTAACTGAGGGCCCAGTGGTGGCCCAGCGGTTGCGTGTCCAGCGTCAACTAAAGCTTCAATTATTTTAGCCATTTTGATCATCTTGTTATCATAGATTCTAAATTGAGATTATTAAAATAGTTTACTCTTCCATATTCACTGTTTTAAGAAAGTTTAGGGTAAAAATAAAAATCTTTAGAGAATTTTCCTCTATCAAAATCAAATAAGAAAGTTAAGACCGCTATAATTAAATATCCCGATGAATTAATTCAAAGAGATTATCATTCTTCTTTTCATTTGAAAAAATCATTGAAGATTTTACATCAAAGAGCAAAATACCCAAAAACAAAGTAGGAGATTATCAAACCCAGGTATATAAGTGTAAGAGTAAATGGAATCAATCTCACAATTTCTGTGAGTGTCTTCACGCTAATAGCTTTAGAAAATGATTTTAATTTCTTTTCTTGAATGTCTTGAAAAAGAAGAGGGAATACTATAAAATTCAGGAAAATGGGTATTTCAAAATTAAGTTATAGCCGATTAATTTAATGGAATTTTTATTGACGATTTACTTGGCCAAAGGTTATCTTTAACAAATCATTCCAACTAATTACTCCCCATTTTTTCCATTCTCCTCGCTTTATAGCTTTTTTAATTCCTCCCATACCTTTATCATATGTTGTAGGCAACCTTTCTTGTATTTTATAAAATTCTTTCAATTCACTTATAGCTTTCTGAAACCCTTTTTTCTCTATATAAATATTCTGTCTCTGATTAACCTCACCATACACTAGTTTCAACAAATCATTCCATTTATTGACACTGAATTTCTTAAGACGTCCTTTTCTTATTTGAGTGATGATCGTACACATTTCTTTATCTCGAGATCTTGGTAAGCGTTTATGTTTATCTTTAAACTCGATTAATTCAGTTTTTACATTAAGGAAGAATTAAATCCCAAAAGCAGACAACAATAATTTTCCTTTTGTTTTATCAAGATGATCTCTTTAAGAATTCTAAAAAAGCTCCATGGTAAAATGTACTATCACCATTAGACTTTTTTGCGACATTCAAAATTATTTTAATCATCTTTTTTGTTGAAGAATCCATTACTCGTTTGAACCCCATCGCTGTTCTTCCATAATCCATTAAATCATATAATTCGTTAAGGATTTTCTTTTCATCAATGATATTTCTACCATACTTCCCAATTCGATGAAATGCTGAAATTATTTCGCCAAATCGTATGAATTCTGGTTTTAGGTCTCTCCAATATGAAATAATGACAATATTATTCTCTTTTGAAATGGCAGTAATACCTCCCAACGTTTTAGAGAATGGTACGAACTCAAATTGCAGATTCAGAGGTTGAAAAACCAAATCGTAATTCCCAATTGTCTTCAAATAATCCAACATAAAATGTTCAGAATTAATTTCCCCTGATTTTTTTCCTATTCTTCGCGCCAATTTATTTTGCACAGTTTCAGATGCAATTAACTTTTTTCCTTTCATATATCTAGTTATTATGTCGGGAACACTTACAAAGTTGTGATTAGATGTATCTCTTCCCCACTTTGATTCTCCAATAACTTTATGTCGAAGTCGTAGTTTACTTAGCCCTGGAAATTTTCCTGTAAACATGTTTATTGATTTTCGTACATTTATATCTGAAATTAAAGCTTTTGCAAATTTTGTGAATCCATCTTTCCCTTGTTCATTCCAAAATTCTTTAGGAATACGAGTAAGTGAATTCCCTCTACCTAGATATTTCTCAGCTTGAAAAAGACTATATGATATATTTGATCTAATGACTGCAGAAAATCTTTCTTTATGGATTAAGCGCACAAAAGAATAAAGTGGTCTCCTATTATAGAGTTGTTTAATGTATTGATTCCATTTTAAATGTTTATTAACATTTTTTAAGTTTCTGATTACAGCCTTAAGAGCGCGAGATTCATCAATAAAGGCAATTTCGAAAAAAGGATTTAATTCTCCAGTATAGAAGTCTTCTGTTTCAATTACATCAATATTAACATAACTAAGTTGCCCAAATTTATTATAATAATTCTTTAGAAATTGTTTACCTACATGATGAAGCCTGTTTCGAGTCGAATTCATTTTGTCGTAGAATTGGATTTCAAGAAATTCATCAACTATATCTTGATTATACTTTAAACGAAATAGCTTATTGATCCATCTTTTTTGCCCTTGCCAATCTTTGGGATAACAATATTTTTTTTCCAATTCCTTAATTATTTTAAGCTTTAGAGGATTTTTTCTACCGCTAATATCAACTTCTTCGAATAAACCACAATTAATAAATGAATGTTTCGCTTTCCACTGGCCTTTTTGAATTCCATTTGGATTCCAAGCTGGTTTTTTATTCAAATAAGTATTTTGAACCAAAAATAGATCTTTTGATCCATCACTATTACTGATCCATATTTTGATAAATGCGCTAGTTCCATTAATTTTTTCAGTAAAAACTAACCATTCTTTATATCTAAGTGGATAAACAGGTTTATTTCCAGTGAACCATGGTTCAATAATACTATTTAAATGATGGTAATCCCTGATATACATTTTTCCATCTTTTTTTTGGATTGCATATGAATTTAAATTGTGGTTAATTTTTATTGAATTATAAGAGTTTATCATACTGATTGTTGGTTCTTTTCCAGCATCAGATATGCGATTCCAAGAACCTATAAACTCTCTGATCTCGATAATTGATCCTGTTTCAGACGCCTGAGACCCAATTTTTTCTGTTTTATTAATTAGAAAGTTTAATTCATTTGAGTCAGTATGTTGACTTTTAAATTTTTTAGAATCTTTATCCTCAGATTTATGATTATCAATAGTTACATTATTCTGTTGTTTCCCCTCAACCTCGATTCTTTTCTGATTTACTTGGATTAAATGTTCTTTATTTGCAAACCCACTAGCTATCATGTTATATATCAAGTCAAAAGGGTTCTTCCTTTCTAAGAATCGTTTTTCTGGCACAATCAACAGCTTAGTCTTTTTGGGGAATAAATATTGTATCCATTCTTCAACAGGTGTAAATAAACGTTCATTTTTAGATACCAAAATATCGAAAGATTGATTCAGACATTGTTGTATCAGTTCATAGTGATAAAGATCAGAAAGATAATCCCAAACACAATTGACAATTAAACCACATTGACGTAATTTAGCAACAAGCTCTGGAGAATCACAGCCGAGATCTAACAATACTCGTTGAGAACGATTAACCTTTTTTTTATGTTGATTGCTAGTTAAACTAAGATCATGAAATTTATTAGGTGAAAGTTTGAAACCCCCTCGAATACCAGTTAATTTTAGCGCTTTAGGTACTAGAGAATCATGAATCCAGAAAATTAATGTTTGATCAGAGCTAAGAGTAGGTTTTGGGATAATTAGACCTTTGGCCTTCCAATCATTTAATTTCTGTAAAGTATCAGTATAACTTTCAACTTTTGTAAGCATGTCACTCCATAGTTCTGTTCCATCAGCCCATTGTACTAAAGGAAAAGAACATTCCAAAAAATGTTCCAAGTTTAGATTGGTAGGAGTCATTCTGAATCCTCCTGTTCTGAGTATGAATTGGAGTAAGAACAAGGGAGTTGTTGAGGAATACTTTTTCGTATACAGAGAATTTCAAGTAGCTCATCACAAGAGGTGAAAATCTGGATTACAGAAGGCATTAATTCTATCAATGTTTGATAAAATCTTTCACCAATAATCTGTGTTGCTTCTAGTAAAACCCAGACAGGGTAACCAAATACACTAGAGAGTTGAACAATTTTAGCCTGGAGATGTATAGCTTTTTTTCGTAATGGAACTTGGTACTTATGCATTGAAGTAGAAGAGCATTCTAAAATGATATGGGAATGGAGAAGAAAATCTACAATGAAACGTCGCTTTCCAATTCGAAACACTTTCTGACATTCAAAGGGAATATTTTCAGATTCTAAGAGTTGTTTAACCTTCAATTCTTGCCAGGTCATGCGATTTATGGGAGTGAAAGTATCAGTATTAACGAAAACTTTTTTATTAAACATCAAATTATACTCCTTATATATTAGAACTCTGATGAAATGAGGAATATATTACTATATAAACCTTTAAAGCCTTTATACCACTGGAAAATTGGATAAAATTGAAATAAACCAGTAATATCAAATTAAATTTGTAAAAACTTTAAAAAAATGGAGAACTAAGTATTTAAATATCAATTTTTCCGATTATCCAAGTAATATTATAAAAAATTTTAAATATTATGGATTTGGATGAAGTAAATGAGTTATCAGAGAAACAACGCCGATTCAATTCGCAAAATCTATGAAATTATTCTTCAATCAGGCTTCCAATCTTACGCAAAGGATGATTTTATTTCTTCTATTCAGACCAAAATACATTCAGAGTTAGAAAAATCAATTCCACGCACCACAATTCTCCGATACATTCTCACTCTTCGTTTAACTGGATTACTTCAACGAAAATACTATCATATATCACCATTGGGTCTTTTTTTGCTGAAAAATCAATTTAAAATTGATATTTTTGTAGAACAGATTTTTCAAGAGGTCCCCGAAGTTTTAACACGATCTCAATCAAGTATAATTACTTATAAGCAATTTTCTGGATTATATATTGCCTGTGGAAAATGGTATCTTAAAGAAATGATAGAAAAAGGTTATTCAGCTCCTGATGACCAGTCTTTCCTTGCAATCCTACAGCATTCTTTTGAGTGGGAAGGTGAATTACCTGAAGAACTCAATCGTAAAGTAGATCAGGTATTAGAAGAAAAAAAGCGCACCACACTCCGTCATCTGCTTGCATCGGATGAAAACCCTTTTTTGCCAGATAAACTTAATTTAAAGAAGATAGAAATTCCTGTAATTCATTCTAAAAAAGTTATCCGTGGAAAAGTTATAAAAAAAGCCCTTGAAGATATCTATAATTGGCTTACTAGCATTGACATCAAAACTGAACTTGATAATAACCTCTATGATATTCCTTATTTTGACGTTCGTTCTTATGCAAAGAAAGCAAAAAGAGGGAACTTGTCTCTTAAGCAAGAACCTATTAAAATTTCAAATTATATTCGTACAGTTACTTGGTTAATGAACATTAAGTTTAGAAGATCAAAAAATCATAATACTGGTTCTTCTAGGCAAAGACTAGCTTATCTATCAAAATTGCATTATTCAGATGATCTAGAGAAAAGGTTATTGGAGAACTATTTCTTTATAAGACGAAATCTTGAAATACATTTTTTAAGAATTAATCAAGGGAGAAAAAAACTTGTATTAGTATTTAAATCTAATATGAAAGATTTTCCTCCTTCTCTTCATCACTTGACTAAAAATTTGTTCAGAGAATGCGGATCCTGTAAATATTTTGAGAAGAAAAAGAAAAAAGACTGTTTGTTCTTTAGACGTTTAGAATATTTTTCCATTCTTGGGAAATATTCTCCATCCGATGAAATCGATACCTTATTTAGAGAGAGAATCGAACCAATTTTCACAAACAAAGTCGCCTGTCGATTCTGGCGTCCTTTGAAATCATATCAAGTTTCTCTATTTCACTACAATTCCAATAATGCTTCTTGTGTGTATTGTTTAAGGCTGTTACCTGAACTACCTACTCCCAATTCTAGAATTACATGCATCTGTAAGTCAATATACTCGTTTATATCACGAAAAAAAGCTAATCAGGGTATATATCTCTATAGCCTCTCAACAAATCATTCCATTGGATGTGATTTCGCGCTAATAGATCCTTATTTATTTAAACTTGTAGAATCATCTCTTCCAAAAAATGCAGAACACTTACTAGGTAGTTACACCATCTTTGATCCTCTTCGAGATTCTGAATATCTTGAATGTTTAGTAAATAACACTCAAGAGCATCTAAGAATCTTAGAGGAGGATAAAATTAAGTATTTAGATAAACAAAACCTCATACAAATTAATAACAAACCTCATATCAATCTCAACAAGATTGACCTTATTGACACAGATCAGTGGGACGAAGATTTTCTGATAATGGTGGAAAAGAACTCCCATCTTAAAATCAATCATCGTACTTGGAATATTAATCTCTCACAAGATGAAAAAGCATCAATTGTCTATGATCAAAACGAGATCCCCTCTTTACAAGTTAAACACCTCAAGAAGAGACCTACAAAACATTTCCCTCTTTATCAAATAAGTACTGTGTATAATAGAGGAAAACCTCGTTTGAATGAGGTTCTTAAATTGTGGGGAGTAAAAATTATTTACGAATCAACTAAGGGGATTCGCTCTCAGCCTGATCTAGAAGTGAGCAAAGCCATTGAACTTCCAGGAGTCCGAGAAACCTTTCGAAAACTTCATCTTCAAGGATTAGCCAAATCTATACAAAATGCAACATTCTATTTAATAGAAATAGCTCATCGAAACCAGCAAGAAGAAATAGCACGCCATCTTGCCTACCGTTTTCAAAAACTCAATAGGAAAAAAGAACAATTCTTCATTGAAGAAGCTCTCGGCCATTTGTCTTTTCAACAAGCAGGGTTAAAAGAAGCTTGGTGGTCTCGACCCTTTGCAGAAGGTATCAGACAAGTAGTGAAGAAGGTTCAAAACCAATTTAATCCAATAATTCTGCGAAATTATGGGCGTAACGTTGCAAAATGGGTGAATAAAAACGATAAACAGGGAAAAGACTATATGGGAGCATACACTCCATTTGATACTGCATTAAATTGTATTCATCGAAATCTAAGGTATCGTTTAATGAAAGAAAATGCTAAATTAGGGATGGGATTCAAAACTATACCTTTATTTGTACATACTGCCCCTGATAAAAAGGGACGAGCTGGTCACCTTGATTTAGAGGAAGTCTCTAGGTTAATAACCCGCTTAGTACTGGTGAAATTAATACTAAAAGGAGAAATTTCTGATTCTCAGTTTGAAATGCGATATGATGATGAATTTATTCCTTATTACACTCCAACGATGCAAACAATAATTAAACTAAGAAGACTGGTTAAAGAAGAGGTTTTTTTAACTAGAGTATTATATGAAGGGAGATGGCGTTCTTTGCTAGATGCCCATAAAAGACACGTGCGTCATTTGTGCTATTGCTTGCATCAGTGTCATAAAATGGATGACGAAGTAGAAAGAATGAAGTATCTTGAGCAGTTCTATCAACCCTTAGTCTTACATTTCTCCCAAAAGACACATTTACTCCCAATTCTAAAACCTATTAGAACATCCTAAAAAGAAAGATAACCCGTTGGTTTCTCTATGGCAAGATGAGGTTTATATAGATTATCTTCGGAACCAATACAAAACATACCTATACAACTAAGCTTATCTTGGAGTGGAGAGTTGAGGTAAGTTTTCATTGCAGGCACACCCATAGAATACGCCTCTCGATTTAAGAATCCATCATGTTTATGGCCAACGATCAAATAATCATCTTTTCTGATTTTTTTATTCATCACAGGACATTCTAGATTTGTACGCCATTCTTCAACTTTTTCATCCGTCATATGTTGATTCATGTAAGGTTCAAGTCCCATATGGCTTCCATGACACATAATAACATCCTGATATGGGTGAAGTGCTATTCTAACCTCTCGCCAAACCTGAACTGGTTTTCGCCATACAAAGTACTGAGGTGGAGGGTCATGATTCCCTTGTAGATACAAAGTTTTTGGTACCATATTGTATTCGTCCAACGTTTCTGATAAGATGTGATATTGAGCTAAAGCTTTTGAAAACATCTTTCCATTTTTTAAATTATCTATTGTATCTCCAAGAAATACAAGATAAGAGAGTTCTTGAAGAGGTTCGATAAGCATTTGGCAAAAAGTATGAACTTCAACGTTTTCACCTCTAATTTGAATCGGAGTACCATCTAAATGCAGATCAGGAATAAAACCAAAAACAGTATCATATTCATTCAAATACATTTCAAATCGAGACCCCAATAGGTTGATCCTCCTTTAATTTCTCTCCATTAATTCCCTCAGGTAGTTCATCAAGTAAGTACATATAAAGATGCTGAGCTAATCCAAGATTTGAAGTATCTATAAGAAGTGTACCGTTAATTACTGAAAATTGTTCATTTGAAAAGTCAGTTATGATCTTAAACAAAGAAAAATCAATATTAAGAGAATTACACGCCTCTTTAATTGTGTTAAATACTTCTAGTGTAAGTTGAGTCGGCAAAAAAACTCCAGAAAACGCTATTAAATGAGAATACCCTTTTAAATCTTCAATTTTCTGTTCTGACCGACGATCGGTCCTCTCTACATAGATTTCCTTAACTATCTCAACTAACACGATATGTGAATTGTCGTCCTTTGCGATTATTGCATTTAATGTCGGAATTGAAAATTTAGTTTTGATTTTATTCCAATAATAATGGATTGGTTGTTTTCCTATAGTTGTTATAACCTCGCGATTCTCTCTATCAATTTCTCTAACATGCAGATTTTTTCCATAAAATGGGAGGATTTGTGTCGGAAGTCCATGTCGTAGTAGTCGAATATAGCTTATCCTCCCAAGATCAATTTCTTTCCCACTAGGTCTTCTTAGAATGACTCTATACAATTCTACATCAAAGCTCTCGTTAAAATCAAAAAACCAGTTCTTCGTATCACTTGTAGGCCGAATTTCATTGTAAGGAGCAAGACCTACAACATTTTTTCTTAGTAATGTTAGATAAGCCCTTGTTAGATCCTGGTGATAGTAAGGATGGTCATCAGATACAAACTCTTTTAGGTTTTCACGGATATTCCAAATCCCAAAAATAGCTCCAAGAGCGATTCCGTATTGTAAAGTCTTTGGTGTGTAAAGAGGAGTTATTAATGAAGGAGGGGTTTCTCTGAAAACGTATTTCTTTAATTTGTCTTTATTGGCAGGTTGACTCAATTCCTGCTCATTTGCATTAGATGCTCTAAGAATAATATCAATGTTCCCATGGTTATCAGGATTACGAGTACAACGCCCTCGTCTCTGTAAATAGACTCGTTCGGAGTCAGGTAAACCATACATTATGATCCAATTTAAATCTGGCAAATCAAGACTCGCTTGAACAATGTCTGTCGCAACAAGACACATCTTCAGAGGTTCGGTTCTAAATTTTTTTAATTTCTCAGCCTTGATATCAGCAGGCATGTCCCCATGGATTGTTTCAAAATACTCATCAAATTCACCTATAATTTCTCGAATATCTATATCTGTTTTATTATTTATGAGAAATATTATTTTTAAGGGTGTATATCCTTTTGACCGTTTTCCAGGTCTTATTTTTAGTAATTCTCCTTGTATAGCTATTTTGACTCCTTGAATGGAGCAGTGTAAGAGCTGATTTGGCGATTCTTCTACATAAACATTAACATTAGTTTTTCCTCTTCGACCTTTCCCAGGTAATAACTCATATTCGGCTTTAGATCCAAAAAATAATGAAGCAAGATGATCAGGATTGCCTATCGTTCCAGAAGCAAGGATCACTATAAGGTCAGGATTCCTTGCAATTAATAGTTTGACTATCATGGCAAGACATTGCATTATATGTGCAGGAAAGGAATCGACTTCATCAATAAATAGTATTGAAGGAGACATTAATTCCCTTGACCATTTGAAGTTATCTGTTGAGAAGGTATTATCCCAAACGGTTGGATCTTTTAAATTCTCCTTGACTTTTTTAAGAAATTCTTCATGTTTTACACTAGTCATTGGAGAATAATGAATTAATGAACCAATGTACATTAAAGGAGTCGTAATTAGAAAAGTGTGACTTAAAGACTGTTCTCGAATATATTGATTCTTCTTCTTTGGACCGTGATAGTATGTCACACATTTTAAAAGAGGATCCTGGAGTTTTTTCCTCATCTTACTAAATTTTCTTTTCTGTTCTTCTCCTACTATTTGACTAGGAACTAAAGAAAGAACAAGACCACCCCATTTATGCATATAATTGCGACAAAAAAGTTGAATAGCTTCAGTCTTTCCCCTAGCAGTTCCTCCAGTTGCTATGAAGAATTGCTTTTTTAACTTCGATAAAGATTCAAGCTCACTTAAAGGACGATAACCTGGAGGAAATACCTCAAAAACTACAGGAGGATATTCATCCATAAACTTTGAAATTGAAAATTTGGAATATTCATTATTACATGGAATGATCCTTGATAATGACCCATTAAGAATAGGGAGAGGTATTTCAATATAGTTAGCTAGTTGTGGAACCGACTTCATCTACTTATTCACCTATCATTATACTTTGAAGAACTATGATTGCTTAAATCAGTTTCTGGGAATTTCAGCTAAGATTCAAGATCGGATTTATATAATCGAATAAAAAAAATAAGAAAGAATTTTGTCCTACGAATAAAATCAGTAATGAGAAAGGAAAAATTTGTCTATAATCCATTGAAAATTGTCGGAATAAGGAAAAAAGAAAATTCTCACCTAATTGATCTCCCTGATAGGTCGAAAGGTATATATAGTAAGTTATATGAGTCTATGTTTCTACATTGCTCATTTTATAAGATTTAAAAACTAATTTGTTACCATCGCTAGTTTAGATCTTACAGGATGTAACCATACACCCTCTATCCCGTCAGCAGTTTCATTCATCGAAAATGCGTTCGGGACTGCCTTTTTAAGAATGTTATATGCTCCATTGACATCGCTATTGATGATAGTTCTTGAATGAGTTTGAAAAAGACCTCGACTAATGCGTTCCCCAAGATATGAAGAACGTCGTTTAATAGGCTCTTGATCTAAAAAACTACACTTACTAGTATAATATTCAGAAACTCTGATTACACGAATACCTACATCTTGTCCTTTATATTCCAACTTATGAAGAAGGGATTCAAATGATATATTGGTAAAATTTTGATTTAATCGCTTCCCCAGATTCGAATGAGTCTTCCATTGTTTATTATAACCAACTATTATGGTATCTATCTGGTTTATTTGACACCAGCTTATTAGTGATCTACTTGCTTCATGAAAATAATTTTCAATTTTCTTTTGTCTTTTGATCTTTAAACGCTGTAGTTTTTTACTCGTATAGAATCCTTGGCGAGAGTAGATACCTTGAAGTCGTGCCTTTTCTTTATTATAATATTGGTTTATCGATTTAACTACCCCACCTTTCATAATAATTGGTTTTACACCAATATTGTTTACCATAGTTATGAGGTTTGTTAATCCGATGTCTATACCCGTAATCCTTTGTGGATTTTGGTTTAAAGGAAGAGGAACGTCTTTCAAATAAAGGATCTCTAAAACATATCCAATACCTTTAGGCATAATCCGTACTCCAATAATGGGGGTTTTCTCCAGAAGACGTGTTTGAACACAGAGTTCTGTAATATATTTTGATGAAATAACACCATTTGTAAATTCAATATCATTTCGTTTGAATGAAAGCAGGAATTCACCAGTTTTCTTCTTATATCTCGGAAGACTTGGTCGCTTGAAATATTTCTCTGGATTACGGAAATAATCTTTAGAAGATGCAAAAAATGCTTTCCATGCAAGTTCCACTAATTGTAAAACTTTTCGTGCAGTTGTTAATGGAAGTTCGAGATAATTAGGGGAATTATTAAGATGCTGTTCTAATTCCCACGCAGTGATCCGCTTCTTCTGATTGAAAAATTCTTGACGTACGAGATAATTAGCTTCGTTATAGAGATTTTTAGATAAATGACAAAAAAATCGTATATTTGGATTGGATTTAAGCCAAATTCGCTCAGTTCTGATAACACGTTTGTATCTCTTCATGAACCATCCCTGAAAGTTAATATTACAGTCTAATAAATTTTCTTCTTTTTAATCACCCAACTACTATTTCTATCTCGTAAGCTATTATTAGGTGAATTATTCGGTTGTTACATGTCTTAAAACTAGCTGATAATCGTCTATATTTGACATCTTCAGTAAATCATAACCTGGTTTGAATTCTGTAAATTTAATGAAGTAGTAATATATTTAACGAACAGAAAAGTATTTCTTCAAGATAATTTACTCATAATACCATAGATTTGGGGTTTAAGTTGAGGTTTTTTAGTATCAGCCTTTTCTGATTCCTTTAGCTGCTGAGTTTTGATTGTTTTTATTTGGAAATTCGAATTATTCTTACAATATTATTTTCAAAATTAATGTTTTCATTTTTCCTTATTGTATCCATATTTTTTTAATTTGGTTTCGAATAAATTTCTTCCTCCTTCAAGGAAACTAAGAAGATTTTCACGAATGTTCTCTTGCTCGATTACTCCAACTCCAATAACCTTTCCTGAACCAGCATCTGCCTTCAAAAAGAAGCAGTCATCAGAATCAGCTCCAACAACTAGCTCTGAACTATGTGAAGTAATTATAAATTGTCGCAAATGCTTCCTACTTCGAATTGGTTCAACTATATCCTTATAAATGGTTGATAAGTCGAGAGCATCTTCAGGTTGATCAATAATCAGTGGATTTCTATGTTGGCTAAGAATTAAGACAAGAATAACTGCAGATTTTTGACCTACTGAGCAATTTCTCAATTCTTTATAATGTTGGTTTTCTTTATAGTAGAATTTAGGAATATCATTCTTCAATCCTTGATATTCAATTCTAAGTACCTGTTGCCAGTTACGATTTTCATCAATGTAATCGATCCAATTTTCAACTCTTGTTTTGTCTAACCCACTTATTCTTGCTAGTTCTATAATATTTTTCTCTCTAAAATATTTTGCTAATCTTCTGCCATCTGATGATGAAGCTAAATTTGGTACACGATCTTTTCTAATATTTGAACCAAATCTTACTTTTTCTAAGGATTTTTTTAGGTTTTCAACATCACCATCTACGGTTATTTCAACTTTAACAATCCCTTTCGTTCCATGTGACAATTCTTTAGCCATTTCAATACGTTTTTGAGTTCTTTGGGTTTTCTTCTCATATAATTTACCTAAGAGGCTTTCTCTTTCTTTTAATTTCAATTCAAAGTCTTGTTTCCTCTTTTTTGCATCTCGTAAATCTTCAGTAAATTCCTCTAAGTGATTTCCTATTAGTTCTAATTCCTCTTCCAGTTTTGAAACACCTTCTCCAAAATAAGTAAGAATTTCCTCTTTTTTCTTATTATATTCCTCCTTCCAATTTTTGCTAATTGTTTCCACTTGCTCATTGAATTTTCGCGTTATTTGAGAAAATTCTTTCAATTTTTTGGTTGACTCTTCTCTCACTCGTTCAATTAATTCACGTAGAGCCTGAAGAAGAGGATCATTTACAATAGACAAATCATCAGCCTTTATTATCTCGAAAAATGGTCTTTCAATTAAATCCAATTGCAATACAAATCGGTCATAATCTTTTTTCCAATTAATGAAACATAAATTATCTTGTTCCAATATCCGGAGTTTTTCTTGATATTTAGAACCTAGTTTTCTAGTTATATCTTTTTTTTGAGCTTGATATGTAGCAATTTGACGTTCAAGACGTATGATATTCGCTCTTGTATCAATTAATCCTTGATATGAGGTATCTGACTCCATTATTTTATGATTAAGATCTTGAATATCATCTTCAATTTTCCTTTGATCAATGAATCCATCTAGCATGTCCCGAAGATTTTCAGGGGTTTCCACAATCCGTACAATCTCAGTTTGGGAAAAAGCATTTATTGGAAATAATTGATTAATCTCCCCCTCAAATTCCTCACTTGTTTTCTTAAAGACTCCATTTTCACATACTAAACGTTTACATTCATAACTCCTGCTTCCATCTTCCATTATCTTTAGCTTATTAATATAGAAACCTTCATGTTGAGTTTGGAAAATAACCGAAATTTCACCTCCTACCCTTAATTGACTAATTAATTTTTGATTACAATCATCTTGTAGAGTACTGACAGAGGAGAAATTCATAAGATTTGCTCTAATAAATTCAATAAGAAGCGACTTTCCAGCACCTTTGCCTCCAATAATTGCGTTTAAACCAGGATTAAAATCCATTTTACTATTATTTAAGAATCCTCCTTTAATGGAGATATTAAGAAGTTGAGGAAATTCAGATCCAATTGGTTGAAACATCTGGCGTATTCGCACTTCATGATCAAAAAAACACTGCCTCAGAGCTTCAAGGCTAATTTCCTCACCCATCTTAAAATATGTAAATCTATCCCCAAGATATTCAATCGAGTGAATATGTGAATAATCATCATTTGAGTCATCTTCAGTGGGGAAAGGAATACAATCCGATCCTTGAATTATTGCAGGACAACTATAATTATAGTTTGGATCTGTTCCGTCTAAAAAGTTTTTAGCTGGTTTTGTCCTAAATATTTTTCCATCTTGATCCCAATCTCTTGCTTCAACAGCAAGAGGTAAATCTTGGGAAAAAAATTGCTTTCTAACCAAGCCCATTGTATCATGTAGGATTCCCTTACTAGATGTTACATGTGCAGGAATACAAATCCCTCCCAATCTTTCAATCATTGAATAAGCTTCATGTGGTGTGCATGTAAGTACAATATCTTGCTGATGAAAACTATTTCGCTCTTCATCTTTCTCAAGAGTTAACGTGTCCCAAAGATCTTTTATTTTATCAGCATTATGGCTAGGATCGAAAATTGCTAACAAATGCAACCCTTTTTTTCCAGCTGTGACATTGAGTTCAATACCTGGAAAGACAACTAGACTGGTTCCTTTACTAGCTGCCTTTACACGATCTACCCAATTATTTGTATTATGATCTGTTATCGCAATAGCTTTCAATCCCTTTTTCAGAGCTTTATTTACAATATCTTTCGGTGTAATTTTATTTTCAGGATTGGGGAAATCCTGAGAAGCTGGGGTATGTACATGTAAATCTATCGGAATAAATGTTAATCCCATTATACTACCTCCAAGTATTTTGCTATAGTGGATGTGTGAAAACTATAATCTTAATAAAAATTTGTAAGACTTGAGTTTTCTTTTATGTCATTCATAATTTTATTATTTCACTCTTAGGTCTTCGTAATTCAAACTTAAACATACTCTCTATTAAAGATTATTAAGAATTCAATTGTTTTCAAAAGAAATTGGTAAAAATTATTAGAAAGATTGATTTCTTTTTTCTCAAACATTCGAGGAATTAACAGTAAGGAAGAGTATTGTAATATTGAATGCAGAAATCTAAGGAATGATCTAGATAGCCGACTAGACCAACTTTATGATTACTAGATTTAATTGTTCACTGCTTTGAAGGCTGTGAATTCCCATTGTTTTCACAAAGCAATCAGAATAAAAAGAACTAACGAATGACCAATTTCTCAACATTTCAAAATGACTATCCAATAATATAGAGATCGAATTTTATACATTTTTTTTATTAAAAAATTCTCCTCAGAAAAAAACTACAGGTGTCAAAATGGGTTAAAAAAAGTTTTAATCTCAAATAGAGCTGGCCCCAGTGGTGGACCAGGAGTTGCATGTCCAGCATCAACTAATGCTTCAACTGTTTTCGCCATTTTGCTCACTTGTATTCTAAATGATCAATTGATAATTATTCTTCCGTTTTTAGAGTGAAAAATTTAAGTTATATGTTACTTCCTCTAATTCATGATCACTCTGATCTCTCAAAACACACAAAAAACTTAGTTAAAAAACCCTTTAATAGCCTGATATCAGAAATAAAGGTAATATTAAACTTTAGAAGGGAATATTTAATGTCCTATACACCAAATCAACTAGAAGAAGCAATATCTCAAGCTAAAGCCAAAAGCGTTCAAAGAAAAAAAAGAAAATTCACAGAAACAGTTGAACTTTGTATTGGCTTGCGGGATATTGACTTAAAGAATCCTTCAAACAGAATCAATTTAGAAACTTTGGTTCCAAATGATTTGGGAGGCAAATCCAATGTAGCAATAATTGCTGAAGGTGATCTTGCCGTTAAATCAAAGGATTCAGGATTGATGACTCTAGGTCGCGCAGATATTGAGAGATTAGGAAAAGACCCAAAAAGCGCAAAAAAAATCGCTAATGAGATTTCATTCTTTTTGGCAGAACCACACATGATGGCTGTTGTGGCTAGATATCTTGGGAAAATTCTTGGTCCAAGAGGGAAGATGCCGAAACCCATTCCACCAAGAGTTGAAATTGACAAGTTTGTTGAAAGATACAACCGTACAGTCAAATTGAGATTGAAAGCAACACCTGTTGTCAACGCAAAAATTGGGAAAACAAATCAAGATGATAAGGTTTTAGCCGAAAATGCTCATTCACTCGTACAAGCACTAACCGCTAGACTTCCGAAAGGATCGACTCAAATTAAATCCATTTATATAAAAACCACAATGGGACCGTCCCAAAAACTTCAATAAATCCGAGGATACAAAAAATGGCACGAAATAAACCTTATGCAAAAAAGTTACGTCTTGCGAAGAAAGGAAACCAGAATTCCACAGTTCCTACATGGACAATAATGCGTACGAACAGAAAAGTGACAACCCATCCGAAAAAGAGACGATGGCGATCTTCTAAAATAAAACCATAATAAATATAAGGAAAGGAATTAATAATGAGTGAAACCCCTGATTCAATCATTGAAGAAAGGATATATACGATCCCGTTTAGTAAAACAATTTACAGCCGACGAATTCCTCGTCCAAGGAGAACACCACGAGCTATGCGCTATCTCAGATCATTTGTAAAAAGACATCTTCGTTGTGATGACATTATTATTGACCCAGAAGTAAATGAATTTATGTGGGCGCGTGGAATTCAACATCCTCCAAGGAAAATACGAATTCGTGCAGTTAAAACAGAAGAGGATATTGTAACTGTTTATCTTGGATAATTAACAGGCTTAAATTAGTTTAAATACTCATTTTGTTAAAAATGTCCTTGTTAGAGGAGACCTAATCATGGAAATCGAATTCGCCGACTTCTTGGGAAATATACACATCGGAGTGACAATGTTCTGTAATGAAAAAAGAACGTTTTTACCTAATGATACACCTCATTTTCTTGTTGATCTTATCCGTCGTACTTTAAAAGTCGAGATAACAAAAGTTACAGAATCCATCATTGGTTCTCTCGTCATTGGAAATTCATTTGGAATGGTAGTCTCAAATGTGATTAGTTCAGAAGTTTTGTCACAGTTACAAACTTCCAATCTTCCAATCTTTCAAGCTCCAGAATTTTTTGCATTTGGTAATGTTGTCCTTGCAAATGATTACGGTGGAATAATATCTCCAATTGTTCCTTCTTCAATCCGAGAAAATATTGAAAAAACTCTAAAAATCCCATTAGAAACAAAAAGAATAGCTAATTCAGACTTAGTTGGAAGTCTTGGGTTTGTTACGAACCACGGAGGGATGTTTACACCCTTAGCAAGCGAAGATGAGATAATGGAAATTAAACACATTCTTCATCTCAAAGAAGTTGGAATTGGAAGCATCAATAAAGGGTCAGAATTTGTTGCCTCCGGAATTATAGGAAACACCAAGGGATTATTAATCGGTAGAGAAACCACAGGAATAGAAATCATGGAAATATCTCGCTGTTTCTCTAATTAGAATAAGTAATAACCTTTCAAACTAAAAAAGCATAAAAAAGAAGAATAAATTTAAAAAAAAGAAAAGAGTTGTTAAGATATGAATAATAATACATCTGTAAAAGTTTTTAGAATTATAGGCTCTTTCAAGCAAAGACGTGAAACCTCACCATTTTCTAAAGAACTCTGCGCTCTAACAGAAGATCAAGCGAAGGAAAGACTTTTTTCCGAGTTTGGAAGTCGTAATAGGTTAAAAAGACAACAAATTCACATTAAGGAAATCACAGAGATTTCCAACGAAGAAATCACAGACCCTTTTGTAAAAAAGTTAGTTACCACAGATTTCAATATTCCTTATGAGGAATGAATATGGCTCAGCCAGCAATGTCAGAGGAAGTTATCAACCGAGTAAAAATCCTCCAAGAAGAAACCGATCAACTTCAGATCAGCTTAAATGCAATAGAACAACAATCTGGTTTGATTTCACAAATTATTGGTTCATTAAACGACGCAATTAGCACACAAAAAGAGTTAAAGAATAAAAAACCTGGAGATAAGGTATTAATACCAATTGGAGGATCAAATCATATCTTATGTGCTGTTAAGGATCCGAACAATATTTTTGTCTCAATTGGTTCAGGAATAACACTACATACAGATCTTGAAAGTTCGGAAGAAAGAAATAGTAAGCAAATCGAGGATTTGAATAATAGCATCAATCAATTACAAACACAGCATACACAATTTAGTAAGATGCTTAATGATCGAAGGCAGGAACTTTTGAGGATTGCCCAACAGTATCAGCTCTTGGGGTAGACGAACCTTCTTCAATATAGTACAAGGATAATGAACCAATATAATTGAGCTTAATGTGGAAGTTTAATCAATTGTCTTCTTTAAAAAATGGAGTAAATGATTTTTTAAAAAGAATTAGCAGTTATGAAATGAATGAGGATAACATAAGTAAAGCAATAAAAGAGTTTAGAAGACTTCTTATATCAAATGATGTTTCCTTAGATGTAGCAAAACAAGTTTCAAAAAAGCTAACAGCCAAGATGAAAGGAAAGAGGGTGAACAGATTTAGTGATCTGTCAAAAATGATTCCTGAATTTGCTAAACCTGTTTTAATAGATATAATATCCCAAAAAACACCAGTAAATTTATTGGAAGTTATCGAGAATCATAAAACGCATACTGATCATAATAAAAAAAAGCAACCACTTGTTTTCTTATTCTTAGGTATTAATGGTACAGGTAAAACAACAACTATTGCTAAATTCGCATATTTACTTAGGAAGAAAGGGATTCGTGTCGTTTTAGCTGCCAGCGACACTTTCCGATCTGGAGCACAAGAACAATTAAAAATTCATGCTGATAAAGTTGGTGTAAAATTAATTTCAGGAAAGTATGGTAGTGATTCAGCAGCGGTAGCTTATGACGCTATCGCTCATGCAAAAGCAAAATACGCTGATGTAGTAATTATTGATACTTCTGGTCGAATGGCTGTCAATAAAGATTTAATGGAAGAAATGAAAAAAATTATAAGAGTAGCAAATCCTGATTTTATAATTCTAGTTGTAGATGCATTAGCTGGTAATGATGCAACGTCCCAAGCTCAAAACTTCAACAAAGAAATACCATTAAATGGAATTATCCTTTCAAAGATGGATGCTGATGCAAGAGGTGGGGCATTAATATCTGTTTCATACGCAACAAATGGAGTTCCAGTTCTTTTTCTTGGGACTGGTCAGAAATATGATGATTTAGAACCATTTAATTCTGAAAAGTTTGTCGATTCAATTCTGAAATAATCATCTAATGATAAAAAAACTGTGATACTAATACCTAACTATCTAGAATTGAAGACGAGAATGATTACTAATATTCAGTTTAGAATTGAATACTTGAATCTTTTTCTAAGACTTTTTGCTTTAAAACTTCAGCTTCTTTAGAAGACTTGGCAACTAGTAAGTCGATGGTATTATCAGTCACATATCCAGATTCAACAGCTACCGATAATGCTTGAGATACCGCTGTTTTCAGTAATATTGGAGTAGAAAAATCTGAATAGTAAGAAACATCAGGAGATGTAGCTAAAGCTAAAGCATTTAAGTGAGCCTGTCGTAGGTCTGCAATTATTTTATCCTCATCTACTTCAAGAACATTACCTTCTATAAGATCTCCTTTTTCTAAGACTATACTCAGTTTTAAACCTACTTTAAATGGTTGAATTCCAAGACGAGACAATACAACAGAATGAGATTCAGTTACGGTGTCTCCTACAGATAGAACTTTCGCAGTCTTTGTAATCCTTATTTTACCTTTATCAATACGAGTTTGTAGCCCAATCGATCCTAATTCGCTAATAATTGGTCCTGGATCTAAATTAGTTGTACCTTCAGGCACAAAAACATCTACCGTTGATATTTGTCCTGTTTTAGCTGGCGCAGGAACTTTATTTTTATTCAAAAACTGTTGAAGTTTGAAAGGATTCGTATTTGTGAATATGACAGCACAAGAACCATTTATATGGGGAATAATTTTTTGTATATCCTCTTTATTAGAAGTACTTGATATATTTTCAAATGCTATCGCTTTAACGGTATTTTTTGCTACCTTAATTGTAGCTTCAACTTCTCCTCCTGCTCGCAATAGTCTTCTGATACCCTGTAGAGCTTTCGAAGATATGCCACTTAAATCAACAAGACCAATGACGGAGTTTTGTCCCGCTAGACTAGTTAGCGTATTTATTTGTGATGCTTTTCTACCGTAATCTCTTTCTATTTGTGATACTGAGACTGCCATGGCTTTCACCTTTAATTTCTATTCTTTTTAATATATTTCTCAGTTAAATCTCCAGATTTTTGAAATCCTGTTGTCATTATAAGTAATAGGAGCTCTTTTTTACAAGATTAATAAGTCAAATAGTATACCCAAATATGAAAAAAATCTGAATAGATACCTTTCTTGGGGTAGTTATAATACTTATCTAATAATTATATAATTATCAGTTTAATTTAGACAACTTAATTAAAAGAGATCTTCCTCTTCTTCTTCTTCTTCTTCGCTTGATTGGATTAGTTTGACTGAATCAGCATGAAGAACAATTGGTATGGTGACACTACTTGTTAATAGATCAACAGTAATTTCTTCACGAGCTTGATATATTGAAGAAATTTTTGCTTGTGATCCTTTGAATGGTCCGTCAACTATTTCTACAATATCTCCTTTCTTTAACCCCTCAATTATAGGTGTTGGTATAAGTTGTCCTTCTAATTCTGAAACAGGAACACGTCCTAATTGTTTACCTACATAATGAGCGCTTTCAACGGCCTGGGTAATATGCTGTACATTACCTTCGATGAATAGGTACCCCTGGATTTCAGTTACAAGTACTGCTTTCACATCAAGATTATTTATAAAGGCATGATTCGCAATTATTTCGGCTGCATTGAATTCTTGACCCTTTTTTACCTTAAAACAAAATATTCCAATTTTTTCCAGCAATTAGATCACTTTCCATGATGATAAAAGCATTATAATTCATTTTTCAGATAATTATCACATTGGATTATCGAGAATGACTCCGAATATCACCAGTCTAATCACCCAAGCAATAAGACCAAGAATAGCCATTCCAGCTGCAGTAATTTTTATAACTAAGAATACTTCTGATCTATCTGGTTTTTTAGCTAACCTTAAAATTCGCATCGATCGTTTGTAAAAGCTAGCAGTTCTCATTCTACTATTATCTGATGACATTATTATCATTTGTCCTAATTTGTAGTGTCTTGAAGTATGATTTGCGGTTTAATTGTAAGTGACATTAATTCTTGAAGGAGGAGTTTGAATGCATACGATATAGCTATTTTAAATATACCTGTATCAACATTACCACATATACTACAATAAGTTTGGTCTTTCTTTCGATCCCATGTAGCAATAAGACCACATTTATCACAGATGAAAATCTCAGTTTTATCAGATTCCTCTAAGAGTCTTTCTTTCAATAAGAGAGCAGCCCCATGGCCAATCAAACAATCGCGTTCCATTTCTCCAAATCTTAATCCACCCTCTCTAGCACGTCCCTCTGTTGGCTGTCGGGTTAGAATTTGAATAGGCCCTCTAGCTCGGGCATGAATCTTATCGGCAACAAGATGATGGAGTTTTTGATAGTATGTTGGGCCAATAAAAATCCTAGCAGGTAATTTTTGGCCAGTCACTCCGTCATACATAACAGATTCAGCATAAGGATGGAAACCTAGATTCCGAAGTTTAATAGCAATTTCTTCTGGATCAGGTGACTCAAATAATGTTGCATCAATTTGTTTTCCTTCATAACAAGCAACAATAGCACTCATACACTCAATCATCTGTCCAACAGTCATTCGACTAGGAATGGCATGAGGATTAATTATTAGATCAGGTACAATTCCATCTTCTGTAAATGGCATATCAGCTTGAGGAGCAATATGGCCGATTATTCCTTTTTGACCATGTCGAGAAGCAAATTTATCTCCTAATTCAGGAACTCTTTGATCTCTCACTTTTATTTTTACTAAAGTGCTCCCTTCTGATGTCTCTGTCAAAATTACGCCTTCAATAATTCCTTTTTCACCATGACGAATAGCTAAACTAGTTTCTCGACGTTGAGGGGTTGAAGACTCTAAGGATTCTAATTCAATATATTCTTCTAAAAATCTTGGTCTTGAAGTTCGACCTACTAAAATGTCTCCTCCACTTACTTCAATTTCTGGCTCAATTATACCATCTACTTCACTCAAATGACGATAAACTTCTTTAGCACGGTAACCACGAACTCCTTTTTGGGGTATTTCGAACCGATCCTCCTGACCCCCGAGATATTTCTTTTCTTCCCCAACATAAGAACGGAAGAAATGGCTTCTTGCGAGACCACGTTGAACACTAGCACGATTCAATATAATTGCATCCTCAATATTATAACCTTGAAAACTCAGGATTGCTACTATAAAATTCTGACCTGCTGGTCTGTCATTAAATCCAATAATTTCCATAGACTTGCTACCGACAAGAGGGATTTGTGGACCTTGTAGAATATGAGAGCGACGATCTGTTCGATAATAAAAATTAGAGGCATATAGACCTAAAGCTTGTTTCGTCATACCAGCTTCATATGTATTACGTGGGGATTGATTATGTTCCGCAAAAGGAATTATTGATGCACAAATACCGAGAATTGCAGAAGGAGAAATCTCAACGTGAGTATGACTTGGTTGAATTTCATCAAATGTCATGGCAATATAGGAATCTTCCTCTTCTTCAGCATCAAGAAATTCGATTACTCCTTCCTTAACTAATTCTGAGAATTTCATGTCTCCTTTTCTCAACTTCTCGATATGAGTTTGTTTTAATCGGGGGATGGCAACACGATTGGAACCTTCATTTTCATGGTCTAATATTATTAAAGGCCTTCTAACACGACCTTCATCAGTATTGATCGAAATTAAACGGTTTTCGGGAAAATAAGCTAAATTAATTTCATGAAAAAGCTTTGATGCTCTTCTCGCTTCCCTAATCAAGTTGAAAGTTTCTTCAGGATGACGAGTTGTAGCGATTAAATTTCCATTCAGTAGAATGTGAACTCCCTGATGGTCTATTGATTCTGTTACAGGGTCAACTTTACAGTTTTGATAAATATAATCATTTACAGGTTCTTCAGGAGTCCCTATAGAAATATACGCTTGCATTGCAAGATTTTTCACTAAACCGCAATTAGGCCCTTCAGGCGTTTCATTTGGACAAATTTTCCCCCAGTGGGTGGCATGTAAATCTCGTGCTTCGAAATGAGCCTGACTACGGATCAAAGGACTGATTACTCTTCTTAAATGGCTATATGTTGACATATAATTTGTTCGATCTAAGAGCTGGGATACTCCCGCTTTTCCACCAACCCAATTACCTGTCGCAAGAGCATGCCTAATTCGCTCAGTAATCACGTCAGCTCTCATCGCAACTCTCAAATTTGGCAATTTTCCTCTCCTCGCTCCTTTTTCAAGTTGATATTTTATGTCACGATATAATGAGTGAAAAGCTACCCTAAACAGACTTGTTAACATTTCTCCAGCAAGCTTTAGGCGTTTATTCGCATAATGATCCTTATCATCTGGGTCTATACGCCCAAGATTTAGTTCAATAACTTTCAAAGACATTTGTGCAAGATAAAGCGCTTTTTGTGGACGATAGCTTTCATTCTTACCTACATGAGGCAATAAATAATTGTCTAATACTTGTTTTGCTCGTAAAATTCGATATTGCCTTGTTTGTCCAACAGCTACTCTTTTACCTATAAAATCCAAGGCCTCTTCCTGGTCTATGATCTCAGCTGCTTCTCGAAGGGTCGGTAACAATTCTTGAATTAGTTCAGGATCATCAGTAACCAAATTTGCTATATTCCTATCAACTGTAACTCCTAGAGCTTTAATAAGTACAGCTAACGGTAATGGTCGAGGAACGCTAAAGAAATTAACAAGTAATCTACCATCTTTTCTTCGTTGAACAGATACTAAAGATCTGAATCCAGCAACAGTACTGAATACTTTGGCAACAGCTGTAGTTGAGGAGCCCTTTCTTCCTTCATCAACTAAAACACGATTAGAAACTAAATATTCCTGTGTAACAATCACTCGTTCTGAACCGTTTATAATAAAATATCCTCCAGGATCCTCAGGATCTTCACCTGATCTCGTTAATTCATCTCGATTCAAATTGTATAGCAAACAAGATTTAGATTTGAGCATGATAGGTAATCGGCCAATATAAGCTGTGACAATATCTTCCTCCTTTTCAATTCCAGCATCAACATAAACAGGCCTCATTTTAAGGCTCAATGGAGAAGAATATATTAAATTCCTCACACGGGCCTCCATTGGGTATATAGTTCTTTCTGATCCATCAGCTTCACGAACCGAAGGTTCCCCAACACCAATACCCTCCAATTTAACATAAAAACCTTCTATATCTGGTTCAATTTTAGGACGTTCCTGAACTATTTCATTTAGCTTTTTTTCAATAAATTCATCAAAACTGAAAAGATGCTGTCTTACAAGTCCAAATTCATTATACATGGATTTAAGGACTTCCCATTTATCATTATTGGAAATTTTTTCCACTACACATATCCCTTCTTAGATCACTTTTGTTCATTTTAGATGAAAAAATATTTTTGATAATAGAATTGGGATTGTTAAACGAAATAACATTTAAGTTCTGCATTATTAGCCTCAATGACAGAACAACGATGTAAAAGCAGGTAAACTCACGATTTATTCGACTATTTAACTTATACCTTGAAATTCACTAGCTGAGCTCATCAAGAGAGGCATATAAAACGAAATCAGTGTGAATTTATATCTGATGTTATAATCGCTAAAGAAAATTCCGATAAACGTAAATATCTGAATTATTAGTGCATTCTGTTAGGTCGCTGTTTTGAGATATTTGTTATGCTAGCACGTTTTAATTCTCATATTAAATCTCTCTCCTAGTTCAACCTAAAGAAAGTAATTCATAAATACTGTAAATCATATCTAATGGTCTTATAATTCAATCAAATTCGAAAGGTTCTTTTTTTAAGATATATTTCACAGCTTCATAACTCGTTTGAATCCTACTTTCAGATTGTTGCTGTCTTAAAAATTTAACTTTAAATAGGGAGTCTAAAAGCATACCAAGAGCTATTTGAAAGTTGAAAGTTGTACCTTCAGGATAATAATCGGACAAATTAACACCATTTTGGGAGATAGTATAATTATACCCTTTACACAACAATTCAAAGTCATCTGCAGTTTTATCACATGATTGGGTTAGAAAAAAGTCATTATATGCAAATTTGGAAAAAAAAGTACCAAGATCCTCAGCTCGATCAATATTTCCTTCCCTATCTACATAAGCGGGATCTATTAGAAAAATATTTGTATTATCTATTCGAATATCTCCTGTATTGCTTGAATATTCTTCAGTTTCAAGCAACATAACATTTCCAGGATGGTAGTCTCCAAAACTATTTCCACCAGACTCATTTAAACCAATTCGATTTAAAAAAGGTTTAAAGAGTGATTTTATTTCATCTTTTTCCCCTGGTGCAAATTGTAGACGATCTAAAACATTGGTTATTAAATGCAGATATCTATCCAAATTTACTCTACGATGAAATACTCCATGAATATAGGGTAATGCCATTCCTGCTAAGAAAAGTTTCTGTGGTTCGTCTAAATCACTATCAAACAGTTCTTGAGGCCCTCTTAGTCCCTCATATATCAATAAAGAATTTTCATGAGAAAAATATAACAATTGAGGAGTTTTAACCTTATTATTGTTTTTTAACACATCTTCTAACCAAACTGCTCCATTTCCTTCTCTAATTGCTGATTCTGTATCATTAAGAAATTTGAAAGCAAGATCAACCTCAAATTTTCGACTTTGCATAGAATCTATGACAGTAGCGGTCATAAGCTGTAATTCTTTTCTTCTTCCTAGGCGTCTTCCTAACTCTAAAGATTCAATCTTATCAACTGGGAAGAAAGCTCCAGTTTTCTTTCTTACTAATACTTCAAGATGATTCAAAAAAAATCTCGATAGAACACGAATTAATTCCAGTTTGAGCTGTTCCTCTGCTAAAACATCTCGTTTCAAAACATTCGCTCCTAAATTTAATTAAATCTTATTAAAAAGAAGATTAACAGTACTCTTCAACATTAAATAAAATCCATTTTTAACTTATTTTCTAGAGTAAAATAGAATGTTATTCTTTATTTCCAATTTATAATAACTGGTTTAAATCTTAATATTTAAAAAGGGTTTCTTTATAAAAGATATACAGGTGAAAGATGGTGGTTACTAGGATGGATCGTTTTGTTAGCTCTTTTATGGCATCCACTTCAAGAAAGACCACATAATCTTTACAATTTCCTTTATGATTTAATTTTCCAAAAACTATTGATTGAATATTGCCATAGAAGTTTTTATTATTCTTCAAATTTGATCAAAAAAAAGCATGGGAAGAATCATGTCCAATTTCCAATTGTATCGAATGTGGGGAAACATTGGAAAAAGTCAGGGGAGATTTCCGTACATTTGACACTTGGTTTGATTCATCGATATCCGAACTGGCTGCTTGCAACTATAGAAGTATTTTATTCGAAGATAATGGAGAAAATTATTTCGAAAGAAATTTCCCATGTTCTATTCGACCTCAAGGGAAGGAAATCGTGCGTACTTGGTTATATTACACTGTTTTAAGATCATATCACCTTTTTAAGTCTCCACCATTTAATCAGGTATGGATATCGGGTCTAATACGAGATCCTTATGGAGGAAAAATGTCAAAAAGTAGTGGAAATACCGTAGATCAACTTTTATTTTTACAACCAACAATATTACCAAAAAATACTCCCGAAATACTCAAACCTAATCGAGAAAGCTGGAAAATAATTGCGGAAAAAGAATCTTCTCCCAAATTTTCTCTTGAAAAGACTTCCACTAATTTTTATTATGGAGCTGATAGTGTTAGACTTACTTCCTGTCTTCAAGGAAGTCATGGTACCGATATTAAATTTTCTTTATCGAAACTTGATGGGAATTCAAAGTTTCTTACCAAACTGTGGAATATTGCGAGATTTATCTCCTCATTTCCTAATGAAATTAAACCAGATACAATAACACCAACCGATGATTGGATTCTTTCAAGCCTAGATGCTCTTATTCATCGCTGTAATGAAGGGTATTCAGAATTAAATTTCGCAAAACCTGCAGAAAACATATACAATTGGGTTTGGAACATCTTTACGCCACATTATATCGAACTGGTCAAACACCGAGCTTATAATGGGAGTGAAGAAGAGAATATGCCACGAAAGAGTGCTCATTATACTCTTCATCGAATACTTACTACAATATTAAAAATGATAGCTCCAATCACCCCATTCGTTACAGAATATATCTTTCAAGAAATTTATCAACCATCTGGAAGCATTCATATGGAATTATTAACTAAATCAGAAAAAGGTAAGATTGAAGAAGATAAACGAACATTTGATCTTATGAATCTCAATTCTTTCCTTTGGAAAATAAAAAGAGAGAAAGGACTTTCGCTAAAAGATGCAATACCCAAGGTCTCCATTCCAAAGTCATTGAAGGATTACGTTCCAGATTTGATACAAATGCATAATATCCAAAATCTTTCAATTTCCCACAAAAAAAATCTGAAAAATACACTATAGAAGGTTCGTTTGCAGCTAGTTTGGAAATTTAAACGAGGAGCTGATCTCGATAGCAAAAGAAAATGAAATCAAGCAAATGAGTACACTATTACTTTCTGGTGCAACAATGCTTGCTGATTCCTGCCCTGATTGCACTGTTCCACTTTTCAAAAAAGATAGTGAAATATTTTGTCCAAAATGTGGTAGAAAAGCCATTTATGCAAAATCCGAAGATGAAGTAAAACGAATTGAGGATTCTCAGTCCCTCTTAGAAACTAAAACTATACTTCGAGATGTCGTAACGGGAAAAATTAATTTTCTTGCACAAAAATTGGCTTCAAGTGAATCCTTTGACGAAATAAGACAAACTTTCGAATTACTTGACAAAATGACCGATTTTCTTGTGAAAATTAAAGGATTAGGAAAATAAGTAGGAAAAAAGTTCCTGATTCATTTACGTGACTGGATAACTTGAAAGAAATGTACGATTTCTTCTTGAATCTCATTTCGAAGACGAATGATATCATTAATTTCAATAGGTTCACTATGTTTTATTGTGACATTTAGCTGTACAATATTTCCGATTGCTTGAATATCGGTTGAATTCACACTGAATTCAGTATCGAGACCTTTTACAACTAAGAAAATAGTTGATGAAGGAAGCTGAATTTTAATATTGCGAATGACACCAACCATCCTAGCATTAGCATCTATAACGGCTTTACCTACAATTTTTCCAGGAAACATTATTTCAAACAATTCTAAATCTATATCTAATGGCTGTTTTGACATTATTGACACCAAAAATACCCAAAACAAATTCTAGCGATCAAAATACTGTATTACAAACAATTTAAAGCATCTTGTAAAAAAGTGCCGTTTGTGAGACAAACGACTCATTTCAATATAATTACCAATTATATTCATAGATGCACATCGTTCTGGTAAAAAAATTCAAGGTGAAAACAGCTATGCCAATAATTTTAGATAGAATTACTGATGATATCCGAGATCGCTATAATACAGCAGTTACAACGATTAGCAAAGAAATGGTTTTCAGTTATACCGCTCTCATATTTATTTTCATCATAGCTTATCTTGTTCGGATAATGGCAATTTTTAGATATGAGATCATCCTTGGAGCAAACGATCCTTATTCCCAATATCGGGCAGCTGTTTATATGCAGGAAAATGGATTAGCAGCTTTTTTCTCATGGGTTGACACACAAACCTGGTATCCAGAGGGCAGATTCTGGGGACAATCACAATATATTGGAACACCTCTTTCGGCTGTGCTTTTATTCCAATTTTTTACATTTATTGGATTAGATATTCCTCTAAATGTAGTCTGTTATTATCAACCAGCTTTATTCGGTGCTCTTTCATGTATAGCCATTTATTTTCTTGGAAAAGAGCTAGCAAACAAGAAAGTAGGCTTACTTGCAGCACTCTTTCTAGCTATATCTGCAGGACATTTACAAAGAACGGTTGTTGGGTTTTTTGATAATGAAGCGCTAGGAATTCTATTATTAATTCTGATATTATATTTCTATGCAAGATCATTAAGAACAGGTTCAGTTTATGCATCCATTCTAACTGGAATAGTCCTTGGGGCACTTTCTGGCTCTTGGGGTGCTTCAACATATGTATTCAACTTATTAGCATTACATGCTTTCACTTTATTACTCATAAAAAAATATTCTGACAGATTACTACTTTCTTATGGAGGTTCAATATTAATTGGGTTATTTATTGCAACACTAATCCCAAGAAATGGACCTAGTCATATATTAAATACTGATAGTTTGATTCCCCTAGGGGTTTTTGGTTTACTATTTTTAGCAGGATTATATCAGTATATTAACTCATTTTATGATTCAACAGGGATTAAAACAAGATTAAAATCATACTACCCTATTATTGGGGCTCTAGTAGTCATTGGTATTGGAATGGCTTTTCTTATTTTCTCCGAAATTTTTACTTCGATGTCAGCAAAATTCATAACAGTGTTGATTCCAATCTTTCGTGATAGTAATCCGATACTAAAATCTGTTAGTGAGCATCAAATTGTTGTATGGTCAACATTTTTCAGAAATATTGGATTGTTAATCTTTTTTGTGCCAATAAGTATATATTATTTATATGAAAAGCCAACAGAAAGAAATATCCTAGTTTTATTATTTGGAATAACAGCAATATACTTTGCTGGATCAATGGTCAGATTAGCTTTAATATTAGCACCAGCAGTTGCACTTCTTGCCGGTAAAGCAATTGATCAAACATTATTACCTTTTGTACTAACCTTTCAGGAACGATTTACACTTAGTCGTAGAAAAACTCGCTTTACTCAACCATTATCAAACGAACATACTACTATAGCGTTTTTTTTCATAGGACTCTTTCTACTAGTATCGGTACTTAATGCTACAGATGCAGCAGTAAAATCAACGCATGCTCCATCAATACTTACTGTAGTACCATCAACCGGCGGGGGTTACGAAATTGGAAATGATTGGCAAGAGGCGATTGGTTGGTTAGATTACCACACAGGATCAACTGATGTTGTAGCATCTTGGTGGGATTATGGCTATTGGATCAGTGGAACATCAAACACAACAATATTGGTCGATAACGCAACAATAAACAAAACAAAGATAGCAAATGTTGGATGTATGTTGACACTTAACCCATGGCAATCGCTCAAAATATCGAAAATTTATGATGTAACATACATTGTCTTATTAGTTTCTAATGGATTCGGAGCAGTTGGATTTGATTCGGATTTAGGAAAAGTGCCATGGTTTGTTAGGATAGGAGCAGACGCAGGAAATATTGTAAATATCGATCCTGAGGATTATTTAGAATTCGATTCTCGTGGACAATATATTACTGGATATGTTGATCAATTTTACGATTCAGTCTTTTGGGCATTATATTCTGCGCAAACCTGCGCAGTCACAAATAAACCTGCATTAGCAGCTGAACAGTACACAAATTATATAACACAATATGGACCTATCAAAGAAAATGCTCCAGAAACACAAGGATTTTCAGAAGAGTACGCAGAGTATGCTAATTATTATGAGCTTGCCTATAAAACTGCTCATGACTGGATTTTTATTTGGAAAATCAGATGGGATCTTATCCCCCCAGGAGCTATCGCTCCTTAATTTCTTCTTTTATTTCTATATATTACTTTAAATATTTTCATTTCTTCTCTTTTCTTTCTGATAACTGGATAATAAATTAATCCTAGTGATTTAAAAGATTTTTAAGGAAAATAGAGCAGTAAAAATTGCATTATGCTTTTTTTATAATTCGAAGATTGAGATTTCGTCTAAATTGTTGTCTCTTAACTATGGGGAGGAAAAGAGCTAAAAAAAGTTAAGAAGTTACAAAAAAGCAAATTTAACTACGGAGAGGGAAAAGGGAGTAGAATAAAATAAGA
>SDBT01001292.1_pt1 | contig 43706 bp, 40 predicted proteins | sample 2277101 | NCBI WGS metagenome assembly SDBT01 (sample SAMN10404973, study PRJNA504765) | marine sediment metagenome | isolation source: marine sediment core GS10_PC15, 103 cmbsf | place: Arctic Ocean: Southern Knipovich Ridge | collected 2010
CCTGTTGAAGGATTCGGGCCGACAGAGACGTCGGCCCCTACATTCATTTTGCAAAACCCCAGTATTTTGTCCGCCTTAGGTGGACAAAATAGGATAAGGTGGGGGTGAATTTTTGCCTTTCCCCTAAATAATGCCCCGCAAACCTTGAAAAACCGTTCTTATTTGGGGCTCTATACCCTGCATGTCCACTCGCCCTCGTAACAACGAAAATGGCTCTATCAATATTTCAAAATTGGGAAAATGAAGAGAAAATCGGGACAGCGGGGCTGTTGAAAAAGTATCTTCCCTCCCCCTCACCTCTTTCCTCTCCCCTCCTTCGAGACGCTCTGCCCTTCGAGTGCCTCAGGACAAAGCTCCTCAGGACAGGTGTGGGGAGAGGAGGTTTATTGAAAAAATTTCCTTAAAGAAGGCTTTTTCAACACCCCACAGCGACTGTTTTATCTAATCCCCCAATAAAAAAGGGGATGGTCTAATAAGAAGTCGGAACTCCATATAAAACATCCCCTTCAAAAACCATTTTTGGGGCAGAATTGCCATACTGGCCCCCGGTTTACCTTGGGTGATTTATAGCTGCTGGATTATCAAGTCAACATTTCTACCCGCCCCCGCTTCCGGTAACAGCTTATCCAGTTAAATTACTGTCCAAAAAGTACCATCTTGAGATGCCTTTTGCAAGAAAAAGTGACCTGAATCGAAGAAAGTTACAATAGGGATAGGATTCTTTGACAATAGATTTTAGATTGGAGATTTAAACCCGAATTATGCGTGAAGATTCTAAGATATTTATCGGGTTCGATGGCCTACTTCGTCCCGCGTGAAGCGGATTAAACGGAGGAGCGGGTCGGATGAATCCGACCCCTACAATCGAACCCCTACATTGCGGGGCTCATGGCAGGTCATCAAACCCTGAGGGAAATTACCTAAGAGAAGCGGGTCGGATGAATCCGACCCCTACAATCAAGCCCCTACATTGCGGGGCTGGAAAGCCCCGCCTATCCTGTTTTGTGAAATTCGTGTAATTCGTGGTTAAAGTCCCCCTCGCCTATATGCGGTTTGTTTCGTGAAATTCGTGGTTCATTGCGGGGCTCCGTTCTTAATGTCAAATGACAAAATCCAAAGTTCAAATCAAATCCAAAACCCAAATATCAAAAGATAAAATTAATTAGTGAAATTCGTGGTTCATTGTAAAGGGGAAAAGGATTTCGGTTTGTTTCGTGAAATTCGCAGTTCATTTCAAATCCAAAACCCAAATATCAAAAGAGAAAATTAATTAGTGTAATTCGTGAAATTCGTGGTTCATTGTAAAGGGGAAAAGGAAAAAATAAGGGGATAACTTAAGAGATTCTCAAGAAAGTTATGAAACCGGATATTGGATAAATCCGTCTCAGGCAGGAGGGTTTATTGGGCAGATGCTCCAATAAGGGAGATCCCTTAGGGGATTGACTGGGCGATTTTGGATATCTCTTCTTCCGAGACATCCCCTACCAGCATTATCTGACTCTTGCCGGAAAGAAATCCCATGATTTTGTTCAGCCCTCGGGAGTGAAACAGGGGTTCGGCTCTCCTTGCGCCTTTCTGGAAAAGGAGTCCCTTCACTTTTATTCCCCGGCCGGTCTCTTGAAATACCGAGATAGAGCTCAACCCATCGGAGTAAAGGAGCTGCAGCCGGCGGTTACTTCCGATGAAGGATACGGCAATATCTCTGAGAATAAAGCCGGAAGGAAGATATGTTGGAATCAGGACTTTCTCCCCGAAAAGTCTCTCCGCTGCCGCGAGCTCAAGGTTAGTTTTTTCCTCCATTTCTCTTACGTCTGCCTTGTTGGGAATCCGGAGCTTAAAGTCCTCTCCGGTTAGATTAGGAGCAAAGTCTATCTTCGAATAGGTGCTCAGCCGAGCCAATTGGCCTTCGGGGCTATAAATTTCGGTCTTGAGAGGCAGGCCCGAGTCCTTGTCCACCCAGATCGAATGCCTTGGCCGGCCCGCTACCCTCGGTCGGAGGTTAACTATAAAGGTAGACCGGTTAATCAGACGTTGCTTTCCCCCAACCTTCACATAATAATTCTTTTGCACGAGCTGAATATTCTTGTTTATCCTTTGCCGAGCCTCATCAGGGCCTTCCAGGGACCTTTTGATGATGAGGCGGTGGGAAGGGATATATCTCCACTGGTATTTGCCATCCTCGATGATAACCTCGGTGCTTTCTCCGGAAGAGGAGAGGATTTCCTTTTTTCCCATATTGGGGATGAGCTGGGCCACTAAAACTCTGCTGACATTAGGGTTTGGTACTTGGAAAGAGATAACTACCTGATTTCCCCGGAAGCTCACCGTTACCTTAGAATTGCCCATCTTGCTTAGGAGTTCCGAGGCAATAATCTCTTCTGCCCGGACCGAAGGAGCAGTTAGAAGACAGGTCAGGGCTAAGGCAGGCAAAATGCCTTTAATAAATTTAGCTTCTCTCATCTTTTTTCCTCCAGATAATAACTAACAGTTGACGGATCTCCGATAGTATTTTCGGCTGCCCGGAAGGCATGTTGATACAGGTAAACATTAATACTTTCGTAATCCGGGGAAACTGGCGACCCTTTCTGATTAAAGTAATAGAATGTCCCCAGGCTTAACAGGATCAACGCAGTTGCCAGAGTGCCGGCCAGAAGAGGACGAGGGCGAAAAAGCTCTCCTAACCTTGCTCCGATCCCATTTAGGTATTCCTTCTTTGGTAAAGAAACTGCCTCCTTCCGAGTTTCCAGCCGCTCCAGGATCCTTTGAGAAAAATCTGGAGCAACCAGGGGTTCCGGGAAGTAAAGGGAGCCCTGCTTCGCCAGAGTGCGCAAATCAGAATAGGACTCAAGGACCTTTTTGCACTTGCTACATTGCCGGAGATGCTCCAAAAGCTCCTCAGTCTCCTGCCTACTGGTTTCGTTATCAATATAGGCCGAGATCAATTCATGATATTGCTGGCATTCCATGACTACCCCCTGTCAGATATAAGAGATTAATTTTTCCTGAAGCTCCTGGCGGGCACGATGAAGTCGGGAGCGCACCGTTCCCACCGGACAATCGATGGCCTCGGCGATCTCTTCGTAGGACATGTCCTCCAGCTCGCGCAGGAGAAAAGCGATCCGGTGCTTGCGGGCAAGGGAATCAACGGCATCCCTTATCCCCTCATTCAGCTCCTTAACCATCAATACATTCTCGGGATTGCTTACTTTCCCTTCAATGAAGCCGGGGTTAAGCCCTATTTTATTAACTAAAATGTTCTCCTCCAGGAGCACAGGAGTATTTGCGGACAGGTAGTTTAAGCAGGTATTTACCGCAATTCTGCGAAGCCAGGTATAAAACGAAGACCTTTGGCCAAATTTCTTAATTGCGGCAAAAGCCTTGAGGAAGGTCTCCTGAGCGAGGTCTTCAACCGCCTGGGGGTTATTGGTCAGCCGATAGATCAGACTAAAGATTCGGCGCTGATACTTGATAACCAGCAGCTCGAATGATTGCCGATCCCCCTTCTGACTTCTTATGACCAGAATTTCATCGGATTCCGCCAAAATATAACCCTTCCAAAGCTGATATTTAAATAGACAAATAACCCTCTCAAAAGTTCCTATAATACAGATTTTAGATTCCAGATTGTAGACGCCGTTGCGAGGGCGAAGCCCGGGGCAATCTCATGGGATTGCCTCGCGGAGCTTATCCTGAGCAATGTCATTGCGAGGCAAAGCCGTGGCAACCTGAGATTCTTCGCGGAGTTTATCCTGAGCGGGTTGAGACTCTTCGCGGAGCCTGTCCTGAGCCCAGATTCTTCGCGGAGCTTGTCCTGAGCCTGTCGAAGGGCTCAGAGTGACAATAAGCGAAGGGCTCGCAATAACATTCACAATCTATTTCCTTTGCACTTTGCATTTTGCAATTTGCACTTTGCATTTTTTACCTTCCTCCCCACTGAACCCAGTATCCCCGGGTATCGATGTGAACGAATGGGCAGTGGCGGCTGGTATTGCCATAATACCCCAATCCGCCTGGATATTCATTAAAAATATGCTTGTCAGACATTTTCCTGATAATGTCGTAGATCAGCCGGGCATCCCTAAAGTCTATCCTTCCGTCTCGGTTCAGATCATCCATTACCCCATCCCGGGGGTTTTCATCAATAAAGAAATCTACCCCGTCTCCGTATATATGTCGGCTGTATCGGACATTTCCGATCATGCGGTTATAATGAGGGGTCCGATAGCCGCTCATTATCTTAAGCTGGGAACAGCGGCAGCCCTCCCGGTTAATTGCCTCCAGGAGCTTCTCCAGCGTCATCAGAAGTTCTTCCCGCAGCACTAAATATTTAGGGTAGGAGCTTTTCTGTTTGCAGAGAAAATCCTGCAGCCGGAAATGATCGGAGACCCGGACTGCCTGATTTTCCCGGGTAACCTCAACAAAGCCCTTGGGAGGTAGGTAAGCGGGTAATCCCCGATAGGGCTTGATAGGATACCTCCCAATCCGGTAGCCATTTAACACTCCCTTTTTCAGCCGGTTGAAGGGAACAAGGACAAAGCCATTAAGCCGGGTGGAATCGGTTGGATTACTATCGGGGACATTGCTTTTTTGACTTATGGTTAAGGGATAGAGCCCGGGCTCTTTAGGAGCTGACCATTTATATTTGTTGGCGGAGACCTCGGTCAGCCTGCCGCCGGAGTTTGACCACTGATATTCGTTTTCCTTATTCGCCGGGATAATCTCTATCTGAATCTCTTCTCCCGGAAGAAGGAATCGGGATATTATATGGGCGTAATAGAGGTCCTTTTCGATCTTAACTCCAAATCTTTCCCCTTCTGATTGGAGATCTGACCATACCTCCCCTGACCATACTCCCGATAAGAGAAGAAAAAACAGCAGAGCCCGGGCAAGACCCCTATTTTCACTCAGATGAAATCCAGAGGGCTTCATATACCTAAGATAATTTATTTAGCCCAAAATATCAAGTAGTTGGATTTCTTCATATGTCATTTATTGTTTTTGGCACCATTTTCTTGAGTTTATCCGGGTACATTATCCCAAATGATGTGTTAATGCAGGGGTTCAATGGCGGGTCGGATAAATCCGACCCCTACGAAGATTTATCTATTAATAATGCATAATTGTAGGGGTTCGATTCATCGAACCCCTACATTAACGCATAATCTGGAATTATATATTCCTTGACTTTCAGGGGCAGTTATTGCATGATTCCTTTATTGCCAGACCGGCAAGAGCGACAAGATTCGGGGGAATGAACCAAAGGTAAAGGAGAAGAAAGATAAATGGACTGGTTAAGAGAAGCCGGCTTTACAAACATAGAATGCTATTGGCGTTATCTTAATTTTGCCATATTGGGGGGAAGAAAAGGGCCAGGAAGCTAAGTGGTTAGTGCCATACCAAAAGAGACCTAAAACGAAAAGTTAAAGAATCCGGTCATTTACAAACGATTATGGAAAGGGAGGCTGCTTATGGAGCTGGGGAGATACTCTATGGGGCAAACGATTAAAATGTGCCTCACGATTATGACTCTATTGGTTATCTCGGCTTCTTGGGTCCATGGTGAGTCTAAAACAACCACGGGACGATCTCAGGCAATACCGCACTCGGATACGATTCGAAAAGCCGTGTATAAGGCGGTGGCGGCCGTCAAACCCGCGGTGGTGAGGATCCATGTGGTGACAGTCAGATATTCTCAGGGCCGGGAGCAAAAAGGGGAGTCCGTCGGCAGTGGAGTAATTATTACCGAAGAGGGACATGTGATCACCAATCATCATGTCGCCGGAAGAGCCAAGCGGATCGTCTGCACATTATTCAATAAAGAAGAGATTGAGGCGGATTTGGTAGGTACGGATCCCCTTGCGGACATCTCTGTTATCAAGTTGCGCCCTGAAGGGAAAAAGAAATTTCCTGTTGCCAGGTTTGGAGACTCATCCCGTTTGAAAGTAGGAGATTATGTGCTGGCCATGGGTAGCCCTTATGCTCTTTCTCAATCGGTAACCATGGGAATTGTAAGCAACACGGAGTTAGTGATGCCGAGACTGTTCTGGCCTTTCAGATTTACCCTGGAAGGAGAGGAGGTAGGTTCCATCGTTCGATGGATCGGACACGATGCTGCCATTTATGGGGGCAATTCGGGTGGGCCTTTGGTCAATCTCAAGGGAGAGATCGTCGGTATTAATGAAATCTCTCTGGGTATCAGTGGCGCTATCCCCGGCAATCTGGCCAATGATGTCGCAAAAAAACTAATAAGGCACGGCAAGGTGACCCGGAGTTGGTTTGGTCTCGAGTTTCAACCTCTTCTCAAGTCTTCCGGAGAGAAGAAAGGAGTCCTTGTCAGCGGAACCATTGAGGACTCTCCTGCGGAGAAATCGGGTTTCTTACCCGGCGATATTTTAATTCGAATCGCTGGGCAGGATGTGATCGTTCGCTTTTCGGAAGAACTGCCAATTTTAAACCAACTGTTAATGGGACTTCCAATAGGTGAAGAAATGAAGGCGGTGGTTCTCCGCCAGGGCAAAGAGGTGACACTGCGGGTGAACTCACAGGAGCGGGAATATGTCCGGTCAAAACCCCTGGAACTGAAATATTGGGGAATTACTGTCAGCAATCTCTCCCTTTGGGCCGCCCGGGAGTTAAAAAGGGAGACCCAGGATGGGGTGCTGGTGACAACCGTCCGGCCCGGAGGACCATGTGGAGAGACCAGCCCCAGGATCATTAAAAACGATATAATTGTGGAAGTGGATGGTAAGCCGACTAAAAATGTTGAAGGCCTATTGGAAATAACCGACAAGATAACGGAGGGTAAGAGTGAACCGGTGCCAGTTGTGGTGGCCTTCGAGAGGAAGAAGGAGCAGTACCTGACTGTGGTAAAGGTGGGTATCAAAAAGCTGATAGACCGGGGCCGGGAGGCACGAAAAGCCTGGCTTCCAGTGGCCACCCAGGTTTTAACCAGAGATATTAGAGAAGGGTTGGGCATCGGCAACCGTACGGGCGTGCGGGTAACCCAGGTCTACCCCGACAGCAGTGCGGAAAAAGCCGGTCTCAAGGTGGGAGATCTTATCGTTGGATTAGACGGTGAAAGTATCCCGGTATCCGAGCCTGAAGATTTTGAGGTTCTGCCCACCATGATTCGACAATACAAGCTTGGTTCTGAGGTAAAGCTCGGCATCATGCGCGGTAAGAAAGAACTTGATCTGAAAGTAAAGCTTATGGAATCCCCGAAGCTACCCCGGGAGATGAAGAAATACCGGGATGATAACTTTGAATTTACGGTACGGGACATGGCTTTCCCGGATCGTGTCCAGGAGGGCTGGGAAGAGGATCAGGAAGGCGTTTTAGTGGAGGTGGTGGACGAAGGTGGTTGGGCGGCTCTCGCTTATTTGGCGGTGGGCGATCTTATCCTTGCTGTGGACGGGGAGCCGATTCCGGATGTGGGTTTATTTGGGGTTATAATGAAAAAAGTCGCCAGTGAGAAGCCCAGCAGTATAGTGTTTCAAGTTCGGCGCGGGATTCACAATTTGTACATCGAATTGGAGCCAAGCTGGCCTGAAGCGAGATGAATTATAAGGAAAAATTAACCTGCCAGGAGGGGAAAATGAGTAGATCAATTCTGAAGGAGGTAGCAATGAAAGCTGCGAGAATCAGGAATGCTGGAAAGATTTCGCTGGTCGGTATCGCTACATTGGCCTGCCTGTCTCTTTGGATAACCCCTGCCTGGGCTGACAAAGAAGCGGCCGCAGCAAGGAAAATTATCAGAAAATGGCAGGATGCAGTTATAACAGTGAAAATGGTTATCAAGCAACGCATGGTGTATGGAGGCCGTGAGATGGGGAAAGGTGAGAACAAGACCGAAGCGACGGCAACGGTTATTGACCCTTCCGGATTAGCCGTTCTCTCCCTGTTCCTGACTGATCCTACCAGTATTTCCAATTTCTTCAATGAGGGCCAAAGTGAGATAACCGATCTAAAGATGCTTCTCTCCGACGGAAAAGAGGTGCCCGCCAGGATCGTATTGCGAGATAGGGATTTGGATCTGGCCTTTATTCGTCCGGCTGAGAAACTCTCCAAACCCATCCCTGCCCTTGATATTTCCAAGGATGCCAAGCCCGATATACTGGATTATATCGTGGTTCTCACCCGATTAGGCAAGGTGGCCAGCCGTGTCCCCTCGGTTTGTTTGGATCGTATCCAGGCCATAGTGAAAAAGCCAAGAACTTTCTACATCCCGGGTCCGGTCGCTATGGATGCCGGATTAGGTGTGCCGGTGTTCTCCCTGGATGGGAAGGTTATCGGGATGCTTATGTTACGGATATTGCCATCAAAGGGTATGGGAATGGGGAATATTTTTGGCGGAATGAGTGGTATGGGAATGCTGCCGGTTGTTTTGCCCGCTGAAGATATCCTGGAGGTGAGCAAACAAGTTCCCGAGGTAACTGATGAGGAAAAAGGGAAAAAATAAAGCAGGATGAAGTTATATGAATAGAGCAAACGAAAACTCTCCAACCATTAACAAGTGAGGGGAAAATGACTACTAAAAAGATTCTATTAGTAGATGATACTAATCTGTTTTTGGAGATAGAAAAAGACTTTTTAGAAAGGTCTGGGTGCCAAGTGCTTACTGCCACAACTGGCACCGAGGGTTTAGAGAAAATTCGCTCAGAAGTTCCTGACTTAGTGCTCCTGGATCTTGAAATGCCGGACATGAACGGAGACGAAGTTTGCAAGTTAGTAAAAAAAGACGAGAGGTTCAAAAAGATCCCGATAGTGATGTTGTCAAGTAGGACTGATCAAGAAGCTATCGAGAAGTGCCGGAAGGCAGGCTGTGACGATTATTTAACCAAGCCAATAAATCAAAGGAAGCTGCTGGACGAAACTGCAAAAATTCTAAAGATCCCTCAAAGAAAGGATCTCAGAATTTTAGTGCAAATGGAGGTTGAAGGTGTATTGGGAGAGGATGCTTTTTACGGAGAGTCCGAAAATATTAGTAGCGGGGGAATACTGATCAAATCAGAAGCACTTCTGAAAAAGGGATCAGTGATTAATATTAAGTTTCATTTTCCCCGCCAACAGTATCATATAGAAGCAGAGGGGGAGGTCGTCAGAATTGACGAAGAGAGTTTTGAACCCAAATACGGATTAGGAATAGCCTTTCAAGACGTGAATTCAATTGCTAAGGAAATGATTGAGGATTTTATTAAGAAAGGTAGATAAAGAGGAAGTAGGGGACGTTGGTTATTTGTTGCTTTGTTAGAAAAGCATATGATCAAACCTACAAATCCAGTTAGCGGATGATGTTAAGAATGGTAGAATTCATACCGTGGAATAGTCAGTCTCAAGATGAGTGGGCCAAGAAATATGCTGCGGGAAAATTTATCAAGCTTAACGGTTATTCTACCCACTATATCGAGAAGGGAGAGGGAGAACCGGTTATCCTTATTCACGGCTTTATGTATGATTCATACATGTGGAACAAAAACATAGATGCCCTGGCCGATAGATTTAAGGTTTATGCCCTTGACCTCTGGGGGTTTGGCTACGGCACCCGAGAGCCTATGGACTATGGCTATCCGCTCTACGCTGACCAACTTCTCAAATTCATGGATGCTCTGAACATTCAGAAGGCTTCCCTGGTAGGGCAGTCAATGGGTGGGGGGACCGGCATTCTCTTTTCTGTCCGGCATAGCGATAGAGTTAACAAGATTATTTTAGTGGACCCGGCGGGGATGCCTAATCCATTGCCCCTGATGGGCAAGTTGACGAATTTGCCCAAGGTAGGGGAGTTTCTGCTTGACCTCAAGAGCAATTTCTACCGCAAAATGATCCTGAGCACGACCTTCTTCTATGATAAAGGGTTTATTACTGATAGCTACTTTGAGAATGTAACCCGCTTCCACAAGATTAAGGGTACTACCGAGATCCTTCTGAAAATCTTACGCAAGCAGTTTTTTCACACTCTGCCGGATGAGGTCCGCCGGCTGGGAGAGATGGATGTGCCGATCCTGATTATCTGGGGCCGCCAGGACAAAGCCGTTCCCCTTAAGCGGGGACAAGAGATGCACAAAATCTTAAGGGGGTCTCGCTTGGAAATCCTTGAGCGAGCCGGGCATTGTCCGCATGATGAACAATCGAAGAAATTTAACCAGCTTGCAGTCGATTTTTTGTCCTCAGGTTGAACAGGAGGGAAAAATGGGTCGCATCTTGACCCTAATTTTTTATTCTACTAAGCCTGCCCGGAATCTTGCTCGCGCACTCAAGATCCCTGCCAATAGCCATTTCGGATAATATTTGTCTCCCAGCTTCTCATAGAGTTCCCGGGCCTGTCTTTCGTTTTGCTCTTCTATCTCCGGGGTGGGCTTGAGCACCTTAATTCCCTGCTTTATGAAGCCCTCCAGGGCCTTTTCATTGTCCCTCCGAATTATCGGGGTCAATCTTGGAAAGTATTTATTGCTGGCATCCATGAAAATATCTCTTAGAGCCGGGGGAAGCCCATCAAAAAACTTTTTAGTAACCAATACTCCACCCGGGGTATAGGCAAATGGAGCTGTATTTACATATTTTGCATATTGGTACCACTGGAGGGCCAGGCAGGCATAATGTGGGGCATAAAATGTATCTATAAGACCAGTTTGAAGCCCCATAAGAACCTCAAAAAGCTCTAATGCGATAATATTATCGTATCCCTGCACTTCCAATAGCTCCTTCTGCAAAGGCTCTCCCGCCCAATACCAAACCTTCGTTTTCTTTATATCGTCAAGGGTATGAATTGGTTTCTTGGAGAAGAAATAAGCAAATCCTATCTCAACCCAGCCGAATAATTTAAATCCTCTTTCTTCAAACATTCCAGAAAGGGCAGGGGTCATCTTTTCGAAGATATAATCAACCTCATCATAGTTTTTAAAAAGGTTTGGCAGGGCAAAAACCCTCATCTCGGGAACTATCTTTGCCATACCAACAAGAGTAAAAACACCTCCTTGCAGTTGACCAAGCCTTATCTTTTTTATGGCAACCGGCTCATCCCCCATTACCCCTCCCAGATACCAGACTACCTTCAGCCGCCCCCCACTTTTTTCATAGATGTAGTCGGCAAATTGATGTCCTACTTCGGTCCAGCTTGTCCCTTTGGGGGCAATGGCACATAATTTCATTACAAACTCTGGTTTTTTCTGGGCCTGTCGAAGGGGCTTTTTCTGGGCCCAGGCCAGGTTGCAGGTAAGGAGCAAAATTATAAGGCTTAAAAGTATCTTTTTCATTGGATTTACTACCTTAACTCCCTCTATAGCTAATTATTTTGTGTCTGTCAACCCCCTTAAATCTTAAATCCGGAGCTTCCTTCAAAAATTCCAAATTAATCCCTTCGACCCCGATGCCCATCGGGGCTCAGGATTTCGGTTTGTTTCGTGTAATTCGTGAAATTCGTGGTTCATTGCGGGGCTCCCCGATGTCCATCTGGGCGACTATCCTGTTTTGTAAAATTCGTGAAATTCGTGGTTTAATCCGCCGCAGTCCCTCGTGAACGCGGGACTGCGGCGGACAGGTCCCCCCTCCCCTTTATCCCCTCCCGCCAGGGGAGGGGATTGTAAATGTCAAATGACAAAGCTCTCGCCTTCGCAGGCCGACTTAGCCTGAATGGCTACGAAGACTTAGTGCTTCGGCAGAGCAAGGCAAATTTCAAACAAAATCCAAAATCCAGATATCAAAAGAGAAAGTTAATTAGAGGAGGAGCGGGTCGGATGAATCCGACCCCTACAATAAACAGGCAGGGGAGAGGGGAATTATTGTTCCTCCTCACCTATATGCGGTTTGTTTCGTGAAATTCGTGAAATTCGTGGTTCATTTTCCTCAGTAACGTAAATCTTGACGCAGCCCACGAATTAGGACATAATATAAAAGACATGCATAAGAAAACGAGAGAGACCTTTTTTATAACTTCCCTGCTCTTTATCTCCTTTCTGGTTGCCTCCTGCGCCACCTTTGTTCTCCTCAAGTCTTCCCTCTCCCCTCCGGAGAAGCAGTTCGACTACGGTCTGGATCTCTACCACCAGGGCAGGTACGGGAAGGCCGCCGATGAGTTTTTGCGCTTCCAGAAGGATTACCCTAAACACCCTTTAATGCCTAAGGTTAATTATCTTCTCGGGCTATCCTATTTTAATCGAGGTAAATATGCCCGGGCCGAACCGTTTCTGGCAAAGGCATCCCTTTTCTACCCCCAGTTAGCTGATTATGCCCAATACCGGCTGGCCCGGAGCTACCAGCATCAGAATAACCTGCTCCAGGCAATTATTACCTATAAATATCTAATTAACCAGTTCCCCTTCAGCCGTTTCCGTCCTCTGGCCGAGCTCAGGATCGCTGACTGTTATTTAAAACTGGACCAGTTTCCCCAGGCTCAACAACTTTATCAGGAATTCCACAAAAACTACCCCACCACGGCTTACCTGACCGAAGTTTTATTCAAGATCGGCATTTGCTGGGAGAAGAGGGAAGAAAGCATGATAGCAGCGGCGGGCTATCGAAATATCTGGCTGAAATTCCCTCTGGATCCCTATGCGCGGGAGGCCCGCAAGAGGATGGAGAGGCTTCTGGGTAATGACCGAACCAGTTTGACCGAGCCATCCCCGGATCAGCTCTTTGAGCGCACGCTTCGATTATTTGAAGCAAATAAATATGAGCAGGCCCTCCGGGAATTTTCCGATATTTATCGCTCAATTACCGACTCCGGATACAGTAAGCTTATCTCCCCTCTTCTGCTGAAGATGGGAATCTGCCATTACCGTCTGGGGAATCCAAAAAAGGCGGCCCAACTGTTTAATAAAATCATTAAAAATGATATTCAGACTCCGGAAAGGGAAGAAGCCCTTTTCTGGATGGGTAAGTTCTATGCCCAGACGGGAAATCCAAAAAGGGCCCGGCAGACCTATCAGCAAATACCTGAAGAGTACCCGGCGAACAATCGTCGCTCTGCTGATATACCGGTTTCAACCTGCGGCACGAATGGATGCGGAGACAATTCTCTTTTCAAACTGGCATTGCTGAGTAGAGGGGAAGGAGATCTCCCTCAGGCAGTTCGGCATTACTCTCAGATAATCGAAAAATACCCGGGAAGCCCTCTGCTAATTGAAGAGGGTGTTCTCTGGAAGGTAGGATGGTATTTTTACAGTTTAGGGAAGTCCGAGCAGGCCTTGTTTTATTTCCAGCAGCTTAAAGAAAACAGGTTCAGCGACCCTAAATGGATCCGAAGGGCCATTTACTGGGAGGCCCGGACTAAAGAAAATCTGGGGCAAATGGATGACGCAGTCCGTAATTATCTCAGTTTAGTCAATGATCATCCACCCAGCTACTATGGGATCCTTGCCCGGTACCGATGTCTGAAGACGGGAGAGGGTCTCCCCAGCAGGGATCAGCAGCCATTCAGCCAGGATGACCAGCTTGTTCCGGATCTATCTTCTCCCTTGCTCTCTCCCCCGGACTCATTCCATCTGGAGCGGGCCCGGGAACTAAAAGAGCTGAAGTTTATATCCGATACCGAGGAGGAGCTGCGAATCATCGAGGAGAGAAACCCCTCCAGGGACACCCTGCTTATCCTGAGCAGATTTTATTTGTTGCTGGAGGATTACCGGCGTTCCCAGTTGGTAGCCCGTAACCATTTTGGGGCTGAATTGGAAAATCCACCTGATGAAGCCGGCCTCGATATCTGGCAACTCGCCTATGCCCGGGGCTACCGTCGTTTGGTGGAAAGCTATGCGCATCAGTATGACCTGAGTCCCAACCTGATCTACTCCGTTATTCAGGAAGAAAGCCGGTTTCGCCCTGAGGCCAGGTCCCGGATGAATGCTATCGGCTTAATGCAGATAATCCCCAATACCGGGAAGGCAATCGCTGAGAGCACTGGTTTCTATCCTTTCGAGCAGAGGCATCTATATGATCCTGACATCAACATTGGCTTCGGGAGTTACTATTTGAAATCACTTATCCGGCAGTTTCACGGGAACATACCGCTTGCCCTTGCCGGATATAATGGGGGACCCCATAATGTTACGAAGTGGTTGAGCAATAGCGATTGGGAGGAACTCGACCAGTTCGTGGAGGATATTCCCTTTCGGGAAACCCGGAACTATGTCAAAAAGGTTCTCGGCAGCTATGCAGTTTATAACCGGGTCTACGGGGGGAAAATGGATCTGGAAAAGGACCTCTATTCCCCGGGTAGGATCGTAGGAAGGGATTTCTTATAATTTATTTAGTATATTTCTTCAGATATTTAAAATAGTCACTATCGGTACTTAAGATCAACCAGGTATCCTTATCGAGGGTCTTCTTATAGGTGTCCAGGGTATTGACGAATGAGTAGAACTCCGGGCCCCTCCGGTAGGCATCGGCATAGATCCGGGTCGCCTCGGCATCGGCTTTACCCATAACGATCTGGGCTTTTCTGTAAGCCTCGGAAGTAATTCTCTTAAACTCCTTCTCCCGGTCTCCGTCTATCTTTGCACTTTCGCCTTTTCCCTCGGAGCGGTACTTTTCGGCAATTCTTTTCCTTTCGCTTTTCATCCTCTCATAGACTTCCCTTCTCACCTCTTCCACATAATTTATCCTCTTTACCCTTACATCCTCCAATTCAATGCCATATTCAGGTACCATTTCTGCGATCTCTTTCAGGATCTCCCGGGTTATCTTTTCTCTCCCCACCTTAACTTCACCTTCCGTTACTACCCTTTCTTCCTCCACTTCCAGCCCGACCTCAGCCCTATCCATCTTCCGGTCTGAATTCCTTACTGACTCAATCAATAGGTAAGCGCTAATATAATTTCTGGTCGCCGACTCAATAATATTATCCAGCCGGGCCTGGGCTACCGATTCACTGTTCACCGATTTTAAGAATTTCAGCGGATCAACGATTCTCCACCGGGCAAAGGTGTCAACCCAGATAAATTTCTTATCCTTGGTTGGAATCTGCTCAGCTTTAGCATCCCATTCTAACAACTGCTTGGAGAAATAATTTGCCTTTTGAACAAAGGGCAATTTAAATTTCAGGCCTGCCTCTTTTATCGCCGATCCCACCGGCCTTCCGAATTGGGTTATCACCACCTGCTCGGTCTCGCTTACGGTATAAAAAGATCCTCCCAGAAGCATCAGAACCAGAAGCACCAGTGCGGCTAAGATAATGGTTAAACTTTTTGGATTCATTTTGTCTCTCCTTCCCTTCCCAGGTGCAAAAGCGGCAGGAGTTCTTTCTGTTTGGGATCGATAACATACTTCTTTCCCAGCTTAGGAAGAACCTCCTGCAGGGTTTCTAAATAAAGTCTTCTTCTGGTGACATCCTTGGCGCGACTGTACTCCTTCCAGATCGCAATAAATCGTTTAGCATCCCCCTTTGCCCGGTTTACCCGGTCCAGGGCATAACCCTCGGCTGACTTTACCGCTTTCTCGGCCTCGCCTTTGGCCAGGGGGATCACCTTGTTATACTCTTCCCGGGCCTGATTTATCATCTTCTCCTTCTCTTGCAGTGCCTGGTTAACCTCATTAAATGCAGCTTTCACCGGTTCCGGGGGAAGAACACTCTGCATTTCCACGGTAACCAGCTTGATCCCGGTATCATAAGCATCCAAAATTACCTGCATATCCATCCTTGCCTGATGCGCAATTTCCTGTCTTTTATTTATCACTTCATTTACACTTCTATCTCCTACTACCTGGCGCATAACTGTTTCAGAAATATCACGGATAGTAGCCTTGACATCTCTCACCTCAAATAAAAATTTAACCGGGTCATAGACCCTGAACTGGATTATCCACTGGACGTCGGCACAGTTCAGATCGCCGGTTAACATCAGGGATTCACCAAGGTATCCTCTTCTTGCGTATTCGGTTCTTACTCCCGGGCGTAATGTTCGGAAACCGAATTCTTCGGTGTAGACATAATCCACCTTTACCTTGGCAACCCTTTCGATTCCCAGCGGCATCTTTAGGTGAAGCCCCGGCTCAGTTGTCCTCACATACTTCCCGAATCTCTGTATTACCCCTCTTTCATCAACCCCGACTCGGTATATCCCGGTAAAAAGGACGATAAGCAATATCAGCAGGAAAACAACCCAGGCACCGGGCAGCTTGCCCCGAAGAACCTCCTGGAACTTTTTGATAATCTTATCGATATCAATATCCGGGAACTCCGGGGTACCCCCCCCTCTATTCCACGGACCTCCTCCACCTCTAGCCATACTTTCCTCCTTGGTAGGAAATTTATCTTTTTTTAAATATATCATTACAGATTTTAGAAGTCAAGGTAAAAAAATCATGGACTTCCCCGAAAATTCCTTTAGGTTCCCTGGACTGGATAGCCGGGGCTTTCTAGCCCCGGTATTTATCCGCCACAGGCGGATTACCCAAATCCTCTTATTCCGCCTTAGGCGGAATGGAAAGCCCCGCCTATCCACTCTTTACCTAAAAAACGGGGAAACTCTCAAAGGCAAAAAATCTCTTGCCTTATCCAGCGAAATATCTAATAATAAATTGAAAAGAGGGATCTTCAGTGAGGGCAGTAATCCAGAGGGTGAAGCAGGCCCGGGTAGCGGTTGCCAACCACACCGTCGGTGAGATCGGAAGGGGTCTTTTAACTTTTTTGGGCGTCGGCAGAGAAGATACCCGGGAGGATGCTGATTACTTAGCGGACAAGGTCGTCAATTTGAGGATTTTTGAGGATAGTGAAGGAAAGCTAAACTTCTCCCTGAAGGATATTGGAGGAGAGATCCTGATAGTCTCCCAGTTTACCCTTTATGCAGACTGCCGCAAGGGCAGAAGGCCCTCATTTTCGCTTGCGGCCGAGCCCGACCTTGCCCGGAAGCTCTATCAATACTTTACTTCCAAGGTTAAATCGCAAGGAGTTAAAGTTGCCCTGGGTGAATTTCAGGCTAAGATGGAGGTAGAGCTGATAAATGAGGGTCCAGTAACTATTCTTTTGGACAGTAAATCCGCCTGAGGCGGATTAATTAAATGATGAACCCAAATTATGCGTGAATATCCAAATTACTGGTATATTAACAACTTATCCTTCGACCCCGATGGCCATCGGGGCTCAGGACATGCTTGTACCTATTTAGTGTAGGGGCTTGATTGTAGGGGTCGGATTCATCCGACCCGCCTATGAACCCCTACATTAACGCATTATTTGAGATGAATAATCCTGAACATCAGAGCCTCCGGTTCGACAAAGAGGGCCGGTGGTATCACGAAGGGGTGGAGATCACCCATGAAAGGACCCGTAAGCTGTTCAGCCGAAGCTTAAAAAAAGACTCCCGGGGAAGGTATCTGATCGGGATCGGGAAGGAGTGGAGTTATGTGGAGGTCGAAGATACCCCTTTCCTGGTAAAATCCCTGGATTATAATCCCTCTGCCGAATCTACGGATGCGTATTTTGAGATTCTACTCAATGACGGAAGCACAGATATTCTTGACCTAAACACCCTCCAGGTCGGGAAAGACAATGTGCCTTACTGCCAGGTAAAGAAGGGAGAGTATCGGGCTCGCTTCTGCCGAGCCAGCTATTATGAACTTGCCCGGTATATCGAATTTGATCCCACCTCTGAGGGCTATTATATTCTCCTTAACGGGAAAAGGTATTATCTGAAAGGATTAGATAAGACCTCCAAATCCTAATTATAAAAAAAAGAACTAATTCGTATAATTCGTGAAACATGTCCTGAGCCTGTCGAAGGATTCGTGGTTCAAATCCCAATGACTGACTGGGAGTTAGAAAAGAAATGCTAATTCGGGAAATGCTGGAAGAGCAGGAGAAAAAGATCCTTTCTCCTTACGCTAAATTAAGTTCTGAAACCCGGGGGAGAGCAAGGCAGGAGGAGCCCTGCCCCATTCGCCCGGCATTTCAGCATGACCGGGATAGGATCATCCACAGCAAATCTTTCCGAAGGCTGAAACATAAAACCCAGGTTTTTCTCTCCCCCACCGGGGATCACTACCGCACCCGGTTAACCCATACCCTGGAGGTTTCACAGATCGCCAGGACCATTGCCAAGGCACTCAGACTCAACGAGGATCTGACCGAGGCAACCGCAATGGCTCATGACCTCGGCCATCCCCCCTTCGGCCATGCCGGCGAGGAGGTTTTAGACCGAATCCTTCCTCAAGGATTTAAACATTTCCAGCAGAGCATAAGAGTGGTAGAATATCTGGAGAGCGATGGTCAGGGATTGAATCTCACCTTTGAGGTTCGTGACGGCATCTCTCATCATTCAAAAGGTCAGAACGAGATCCTCTCCGATGATCCCGAGCTAATGGCCTCCACCCTGGAAGGGCAGATCGTGAGGATTGCTGATGTCGTTGCTTATGTTAATCACGACCTGGATGATGCCCTGCGGGGGGAAGTGATTAAAGAACAGGATATTCCGAAGGAGTGCTGCCAAACCTTGGGCAGTACCCATTCCCAAAGGATTAATACGATGGTTACCGATGTTATTTATAATAGCTTAAAAAAAGATGATGGCTCCCGCATCCGGATGAGTACGGAGTTCTATGAGGCCCTCAGGAGCCTGAGGGAGTTTCTCTATACCCATGTCTATACCCAGAAGGAGGTTCATGTTGATCTCATCAAGTGTTCCAAGATCCTGGCTGACCTTTATCAATACTATCTGGAAAATGTTGAGAGCTTTAACCAGGAGGCGGGAAGGTTCCGGGAAGAGGATCCCCTGGAGCGAAGGGTATGCGACTTTATTGCGGGAATGACTGACCGCTATGCCCTCCAGCGCTATCAAGAGATATTCATACCGCATCCTTGGGTAGCTCGTTAAAGGAAGGTAAAAATGGGGAAAATAGTTTTAATAATAGATGATGATGAGAAAGTAAGAACTATCCTCCGGGTGCATCTTGATAAGGCCGGCTACCGCAGCAGTGAGGCGGAGAATGCTGAGATGGCATATAAGATATTGGAGGAGGATTCCTTCGAAGTGGTCATCTGCGACATTAGGAGGGTCGATGGTATTAAGATATTAGAACATATTAAAAAAGAATATGAAACCTTGCCGGTGATTATGTTAACTGGTTCTGCTGATGTTAATACCGCGGTTGAGGTGATGAAAAAAGGTGCTGTTGATTATCTTACTAAGCCAATTAAAAAGGACGAGCTTCTTATCGCCCTTGAAAGAGCAGCCCAACATAAAAGACTACTGGAAGAGGAAGTGGCGGTGAGAGTGAGTATGTTGAAGGAGCTTGAGGAGGCCGCGAAGGAGTCTAAAGAGAGAACAACTGAATTAGAACAGGCATATTCTCAGCTTAAGCAAGCCAACTTCGATATGGTAAAGGCTCTTTCCGGGGCGATCGAGGCTAAGGATCCATTTACCAAAGGGCACTCTTACCGGGTGAGTCAACTCTCCCTGGAAATAGCAAGGAGACTTAGTTTTCTTAATCTTTCCGAGGAAAAGATGGAGATTTTAGAGTATGGCTCTTTATTGCACGATGTTGGAAAAATTGGGATTAAGGAAGAGATCCTAAAAAAACCCGGCCGCCTGAGTGAAAGAGAATATGCACATGTCAAACGCCACCCAATAATCGGGGAGGAAATCATCAGATCGGTAGAAATCTTTCGTCCTGGCCTGCCTCTGATCCGTAACCATCATGAGCATTTTGATGGCAGGGGTTATCCTGATGGTCTTAAGGGAAAAGAGATAAACATTTTTGCCCGGATAATTGCCGTTCCTGACTCTTTTGATGCTATGACCAGCGATCGACCTTATCGGAAAGCACGAACAGTTGAAGAGGCTCTACGGGAAATAAAAAGAGTGCGTGGGACTCAGTTTGATCCCCAGATAGTTGATGTCTTTATCGTGGATAATATATATGATCGGTATATGATTTAATTTACCCCATTAGAAATCCGACTCTCCTTCGACAGGTCTATCCTGAGCGAAGTCGAAGGGCTCAGGACAAAAGGCGGACTAAAGCTTCGTGTGCCTCGTCAGACAGATTGCCTAACTGGTGAGCTTCTAACGGGGTTTACTTTCTCTGGAGGAACTCCAGTTTTTCCTCAAGAGCATCGAATTCTTCAGCCTTCTTCGCTTCCGCCTCCATCATCTTAAGGTGGGTCTCGATATTGGCTCTGAGGTTTGCTTCAAACTGGATCTTCTGCCGCTTTAGCTCCTTGATCTCTTCAAAAAGTTCCAGGCTTCGCAGTTGGGCGATGTTGAGGATCTCCTGAGCTTTGAGTCTGGCCTCAGCTACTATCACTTCTGATTCCTTGATTGCATTGGTCTTGACATCCTCAGTAATCTTCTGAGCGGTTATCATTGTTGCCTTCAGGGTCTGCTCATTATCCTGGTATTTTTCAATCTGCTCGCCTTTTCTCCGGAGCTCGTCTTTAAGTGAGTTGTTCTCTCTGATCAGCTCCTCAAATTCATTGCGAACCAACTCCAGGAAGGATTCTACATCCCGTTGATCAAATCCTCTGAACCTGACTGTAAACTGCTGCTGCTGGATATCCAGCGGAGTAATCTTCATCTCTTACCTCCTTTTGATAGTTCCTTTGAGCGTAGGGTAGCTGCTTCCACTGCCTCCATTAAGCTCGCCCGCAGCCCCCCTTCTTCCAGTTTCTTAAGTCCGACAATGGTCGTTCCCCCCGGTGAAGTGATCATATCTTTCAGCTCTCCCGGATGCTTCCTGCTCTCCCGGGCTAACTTGGCAGCACCGGCGATTGTCTGGATGGCTAAATTTGTGGCCACCTCCCGGGATAGACCCATTGCAACTCCTCCGTCAGAGAGTGCTTCGAGAATCACGAAAACATAAGCCGGGCCACTGCCGCTCAGGCCGGTTACCGCATCCATTAAAGACTCATCCTGGAGGATAATGGTTTTCCCTACTGAGTCAAAGATCCGGCGGGCAATCTGCACATCCTTTTCAGTGGCCTGATCTCCCCGGAAGATTGCAGTAGCACCCTCCTGAACCAGAGCCGGAGCATTAGGCATAGCCCGGATTACCCTGGCCCCCCTTTTCAAGATTCCCTGGAGCTTACCCACCGGGATTCCGGCAAGGATAGAGATAAGGAGCTTATCTTTGCTGAACCCTTCTCTCATTTCCTTCAGAGCCTCCTCCAGATTCTGGGGCTTAACCGCTAAGATAATGACATCTGAACGCCGGACAACCTCGGAGTTCTTTTTAAATACCTTTATTTTATAGGTTTCAGTAAGGTAATTTAGCCGTTGAGACACCTTATCGCTGGCCAGTAGCTGCTGCGGGCCAAAACTCTGGGAAAGAAGCATCCCTTTAATCAGGGCCTCCCCCATATTCCCGGCCCCAATAAAGCCAATCTTTCTTTTTTCTTTACTTCGCACCATTTCGTTTGGATTTCCTTCTACCCTTAGGGCACGGCTAATTTAGTTCTCGGGGGCCGAAGATGGCCGTTCCCACCCTGACGATAGTAGCCCCTTCCTCGATTGCGACCTGATAATCCCCGCTCATTCCCATGGAGAGCTCAGGCAGAGAGATATTGCACTGTCGCTCGGCTTCATCACGAATCTTCCGCAGAATCCTGAAATAGGGTCGAGCCATCTCGGGATCATCGAAATAAGGAGGCATCGTCATCAAACCTCGCAGCGTAATACAGGAGAACTCTTTTATCCGGGCAATCAGAGAGAGGGCTTCATCTCTCTCCACTCCTGACTTCGACTCCTCACCCGAGATATTTACCTGGATTAAAATTTGCTGAGTTAATCCCTTTTGCTCTGCCTGCTTCTGGATCTGCTCGGCCAGAGATAGCCGGTCCACCGAATGGATCAGATCGAAAACTCCCAGAACATATCTAACCTTATTGCTCTGCAGGTGGCCAATGAAGTGCCACTCCCTTGCTGGCTTAATCTGTCCGATTTTCTTCAGGCCTTCCTGAGCATAATTTTCGCCGAAGGTTATCACTCCTGCTCGGGCAGCCTCCTGAATTTTATCAATTTCTACCATCTTGGTGACTGCCACCAGCTTGACTGAATCCGGATCTCTTCCCACCCTCCGAGCAGCAGCTTCGATCTGACTGCACACATCTCTCAATCTAACAGCTATTTCTGACACCCACTTACCTACTGATTTTGACTGCAAGAGCCTTTTCGCAACGCTTAACGCCTTTTCTAAGCTTATGAGTTCTGCATAATCCCGGAAATCTTCTCCTTCCTTTATTCTTTCTTCGATCCTACTGGGGATAGAAGTAAAATCCAGCCCCACCTGCCGGAGCAGCTCTTTTCTCCGGGGTGAGGCCGAAGCTAAAATTAATTGGCTCACTAATTTTTAAATTACCTATTAATTCAATACTTTCTCTTATAAATTAACAAATTTTTCTATATTTGTCAAGAAAATAAGGGAAAAATAAGCACTTTTAAATTTTGACGGGGCTTCCCAAAATTGCAGGTTGACAGTGAGATCATTATGTTATAATCTAATATGCGATTTTTAAGCAAGGTAAATGGGGTTAAAGGAAGTAGCGACGTTTAAAGGAAGGTAGAAAGAAAACTTAAAAAGACTTAATGATTTTAATCATAAAAATTTTAAGTGAGCCGCTAGCTCAGTTGGTAGAGCATCGGCCTTTTAAGCCGAGGGCCCCGGGTTCGAGCCCCGGGCGGCTCATTCAATTTCTTCAAAGGAAGATCCTAAATTAGAAAGCAGTCCTATTTTCGCCTCCCCCGCCTCCATTGCTGATAATGCTTCTCACAATATCCTTTGCTCCGATAGGGCTCATTACATCCCCTCACCTTGCAAACCCTCTTAACCCTAACAGTTGCTCTCGCTTTTCTGCTCGGACTTCTTCTAAGCAGCTTGTCCATTCTCTTATCAATGGATGCTATCCTGAGACTGAGTTTTCTCAAGTCATCCTTGGTAGGGATCCCGCAAGCCTTTAGGGCAGCCCCCAGATTTCTTCTCAAAACTTTCTCAGCACCTACCCTTGCCTTTTCTACCGCCGTTGATGTTCTGCTATCAACCAAGGTGCTTATTTCAGTAGATAGATTGTCTACACTCTGCCTTAGGACTTTCCTGATGTTCTTTTTCTTCGCCATCTTGGATTCTCCTTTTCTTATTGGGTTAGGAAAACTTACAGTCAATTTAGATCATATTCCTCAGAAAAAATCAATCCCCGTTTTCTTTATCTTTTTTCTTCCTGGGAGACACAAACCATCCGTCCCATTTATCAGCATCGAAATCTTTTTTCTCTTCGATTGGGGGTAAAAACCATTCAAATCCTTTAGCTTTTCTTCTTTCTCTTTTCTCGGGAGACCAGAACCAATCGTCGGCTCTTTCTTCAGGTTTTATCGGCTTAAACAAACAGGGTATCTTATATTCCGGATGAAGGGCAACAACTTCATAACCATCCTTTAATTTTTCTTCATAAATCTTTTCATTGGTTGCATATATCCATGACCCGATCCATTCTTCTGGCAATCCCGATTTTTCCTGATCCGCTTTTCTTATATATATACCTCCCGAAACATCGTTTAGTCCCTGAATTTCGGTTATTCTAAATTTCTCCCAGAATTCTGGATCATCAGGGTGCAAACCGACCTCTTCCAAATTATCCTCAAGCTTTTGCGCTAATTCTTTTTCTATTTCTTCAGGACTACGCTGCATTTTCTCACTATCTTGACTTATGCTTGTTTTTCTTTAATTTTATATAATAAATAGTGCAGTATTGCAATAAAAATGTGAATTCAAAGATAAAAACTTGCAATTGGGCATTGAGGTATGTTAAATTTATCAACATCGTCCCTGTCGTCTAGTCCGGTCAAGGACACAGGCCTTTCAAGCCTGTAACACGGGTTCAAATCCCGTCGGGGACGCTAAAAGAAAAAGCCCGAAACTACCCTTACTTAAACAGCCAGACAACAACTTCCTACCACTCCATAATCGGTAAATTCGATATAGTTCATAGCTATCGACAAAGGGTAAGGGCGTATCATGGCTATTTTTTTCGTAATCTCCCCACCATTTTAATGAAAAGAACCACTTTCTTATAGGAGAAAAAGGATGAAAAAGATTCTTCTCTTTGGGTTTTTAATGCTTTCTTTAAATAAATGGGGCTGGGCATCGGAGCTTACTCCGGAGGATATAGTTAGAAAGTCAGATGAGCTGCTGCGGGGCACAAAGAGCTACTCAGAGCTCGAGATGACCGTAGTAAGGCCCCACTGGGAGAGAACCCTTAAAATGAAGGCCTGGACCGAGGGAACTGAGAAGGCGCTCGTTTTCATCACATCACCGGCCAAGGAGAAGGGGATCGGCTCGCTAAAGATAGGTCATGAGATGTGGAACTACCTGCCTAAAGTCAATAGAGTTATAAAGATCCCCCCTTCGATGATGATGCAATCCTGGATGGGTAGCGATTTTACCAATGATGACCTGGTAAAGGCGGACTCCATTGTGGTGGATTATAATCACATCCATATTAAAGATGAGAAAGTGGATGGGGAGGAGGTTTTTGTAATTCAGTGCGATCCGAAGCCGGAGGCGGCGGTGGTCTGGGGAAAGATCATAATCTGGATAAGGAAAAGAGGCTATGTTCCATTAAGGGAGGAACTCTACAACGAGAAAGGCGAAATGGTAAAGCTTCTCACTTTCTCCGACATCAAGTCGGTCTCCGGGAGGGAGGTTCCCCTGGAGATGGTCATGAAGAACTTAAAAAAAGACAAACACCAGACCAGGATCAAATATCATATACTGGACTTCAATCCAGTAACCAAAAAGGATATCTTTTCACTGGGAGAGCTTAAGAGGTTAGGGCATTGATGACCTTTATTAAAATGGTCTGGCGGAATCTGTGGCGAAATACCCGCAGGTCTCTCCTCACTACCTCTGCTATCTTTTTTGCCACCCTACTGCTGGTATTTATGTTAGCCCTCCAGAAGGGAAGCTACATGGGGATGATCAATGGCGCCGTCAAGATCCATACCGGACATCTCCAGATCCAGAGGGAGGGCTATCTTGATGAAATGAATATCAACCTGTGTATTGACAATCCGGAAGAAATCTATCCGATTTTGAATGGAGAGCGCCACATCCAGGCCTTTGCCCCGCGTCTCAACTCCCCTGCCCTGATCAGTAGCGCAGGCAATACCTTTGGGGCCCTGGTCATCGGGGTGAACCCGGATAGGGAGGCGGAGGTCTCTACCCTCAAGAAGATTATCAGGGAGGGGAGTTACTTATCTTCTGAACATGATCATGGAGCCCTTCTGGGAAAGACCATGGCCAAGAACCTTGGGGTAACAATCGGGGATGAGCTCATATTTATGGGGCAGGCAGCCAATGGGGCATTGGCTGCCGATAGATTCTATGTTAGGGGGATTTATAAATCTGGCTCAAGCGAGTTCGACCGAAGCATTGTCTGCATAGATATAAAAGAAGCCCAGGAGCTATTCTCTATGGAAGGGAGGGTCTCGGAGATTGCCCTGATCCTTGATGACTTTCGCTCGATTAAAGAGGTGAAGGATTCCATAATGAAGGGCTTTAGGAGACGGGGATTTGAGAAGCATAAGGTTCTCACCTGGAGCGAAATTACGCCCGCCCTCAAACAGGCTATTGCCCTGGATGCCTCAAGCGCCTATATCCTTTATTTTATCTTATTGATGGTAGTAGGGTTTGGAATCATGAATACCTTCCTGATGTCCATATTTGAAAGGATGCGGGAGCTTGGGGTCATGATCGCCCTGGGGATGCGTCCGGGCCTGATGTTTTTAATGGTGATCCTGGAGTCGCTCACACTTTCTTCCATAGGAATCCTCTCCGGGGTAATTGCCGGGTCGGGTTTGGCTTATTACTATGAGCAAACCGGGATTCACTTTGCCGAGCTCTCGGAGATGATGGAGTTTTTTGGCATGCCCCCGGGAATATTCCCCGATATATCCATAGGCGTGGCCCTAGTTGCCATAATTGCGGTTTTCACCATTACCCTGCTGATTGCCATCTATCCAGCGCTCAAGGTTCTCAGAATCAAGCCCGTTGAGGCCCTGAGATATGTTTAATTATCTGTGATTCGGACATAAGGAAAGGATTTAGGAGTGCCCCTTAAGTACCTGTGTTGAGCCTGTCGGAAGAATATCTAATGTCAAATGCCAAAGCTCAAAGTTCAAATGAAATCCAAAGTCCAAATGATAAAATAAAAGAAGAAAGTTCCCTTTGACATTTAGTCATTTGACATTCATTTGACATTTGGATTTTGGTATTTGGATTTAATGGAGTTGGTATTTTGCTCCGCTCCGCCTTCCCCTGGGCAAGGCAATTATTTTTATGTCCGAATTTCAATTCTAATTATGGGAACTCTTTTTAAGATTGCCTGGCGAAATATCTGGCGCAATACCCGCCGGACGGTTATCCTGGTGCTGGCTATTGGCATTGGACTGATGGGGATTATTATGACCGAAGCATTTATGAATGGGATGAAAAACAACATGGTGGAAAATATTATCCGCTCCTCCCTCGGCCATATTCAAATCTATGCAAAGGGCTTCAAGGAGAATCCGGTGGTGGAGAGGAGTATGAGCGATTCTCCGGAGCTTTTAAGCATCCTTGATACTCATCCTGGAATTAATAAATACTCCCGGCGCATCAGGGCCATGGGCCTTATCTCCAATCCTGAACACTCCCGGGGAGTAATGATCGTCGGGATTGAACCATCCCGTGAGCCCCATATTACCTACATCAAGGATTCTATTGTGGATGGCAGGTATCTCAAGGAAGAGGATTCAGGAAAGATTATTGTCGGAAAGAAACTGGCGGAGGAGTTTGAGCTCGAACTGGGTAGCAAGGTGGTTCTCATGGCTCAGGACTTGGAAAAGGATATTGCCTCGGGAGCCTATAGAGTTGCCGGTATTTATCGGACTGATTCCGGCGAGTTCGATAAAGCCACGGTCTTTATCACTCTTTCTAATGCCCGGGGGCTTCTTTCATTGGGCGAGCGGCTTTCGAAGATAGTAATTGTCGTTAATGACCTGGAGCGCTTGGATTTAGTGGCCGAGGACCTGAGGGCGAAATTGGATTCCGATATCGAGGTTCACACCTGGAAAGAGATTGAGCCCATTTTGGTAAGGATAGTTGAGCTATACGGGCAATTTACCTATATTGTTTACCTTATAGTATTTGTGGCCATGGCCTTCGGAATTATCAATACCATGTTGATGGTTATATTTGAGAGGGTAAGGGAGATGGGGGTTATGATGGCCCTGGGGACCAGACCCTTTCAGATTGTTCTCTTGGTAATCTTGGAGACCGTATGCATTGGGATAGTGGGCTTGTGCCTGGGAGACTCACTTGGATATCTCTTCCTGGGCATTTTCCACAACGGTATGGACCTTTCTTTTCTCGCCGAGGGGATGGAGTATTGGGGAATGGGGCATATAATATTCCCCTCAATTAGACTTAACGATCTATTGATAGCTAATGTATCTACTTTATTCATAACTATCCTCATCTCGATATACCCTGCTATTCGTGCTGCCCGATTCAGGCCCGTAGAGGCACTAAGGCACCACTGAAAATGACTCTACATAGGATATATTAGATAAATAGAATTCATCCAAAAAAATATTATATTCATAAGAACGTAAGCTAATGTCAAATGTCAAAGCCCAAATGTCAAAATCCAAATGACAAATGACTGTCAAATGACTAAATGTCAATCCTTCGACAAGCTCATGACAGTAAGATTTTTCTTCTTTTATTTTGTCATTTGAACTTTGGATTTCATTTGAACTTTGAGCTTTGTCATTTGGATTTTTATCCACAATAATCCGGTATGAGCCTTGAAAAGGAGGAAAACATGCCTGTAGTCCAAACGGAGAATCTAAAAAAAGTATACCGGGACGGTGCCGTGGCGGTGAATGCCCTCAACGGAGTGGACATCTGGATAGAAAAAGGGGAGTTCACTGCCATTGCCGGTCCATCAGGTTCCGGTAAGACCACTCTCCTTAACCTGATCGGGGGACTTGACAGCCCATCCGAGGGAGGGATTTTATTAGAGGGCCGCGACATAACCAAAATGGGGAAAGGGGAGCTTTCAAAACTGAGGTTGAGGAAGTTGGGGTTCATATTCCAATCATACAATCTGATCCCCGTCCTTACTGCCCGGGAGAATGTAGAATTCGTTATGCTCCTTCAGGGAGAGGAGCGAAAGGCCCGTCTGGAGAAAGCTGAGGCAATTCTAAAAGAGGTGGGTCTGGGAGACTGCCTGCACCGAAGGCCTGATGAGCTTTCCGGAGGGCAGCAGCAGAGGGTGGCGGTTGCCCGGGCCATAGTGAGCGAGCCCAAGATAGTCCTGGCGGATGAGCCTACCGCCAATCTGGACTCTAAGACCGGAGAAGAGCTTATGGAGCTGATGCAGGACTTGAATGAGAAAAGGGCGATGACCTTTTTATTCTCCACCCATGATAGGATGGTAATGGACCGGGCCCGAAGATTAATTCTGCTCAAGGATGGGAAGGTGGTAAGTTAAATGAATAGAACAAGGCCTAAAGTTTCAACTAACTATATAAAGCTAAAGACTTTATTCATTATCCTCTCCCTCATCATCTCTGTTATCATTTTAGATTGCGGAGAGGACAAAAAGGAAGAAAAGGTCAAATTTTCTGTCTCTGTCTGGAGCGAGTTCGACCCGCCCCCCGAGGTGATGAGCTACCTCCCCTTTTTGAAAGAACATGATCTCGGGCTATATCTGGCGATCCATCACGATAAGATTGGGGACCCTGAACTCAAGGAGTTATTCTTTAAGGCAACGGATATGGGAATTGAGGTTCGAGCCTGGATCCTTTTAGACTATCCTCAGGGCTACTGGCCAAATGAGGACAATGTTGATTTGTTCTTTTCCCAAACGGTGAATTTTATGGATTGGTGTGAGGCAGAAGAACTTCCGATAAAATGGCTGGTGGTGGATATGGAGCTTGGTTGGCAAAAAATGAATGAGCTTGAGGAGACATTCCAGAGCGGAAACATGGGCAATGTAGTGGAACTGCTGACCGGTAACATTAATAAAGAAAAATTCCTAAACGCCACTGAAAGGTACCAAGAACTGGTGAGTTTAGCTCATCAGCGGGGATTTAAAGTAATGGCAGTTACACTCCCCATAGTTTTAGATGATTTTCTTGATGGGGACACTACCCTCCAGGATGCTATGGATATACCTATTGAAGGGATCGATTGGGATGAGGTCTCCTTTATGGTCTATCGAACTACCTTTAATGAGCTCTGGAGTGAGGAATTTGGACCATTCCTTATATACTCTTATTCCCTCGATGCATTAAGGTTCTATGGGGAAAAAGCGGGCATCGATGTGGGTTTAGTACGTGACCAGGGACCATCCGAGATCCTGGCCGATATCAGCGCCTCGAAGGCCGCCGGGATCAATAAGGTTCATATATATTCACTTGATGGAATAATGGACAACCCTCCCCCTGATGATTGGGTCAATTTAGGTACTACAAATTCCATAGTCCCGGAGAATGACCGGACAACCGATGAAGTGCGGAATATCATTTTGTCTATAGATAAAGGGATTAGCTACTGAGAAGCCCTCCTGCAAAAATTCTAAATGAAAAGGCTAAACATTATCTTTTGGCTATCTATCTTCATTACCCAAATCCCCTCCCCTGCTCTAGGAAAATATGAACATAACGGGTTTAGCTTTGATTTTTCTGGTTATTATAAAAACCTTTTTGGATATACGGATCTCAATCTGGAGATCCCAGAAGAGTTTGACCCGGGTTATGAATACTTGTTAGATGACTACAATAGGTTCCGCTTGAAGACCGAAGCGAATTTGGCCGAGAATGTGACTCTCCTCAGCCACTACGAAATTAGATTGGTTTATGGAGACAGTCAGGGGCTTAAAGCAGAGTTTGGTGAAGTCGAGGGTCTTCCGAATAACCTAATTAGCCTATTCGGACTGACAGGTTTAAAGCCGGAGAGGTTTCTGAATTTAAACTGGGAAATTGAGGACAATAAAAATCTTTATGCCGAGCACGGCTTCGACCGGCTCCTTTTAAGTTACCACCTTCCATTTGCCGATCTTACCGTCGGAAGGCAGGCTATTTCCTGGGGAACCGGGAGGCTCTGGAACCCCACCGACCTTTTCGCCCCCTTTTCTCCCACTGAGATCGATACCGAGGAGAAGGCGGGAACCGATATGATAAATTTAGAGATACCAATCGGGAGCCTTACTGGATTTAATGCTGTATATACCCCATTAAAAACCTTCGAGGACTCCAGCATAGCTGGTAGATTCAAGACAAATATCTATGCCTATGATATATCTATGATGATGGGAAAGTTCCACGAAGAGATGGTCTATGGTTTAGATTTCTCCGGCTACATCGGGGGAGCTGGATTTAGGGGTGAGGGGACATATACCCAGGTAGAAGGGGAAGAAGATTTCTTTAGATTCATCCTGGGTACAGATTATTCTTTCCCTAAAAACCTTTATTTAGCATTAGAATACTATTATAATGGCTTTGGCACTAATAATGAGAATAACTATCTCACACTTCTTTCCTCCCCTGAATTTTTAAAAAGGCTTCAAAGGGGAGAGGTTTATAACTTAGCCCGGGATTATCTGGGAGTGTTTTTAACCTATCCGATATTCCCCCTTCTTACCCTTTGGGGAACTGTCATTTTTAACATAGACGACCAGAGCATTTTCTTTAGCCCCGTCCTGGAATATTCTATCCTTACCAACCTGGATTTGATGATAGGAGCGAATATCTTTAAAGGCAGGGAAGGTAGTGAATATGGCTTAATAAAAGGTGATTATCTTGGATTCATCCCGATTGAATTCGGATATCCTCAGCTTTATTTTACTTATCTCAAATGGTATTTTTAAGTTTTATATAAATCACTTTTAGCCCGGGCTCTAATAAGGTAGCTCCTGGCAGTTAAACAAGGAGGTAAAGATTATGGCTATGATTCACGGAGGGGAAATGATTATCAAGCTTCTTCAGAAAGAAGGGGTGAAGTATATCTTCAGCCTGGCCGGGGGGCATATTAATCCCATCTACGATGCCTCGATTGACTCCGGGATCAAGATTATCGATACCCGGCACGAGCAGGCCGCCGCCCACATGGCCGAGGCCTGGGCCCGGCTTACCGGCAGGCCCGGCGTTTGCCTGGTGACCGCGGGCCCGGGATTCACCGATGCCATTACCGGGATTACCAATGCCTGGATGGCCAATGCCCCGCTGATCTTCATTAGCGGACGGGCCGGGATCGGGGAGATGGAACGGCTCAGTCTTCAGGAGATGGAGCATATCGATCTGATTAGGCCGGTTACCAAATGGTCACGCGTAATTTATCAAACTGAGCGCATTGCCGAGTATCTGGCCATAGCCTTCCGCCAGGCAACCACTGGCCGACCGGGACCGGTATTTCTGGACATTCCCATTGATGTCCTGGGAAAGAAGGTTGATGAAAGCGAGGTTGTCTTTCCCACCCATTACCGTACTGAGGCAAGCCCGGCCGGGGACCCGGAGATGGTGCAAAAGGTGGCCGAGCTGCTTAAATCGGCCAACAAGCCGGTGGTTATTGCGGGCAGTGGGGCCTTTTATTCAGGGGCAGGAGATGCCTTAAAGGAATTTGCTGAACTTACCCATATCCCGGTCTTTACCTCTACTGCCGCTCGGGGCGTCCTGCCGGATGACCATCCAAGTTGTCTGGGTCCGGGCAATATGATGGCCCCGGGAGCCGCCGGCACTGCTATCCCCGGGGCTGATGTCCTGCTTTTGCTGGGGCATCGGATAAGCTTATATCTGCTTTTTGGCCGGCCTCCGGTTATAGGCCCGGAGACAAAGATCATCCAGGTGGATATCGAGGGAGAGGAGATTGGGCGAAACCGTGGGATCGAGCTGGGGATCGTTGGCGATGTCCGCCAGGTTCTCCGGCAGCTTATCCATGAGCTTAAGGGTCACTCATTTAGCGGAGCCTGGCTGGATGAGCTCCGCGGAGTGCACCGCGCCCAAAGGGAAGCAGCAGAAGTGGATACCAAATCGGATCAGGCGCCTATCCATCCGCTCCGCCTGGCCGGAGAGGTAAATGCCTTTCTGGATCGTGATGCCACTATGGTAGCTGACGGAGGCGATACCCAGGTCTGGATCTCTATGGTCAAAGAGGTCTTTTATCCCGGACATTATCTGGATACCGGGCTTTTCGGCTGTCTGGGGGTAGGCATTCCCTTTGCCCTGACGGCAAAGCTGCTCCGGCCGGATAAACAGGTTCTTCTATTCACGGGAGACGGAACCGCCGGGATTAATCTGATGGAGTTTAATACTGCGGCTCGCCACAAACTGCCCATCGTTATGGTCATCAATAACGATCAGGCCTGGGGGATGATCAAGCACGGTCAGGAGATGATTTACGGGGAAGATCGACTGGTAGGTTCCGAGCTCGGGATAGTTCATTATGAGAAGGTGGTTGAGGCATTAGGGGGCTATGGGGAGTTTATCGAACGACCGGAAGAGATCGCCCCGGCCCTGAAGCGGGCCTTTGACTCCAACCTCCCTGCCTGCATAAATGTGCTAACCGATCAGAAGGCAATAAGCCCGGGAAGCTACGCCCTGGCCTCACTGGGAACCGGTTAATCGGGAGCTCTTAATGGGAAGAAACTCAGCCTCGAGGCACTGATCTTTGGAGGGATGCCAACTCAATTCCCTTTAGGAAATAAAAATGGGTTCAATAGTATGCATTGAGAGGTGCCCGGACTATCATTATCCCCGGGTCTACCAGGCAGTTAAAAATGCCGTCGATTCCCTGGGGGGAATGAATAGATTCATTAAGCCCGGGCAGAAGGTTCTACTTAAACCTAATCTCCTTACGGGACTACCTCCGGAAAGAGCGGTAAACACCCATCCCGCTGTACTCAAGGCGGTTATCGAACTTGCCCAGGAGGCCGGAGGCAATGTCAGTATCGGTGACAGCCCCGCCCTGAGCACTGCCCTGGCCGTGGCCAGGAAATCGGGCAACCTGGAGGTTGCCCGGGAAATGGGGGTTCCGGTAATTAACTTTGAAGACTCAGTGGAAGCCCGGATTCCCGAGGGCAAGATTTTCCGGAAGATTGAGGTAGCAAGGGAGGCGATTGAAGCCGATGTGGTAATTAATCTGCCCAAACTCAAGACTCATGATGTGGTGCCTCTTACCCTGGCGGTAAAAAACATCTTCGGCTGTGTGGTGGGCAGGAATAAGGCACGTTGGCATGTCCAGGCGGGTCACGATGTTAGCTATTTCGCCCGGATGCTGGTCGAACTCTGCGCTCTGATCAATCCCGTCCTTAATATTATGGACGGGATTGTCGGGATGGAAGGTAATGGCCCCCGAAACGGTGATCCCAGACAAATAGGTCTGATCCTGGCCTCTCCGGATGCCGTAGCCCTGGACCGGGTGGTCCAGGAGATCTTAGGGCTCAGGCAAGAAGACCTGCTTACCACGGTAATCGGGGGTGAAATCGGCCTGGGGGAGAGTGAGCTTAGTAAGATTGAATGCCGGGGTGAAAAGATTGAGCAGATTAAGATCGATGGGTTTAAGCTCCCCATTCGCACCCCGCAAACACAGATATTAGGAAAAGTTCTCCGCTGGCTGCTTAAGGATAGCTTTACCTACCGGCCGGTCATTGACCACCGGACCTGCTCTCGCTGCGGGGTCTGCCTGGAGGCCTGCCCGATCAATATTATCAGTTATAAGCCGGATGCCTCTACGCAAGAGGGAAAGGAGAAGCTTGTGCATATTGACTATCAGCGCTGTATCCACTGCTTCTGCTGCCAGGAGAACTGCACCGAGGGGGCGATTACCGCCCGGCAGGGCTGGCTGGCCAGTGTGCTCAGCAGGCTCGGGATTTCATAATTTGGCAGTTAACCCATTTTATTTGATATTTCCCGCCATATACCTGTCCTGAGCCTGTCGAAGGATTTATTTAACCATACTCCTATTAGTTATTCGCCATTCGGTTGCGCTGCTCGCCCCGTGAAAAAATCTCGATATATATCGAAAGTAATCACATTTAGCAACTTATTTCTACGGGGCTCGTTTCGGTCTCCCTTAACCATTATACGAATCCCGATACCAAATGTAGGGCGGGCTTCTCCCGCCTCAGGCGGGACCATTATGTCGGGCATAATGCCCAACCTACAAACTGTTTACTTTTGAAGTGTTCCTAACAGCGGATTTTCCGTGTCTTCAAGATTTTTCAAAAACGGTCTCCTATTAATAAATAGCCCTTCTGAAAGGTTGAAGGGGACAAAACATGATGAAGTGGTGCTCAGGTAGTATTTATTTGTGCTTCATTTTCAACTATTTACTCCCCCTTCTCATGCCTAGAATCAATCTTCTTGATAATTTATTCGAAAAATGTTAAGTTGCAGACTTGATGAGAAGGGTTTTACAAAGGAAATTTCGAGGGATTTCATCTCTTCGCCAGTTGAGCGCCGGCTTTTGGAGAGAAATGGCGTGAAAGAGGTCGATCTCAGAGATTATGTCGTGCTTTGCGGAAGCAATAATGAAAATCTCTATTTAAGATAGAACAAGCTGGGGCTTACCGAGATGTCAAGAAAAGGCGGTCGTATTAAGTTAAGCACGAGTGAGGTTTATGCCATTCTGGCTCCGTATATTGGCAGAATGTTTAAAGATCAATTTAAGGCATGCCTGCCGATTGTCCTTTATCTGCTTTTTTTTCTGCTGGTTGTCTTCCGCGGAGAAATGACGAACCCTATCTCCTTCATACCCGGGATATTATTTGTTCTGGTGGGGCTGATGTTTTTTATGGAAGGGCTTCGGTTGGGACTTATGCCCTTTGCCGAGACGATAGGGAACACATTGCCGAAAAAGGCTACAATATATACATTGTTAGGGTTCACTTTCCTGGTAGGAGTTGGAGCTACCCTCGCAGAACCCGCAATCGGGGTCTTAAAGACTGTCGGCAATTCGGTTGATCATAAACGGGCTCCTTTGCTTTATGATTATCTCATAAATCATACAAATACACTTGTTACTATGGTGGCAATTGGTGTCGGTGTTGCCACGATTCTGGGGGTCCTCCGCTTTATAAAGCAATGGCCCCTCAAATATTTAATCTTTCCCGTCCTTTCAGCTATACTTATTGTGACTGTTTATGCCCACTTTGTTCCTGAACTTCGTTCTATAATCGGGCTTGCCTGGGACTGCGGCGGTGTTACCACCGGTCCGGTTACAGTACCTCTGGTATTGGCATTAGGGATTGGAGTTACCAGGGCAAGAGGGGCCTCGGATACAGGGATGAGCGGCTTCGGTGTAGTTACCCTGGCGAGTTTGTTTCCAATCCTTTTCGTTATGCTTTCCAGTATTTATTTGTATCATACCGGTTCAATCAATATGGAGGTAACGAAGCTGGCGAGCGAATCTGCAAGCACCGGTGTTGGAACCATTATTACAGATGCGTTTTATTACGCAGCAAGAGCCATCATCCCCCTTATGCTGTTTCTCTACCTGTTTCAGAGGTTTTTATTGAAAGAAAAAAATCCCCGCGGCAATGAGATACTGCTCGGAATATCTTTCTGTTTGATCGGGATGGCCATCTTTAACCTTGGTCTCGGGTTTGGTCTTACACCATTGGGGGAGAAAGTCGGGGCGGCAGCACCAAATTCATTTGCTCCGCCTGAGATGTTCTATGGAGCGGCGTGGGGAAAAGTTGTTGTTCTCCTGTTTGCTTTTTTCCTCGGGTATGGAGCAACCATAGCTGAACCTGCATTGAATGCACTGGGGATAGCCGTTGAAAATATTACCCAGGGTGCATTTAAGAAGTATTTATTGATTCACAGTGTTGCATTTGGAGTAGGGTGCGGTATTACTCTCGGCGTGGTAAAGATGATATTTGATATTCCCCTGGCATACTTTTTGATCCCCATGTATTTGCTCCTGATCCCGATTACTATTATTTCTTCCGAAGAATTTGTCAATATAGGTTGGGACAGCGCCGGTGTTACAACAGGCCCTATCACTGTTCCGCTAGTGCTCGCAATGGGCTTGGGGGTTAGTTGTGCCACATCCGCACTTGACGGGTTTGGAATAATCAGCCTTGCAAGTGTTTGCCCTATTATAGTGGTATTAACATTGGGAAATTATGTTGAAAGAAAAGTAAGAAAAACAAGTTAGGGGGAATGATATGGATATGTCAAACACAAAATTTAATGTTATCACGTGCATCGTTCAAAGAGGAAAGGGAGATGATGTCTGGAAGGCTGCCCAAAAAGCTGGGGCAGGTGGTGTGACAGTTAATTTTGCCCGGGGAATGGGAACCAGGGAAAAGCTTGGTATTCTGAGCGTGGCGATTTCTCCTGAAAAAGAAGTACTTCAGTTGGTAGTGCCTGAACAACAAACTGATAAAATCTATGATGCTGTTATTAAGGCTGCGAAGCTGGATACTCCCGGTATGGGGTTTGCCTTTGTCCAGGAAGCAGGAAGGGTCGTCGGATTTTACGAAGACAAGAAAGAGTAAGAATACGAATTAATCTTTTGGACACGCAAGCTCAGGATCAATGAGCTTGAGAAAAGCTGCGCCACAATTGCTTAGTACATCAAAACTAAATTGACGGAGCACTAGGCCAGTGACCAGAATTCCCAACAAGGCGCAGATCATCCGCTCGGACAGATATTTCTGGAGCGGCCCCCTCCCCTAGGCGCCCGCGAGTCCCCCGACTCTGAACAGCTCGGCCCGGACCGAATTTTAGAAGATCCACGCTGAAGCCTCGTAGTATGAGGATATTTCGAAGCGATGGAAAAGGCGCTTTTCAAGGCTTGAAGGAGACATTCTGACGTGGAGATACCGCTGCTAAATGACATTGTCATCATATTTGGGCTGTCTATTGCTGTCCTCTTTATTTGCCATCGACTTCGCGTGCCGACGGTTGTGGGATTCCTCCTTACGGGAATATTCGTCGGGCCTTACGGACTCGGACTGATAAAGGCAATTTATGAAGTTGAAATTTTTGCTGAAGTGGGTGTTGTGTTGTTGCTTTTTACTATCGGAATCGAGTTCTCGCTCGAAAGGCTGTTGCAAATCAGGAAGTCCGTCCTGATGGGCGGCTCGCTTCAGGTGTTGCTGACCTTATTGGCTGCTTTGTTCATAGCCAAGCAGTTAGGCCAAGCTCATGGTGAGGCGGTCTTCATCGGATTTCTCGCAGCCCTGAGTAGCACGGTGATTGTCCTCAAACTAATCCAAGAAAGATCCGAAGTTAATAGCCCCCACGGGCGTACAACTCTTGGCATCCTGATCTTCCAGGATATTATTATTGTTCCAATGATATTGGTCACGCCGCTGCTGGCTGGAGCAGCAGGGAATTTAGGCGAATCCTTCATCGTTCTTCTGGCCGAAGGAATCGGTATCATCCTGTTGGTGATAGTCTCTGCAAGATGGATTGTTCCCCGGGTGTTGTATCAAATCGCAAGAACACGTAATCATGAACTTTTTCTATTAAGCGTGGTTGTAATATGCTTCGGTGTTGCGTGGCTGACCTCCAAGGCCGGGCTATCCCTTGCCCTGGGCGCGTTTTTAGCAGGATTGATCATTTCCGAATCTGAATACAGCCATCAAGCACTCGGTAACATTTTACCCTTTCGGGATATCTTTACAACTTTCTTTTTTGTTTCCATTGGAATGATGCTTGATGTCGGCTTTCTCTTCCAGCAGCCGGGATTCATCGTGCTGATTGCACTAAGCGTTTTGGTTTTGAAAGCCATCATTGCTGGATTTGTTACCATTTTACTGGGATTTCCACTTCGCACCGGAATTTTAGTCGGTCTTGCACTCGGCCAGATCGGTGAATTTTCTTTCATTTTATCCAGAGCCGGTGTTGAACATGGATTGCTTGCCGGAAATATTTATCAGATGTTTTTAGCTGTCTCTATCCTTAGCATGGCGATGACACCATTCATTATAACCTTGGCGCCCCGCATAGCGGACATCATCCTGCGGTTGCCGCTGCCGAAAAGGCTGATATCAGGATTTTATCCTGTTACCGAGACAAAGGCCGTGGACCGGAAAGACCACCTTATTATCATTGGCTTCGGAGTGAATGGGAGAAATATAGCGCGAGCCGCCCGAGTAGCTGGCATCCCCTATGCAATCATTGAGATGAATCCCGAAACAGTAAGGAGCGAACAAGCTAAGGGTGAACCAATTTATTATGGCGATGCAAGCCAGCAGGCCGTACTCCAGCACGCGAACATCAAAGGAGCCAGAATTGTGGTAGTTGCAATCAACGATCCCACAGCAACTCGTAAAATTACCGAAATTATTCGGAGACTTAATCCAAGCGTCCATTTGATCGTACGAACCCGTTATCTCTATGAGATGAAGCCCCTGTATGAATTAGGTGCCAACGAAGTGATTCCAGAAGAATTTGAGACATCAGTGGAGATATTTACTCGGGTTTTGACGAAATATCTTATATCCAGAGATGAAATTGAAAGGCTGGTCGCTGAGGTGCGAGCAGATGGTTACGAGATGCTCCGAAGCCTCTCTAAAGCATCGGCATCTTTTTCTGATTTGAAAATTCAGCTTCATGATGTCGATATCAGTACGTTTCGGATCTCGCAAGGATCACCGTTAATTGGGAAAACCCTTGCCCAGATCGAGTTAAGAAGCCGTTATGGGGTTTCCGTAGTGGCAATACGACGGGACTCACAGATATTGTCCAACCCGGGTGCAGACACGCTCCTTCAGTCCAACGATGTACTCTTTGTCCTCGGATCTTCTGAAAAAATATCAGAAGTTATTGACATATTTTAATATTCACACGAAACAAATGAAGGGTCATGAATCCGTTATTCATATCGGCAGGTATCGGTACTCTTCTTGGCCTCAAACGCACATGTCCTAAGTGCAAGAGAGACTAAGAGGATTATGATGTGATATTGGAATTCAGCAATAGGTGGATAGGCGGGGCTTTCCAGCCCCGCAATGTAGGGGCCGACCTCTGTGTCGGCCCTTATTCCTTTGACTCCGCCGGGTGCGGGGCTTAGGACGGGTCGGGCCGACAGGGACGTCGGCCCCTACATTTTCTTCGATAAGCTCATTTGAGCAAAAGCCCCGCCTATCCACTCTTTGCCTAAAAAACGGGGAAAGTCCTGAAAATCAAGTCCTTGACAGTTCTTGCCCGGTGGATTATGTTAATCCGGATAATGTATGAATCACTATAGGAGGATGAAATAATGTCTTCATCAATGAAAAAAAAATTCAGGTATTTGAGTGACCCGCCAGTAACAACTGCGCCATTTAGTATCGAATTAGATGAGAACAAATGCATCGGTTGTGCTTTGTGTATAAAGCAGTGCCCTTGCCAGGTTCTTGAGTTGGTAGAGAAAAAGCCAGCAAAAAATCAGCAACCAGCATGCCAGTTTGCCTGCCCTGCCGGTATAGATATAAGGAGTTATATGAATATCCTGACAAATGGGGGGTCTTTTGAAGACGCCTGGTACCTGACAACTGACCGGAACCCGATGCCGGCGATAACTGGAAGGATATGTCCTCACCCGTGTGAAACGACATGCAACAGGAACTATCTTGATTTACCGGTAAATATAAATGCCAGCGAGCAGTTCATTGGGGACTATGGTATTAAGGCAAAATTAGCCTTTAAGAAAAACGGAAAAGAATCTTCAGAAAAGATCGCTGTGGTTGGCTCAGGTCCATCTGGCTTTTCCTGTGCGTATCAACTTGCAAGATTAGGGTATCCGGTTACTATATTTGAAGCCAATAAAAAATTTGGAGGTATGCTCAGGTATGGCATTCCCGAGTATCGTCTGCCGGAGGATATAATAGATAAGGAGTTACAGAGGATTATTGATCTGGGAGTAGGGCTAAAATGCAGCACCAGAATCGGGAAGGATATATCTTTTGCTGATATAAAGAAAGAATATAAAGCTGTTTATCTTGCAATCGGTGCCCATAAAGGAAAGAGATTAGGGATAGAGGGAGAGGACGCATCAAATGTATACCCAGGAATTGATTTTCTCCGTCAGATTGCCAATAAAACAAAAATCGACCTGGGAAACAAGGTTGTTGTCATCGGTGGAGGAAATGCGGCAATAGATGCGGCAAGAGTTGCCCGGAGACTGGGTGCAGAGGTGACTATCCTCTACCGTCGCACCATAAGAGAGATGCCTGCATTAGCATCTGAGGTTGAGGAGGCCCAAAAAGAAGGGATAAAGATTGAATTTTTATCTGCTCCGGTAAAAATAATAAAAAATAAGGAAAACAAAGCAGTTTCTGTGAGTTGCATCAAGATGGAGTTAGGTGAGTTGGATGATTCAGGCAGAAAGGAGCCAAAGCCCGTTGAAGGAACAGAGTATACGATCGAAATGACATCCCTCATTTCTGCTGTTGGTCAGGTTGTGGATCCTGAGGGTTTAGAGGAACTGATAAATAAAGATAGGCGGGTCTCTATTAATGAGGATTGCGAAACATCAGAAAGGGGGATATTCGCCGGTGGTGATGTTACCGAAGAGCGCGGAACTGTGGCTCAAGCAATTAGATTGGGTAATATTGCTGCTGAGTCAATAGATGCCTTTATCAGGGGTAAGAAGTTAACCCGTGCCGCTCCGATGGAGATTTCGTATAAAGACCTACCTCTTGATTCCAGTAAAAAATCGGCGAGAAATGAGACTCCAAGTTTACCTGTTGAAGAAAGGCTTTCCAATTTGGCAGTAGAAGTGCGCCTTACTTTAGGTCAAGATCAGGTCGATGACGAAGTTAAAAGATGTATACTTTGTGGTAAAGATAAACCCGATCTTACCGGTATCCAGTATTTTGGGAAGATCTGTATTGCCTGTCACAACTGTGCCGCCATCTGCCCTCAGCAAGCGCTTGTATTCCCTAAATATTATCGGGTGGATGAAGGTAGGTGGACAACTGAGTTTGATTTTCCTCCCGCCGGCAAAGGCTTTCCCAACCCATTTATGGAAGAGACCCCTCCTGAGTTCGATAAGATTGCTCCAAGAGTAACCGAGGCAGAGAAACTTATTTATACTCGCCGCTCCAATAGAGTTTATAAAAAAGATCAGGTCCCCAAGGAATTAATCCATAGAATCCTGGAGGCGGGCCGGTTCGCCCCGTCTGCAGGTAACTGCCAGCCGTGGCAGTTCATTGTAATTCGGGATAGAGAAATGCTTGACGAGCTAAGTGCTCAATGTCGAAAATTCCTATCGTTGGTTACAAAACTATACCAGAGGAAAGGGCCGGTGCCGAAAACAATAAAAAATACTCTGGCCTTACTAATGCCGAATTCGATAGACCAGCGTCCCATGGTGGCGATTCAGGCTCTTCTTACCCCCAAATTTGGCGAAAAAGAGTTAGATATATTCTTCGGGGCGCCGACGGTTATTCTCGCCCTGGCGAACCGCATAGGCATCTCGGACCCGTCACTTAATATAGGTATATGTTGTCAAAATATTGTCCTGGCCGCTCATTCCTTAGGACTTGGCACATGTTATGTGAATTTCGCTGCTGATCCCGTAAATCGTAATCCCCGACTAAAAAAGAAATTAGGCATGAAGTGGCCGTATGATCGTGTTGGCACTACAATTGCCGTAGGATATCCGGCGGTAAAGATTGATAATGTGGTGGAAAGGGAATTCCCCAAAGTTCGCTGGATAGAATGACCTTTTCGTGATGGCTCATTGTGGGAGGTGGAATTCCTTGCCTGCCATTGCGAGCCCTTCGCCCTCTGTCACCCTGAGCCCTTCACTCTCTGTCATTCTGAGGTCTTCACCCTCTTTCACCCTGAGCCCTTCGACAGGCTCAGGACAAGCTCCGCGAAGAATCTGGGCTCAGGACCGGCTCCGCGAAGGGTCTCAAACGACGGCTCAGGATAAACTCCGCGAAGGATAGCCGGGGCGTCTCGAAGCCGTGTCCTGAGCTTGTCGAAGGGGATCGGCTCGAATAATGGTTCTAATTTTGGAGACCGGGCAAAAAGAAGGGGTTAAGGTAACTTCCCTAACCCCTTTAGATTACTGGCGCGCCCGGCAGGATTCGAACCTGTGGCCTGTGGATCCGGAGTCCACCGCTCTATCCAACTGAGCTACGGGCGCAATTAAGGATAATTTAGCACGGCTGCCTTATCTTTTACAACCATTTTTTGGGTAAAAGGGGACAGGAAAATAGTTGAAGAAATCATGACAAAAATGTCCCCGGTCAAGGGCCGACCTTATCCGGTGGTTGGGCTTTTAGTTTCTCCCAAAACCTCCGGGGAGAAACAATTTCCATACTTCCTACATTTTGCAATACAAGCAGTTCTCTATCCCCGGTTACAAAAAGATCGGCTCTGCCGTTCACTGCCGATGATAAAATAATCAAATCATCCTTGTCCTGAATTTTAACATCAGGTAAATCAGAGGGGGTTGAAAACTGAGCATCCCTCTGGATCAGTTCGATGAATTCGACAATTAGACCATCAGGAACTTTAAGCTTCTGCTCTAAGACCCGCTTTAGTTCTTCCAGTAGGGGGGTAGAAATAACCAGTTGGTGAGAAATAAGAACTTCTCTCAAAACATCAGCACAAAGACCTCTCGTAGCCAATGCACTTATCAGAACATTCGTGTCAAGAAGAACCTTCATGATACCTGGGAGAAGATATCCTCATCGGTCAAAAACCCCCTGGCCTCAGCGAAAGGCATGATTCTTTTCCTCAACTCCTCGAATTGGTTGAGTCGTAGTTGTCGGCGCAGGGCCTCGCGAGCGATTTCGCTCCGGTTTCTCCCAGACCGCTGGCTGGCCTTAGCCAGCAAATCATTAAGATCCTTGTCTAAACGTATTGTTAATGTTACCGTTTTCATATCATACATTGTAAGACATTTTTCCTGCCCCGTCAAGCAAGTCCTTGTTCGAGGATGGAAATGGTTAAAGAGGGATTAGGGTCACATCTTAAATATTAACTATTGACAATTTAAAAAATCCTATCTATTAAGGCTTCGAACTAAAATCAATAAAATTAACAAATGAATAATTAATAATTGTGATGTGACCCTCTTTCTTTCCTTTCTTTCCATTATATTAGATTCTTCCCCTTCACTTCGCTCAGGGTCAGAATGACATTTAACGGTGTTTTATTGTTTTTCAACAGCCTGTCAAGGGCTGCCCCCTTTTTTCCCCTTTCTCATCTGAACCCTGAACTCCTTTAGTTTGCCAGCGATTGAGGACCTTTTCTACCTGCTCACGGACTAATGCCCGCGCATCAACTCGCTCCCAGCATTTCATCAGAAGGTCATCGTAGTTGGTGTAAACATGACGTATATGAGCTTGGACAGCAAGGGTGATGATTTGTGGGTCAAAATCTTTTGCCGCTGCCGATCGTCCAACACGACCGCTATACTTCCGACAAGCATGTTGAGCGATTTTAACCTCTTCTGAAGTTGGGCAATTTGGGGAAAGTCTTCGTACTTCGCTGGCAAATTCGGCTACATATTCCTGGTCTAATTCCGTTCGTTTTAATTGCTCCCGCCAGCGGCGCGTTTCCCTGAGTTCAGCATCCGCCAGACACTCTTTTTCTGCCTGTTGAATCGCTTCCGGCTCTGCCATAATGCCCTGCCGTTCGTAGCGTTTGCGCGTGCGACTCCATTTGACTACCGGGTTTATGACAATAGATCGGTAACACTTAAAAGGACAATAGATCGGTAACACTTTCTTATGATGGATTGATTTCTAGTTAAAGCTAGCTTTTGCTATAACCTCTTCCAATTATTCAACAAAG
>SDBT01001293.1_pt1 | contig 43681 bp, 42 predicted proteins | sample 2277101 | NCBI WGS metagenome assembly SDBT01 (sample SAMN10404973, study PRJNA504765) | marine sediment metagenome | isolation source: marine sediment core GS10_PC15, 103 cmbsf | place: Arctic Ocean: Southern Knipovich Ridge | collected 2010
TACTTTATTTGAAATTGCTTCTTGGGGTATACCATCTGTGTTAATTCCTATTACTAAAACAAATTTGAATCATCAAAGAAGAAATGCTTTTAATTATGCGCGTAGTGGAGCTTGTATTGTAATTGAAGAAGCAAATATGACTAGTAATATTTTTAGTTCAGAAATTGAACGAATTATAGAAAATAAGGATACATGGAATGAAATGTCTAAAAATGCAAAAAGTTTTGATAAACCAGATGCTGCTATGAAAATTGCTCAGGCAATAGTTGATATGGCTTTAAGTCACGAGAAATAAATGTTAAAATAACCTTATGTCTCAAAAGGTTATTACAAGAATGCCACCATCTCCAACAGGGTTATTTCATATTGGTTCGGCTAGAACCGCTTTTTTTAACTATCTTTATGCAAAGCAAAATGATGGAGAATTTATATTAAGAATAGAAGATACAGACAAAGAAAGGTCAAAAAAAGAATTTGAAGATAACATTATTGAGTCTTTGAAGTGGCTTAATATAGATTATGGAAGATTTTGTCGGCAATCAGAAAGAACAGAAATTTATAAGAAATATTTAGAAGATTTAATAAAAAAAGATATTGCATATATTTCAAAAGAAGAAATAAAAAAAGAAGGCGATAGAGCAGAAGTAGTAAGATTTAGAAATCCAAATAAAAAAATAAAATTTACGGATTTAGTTTTAGGTAAAATTGAATTTGACACAAAAGATTTAGGAGATTTTATAATAGCGAAAGACCTAGATAATGCACTTTATCATTTTACTGTAGTTGTAGACGACATGGAAATGAATGTCAGTCATATAATTCGAGGTCAAGACCATATTTCAAATACCCCAAGACAAATTTTAATATTAGAAGCATTAGGAGGAGAAAGACCTAAATATGCCCATATTCCACTTATACTATCTCCTGATAAAAATAAACTTTCAAAAAGACATGGAGCTTTATCTGTATTAGAGTATAAAAAAATGGGTTATTTACCAGAAGCTATATTAAATTTTATTGTTTTAATTGGCTGGAATCCTGGTAATGATAAAGAAATTTTTACCCTTGATGAATTATTGGAAGTATTTAGCTTAGATAAAATACAGAAGGGTGGGGGAGTGTTCAATATAGAAAAACTAGACTGGATAAATAAAGAACATATAAAAAAATTACCAAAAAAGGAAATAGAAAAAAATATTTTTAGTTATTTACCAGAAAATTATAGAAATTCCAAAATCATACCAATAATTTCTGAAAGAATTTCAAAGTGGGAAGATATAAAAAAAATGGTTAAAGAAGGGGAGTTAGATTTTTTCTTTAAACCAATTGAGTATAAAAAAGAACAACTTATTTATAAAGATATTCCATTAGAGACAATTTCTACTAATTTAAAATTAGCTATTAACTCTCTTGAGAATTTAAGTGAAGATGAATTTATTGTAAAAAATATAAAAAATATTCTTATAGAAATAGCAGATAAATTACCTAGTAGGGGTGAAATTCTTCATCCTATACGCTTTGCTCTTTCAGGAAAAGACAAATCTCCAGACCCATTTATTATTGCTGAAATTTTAGGAAAAAATGAAACCATATCTCGATTACAAAAAGCAATTTAATATTTTATTTTTTATTCTTTTGGTTTTTTTGCCTTTCTTTTTTTCCTATGCTCAAACAGCCGAAGAAATAAGAAATAAAATAAATCAAAAGAGTGCTGACATAGCTAATCTAGAAGCGCAAATTAAAACTTTTGAAAAGGAACTTGATAGTCTAGGAAAACAGAAAGATTCTCTTAATGTCTCTATTCAGCAATTAGACATAACTAGGAAGAAGCTAAATGCTGATATTTCAATAACTCAGAATAAGATTGATAAGACCAATCTGCAAATAAAAAACCTAAGTAATGATATTGGAGATAAAGAAAGTTCTATTAATAACAATATGGATTCTATTAAATTAGAAATTAGAAAAATAAACGAATTAGAAAATACTAGTTTACTTGCCACAATTCTTTCAGATAATAATTTTACCCTCATTTGGAATGATATAAACGATATAATTACTGTGCGTGAAAGTATTCGCGACAATACCAAGAGACTAAGAGAGACAAAAACTGCATTAGAAGATACCAGAGGGCAAACAATACAAGCTAAAAATGAACTTACTCGGTTGAAAAAGCAACTTTCTGACCAGCATAAAATAATAGTACAAAATACAAATGAGAAAAATAAACTCTTAAAAGAGACAAAAAACAGTGAAGCTAATTATCAGAAATTAGTTCAAGGACAGTTGGCTAGAAAAGTAGCTTACGAGCAAGAAATAGAAGATTATGAATCACAGCTCAAATATATTCTAGATCCGTCTAAAATTCCTACAGGCAGAGTATTATCTTGGCCTCTTGATTATATATATGTGACTTCTCCTTATAGTCTTAGGTGGGGAAGATTTCATCGTGGAATAGATTTTAGGGCTTCTGTTGGAACTCCAGTAAAAGCTATGGCTGAAGGTGTGATTACAGGGGTTGGAGATACAGATAAATGTTGCCCTAGAGCATCTTTTGGTAAATGGATACTTATAGAATACAATAATGGTCTTTCTAGCACCTATGGACACCTTTCACTTATTAGTGTTTCTAAAGGGCAGAAAATATTACGAGGGCAGGTGGTTGGTTATAGTGGTAATACTGGCTACTCTACTGGGCCACATCTTCATGTCTCGGTTTATATATCTGATGGTGTGAAGGTTGATTCTTTTGAGAGTAAATCTTATCCTGGTAGAATCTTGGTTCAGCCTATTGCTTCCACTAATGCGTATTTAAATCCAATGGATTTCTTGCCTCCTTATAAAAAATAGTTCTTGCTAGGGGTAAATATTTTATGGTAAAATAAAGACATGAAAGGGGATATAAAAAATCAAAATGGTGGTTTTTTAAAACTAATACTTTTTATTGTTATTGCTTTACTTCTAATGAAATTTTTTGATATAAGTATATCTGATTTTGTTATTTGGTTTAAATCATTTTTTAATAATGTATTAAAGTAAATTACTTAAATGGGTAAAATTCAAGAAAATAAAAAAAATATACAAAGTGGGGGAGTCAGTATATTAGAGCTTCTTATTCTTGGTTTTCTTATTATATTGGTATTAAGTTTCTTTAATATTAGCATCAAGAGTGTTGTAGAGAGCCCTACAGGTCAAGAAAATATAAATTATGTTGAAGATACCTCAAAAAGTTTTTGGGATAAATATTTAAAAGAACCGGCACAATATCTCTGGAATGATGTTTGGGTTGATATTTTTTGGCAGGGCTTTATTAATAATATGGAACGTATTAGAGATGGTAAGCCAACAGATTTTGATACTGCAGTACCAGAAATAGAATTTAATAATTCTGAGAGTAATTAGAGCTCTTTATTTTTTATATATAGCATGTCTAAAAGATATATTGTGCGACACGCATATATATTATCTACACGAGGCAGAAAGCTCATATCCGGCACTTTCTGCCTCTTCCCTAGTGTCAAAATAGACTCTATTTTCTTGCTTAATAGTTTTACCCCCAGAACAAGTTAAAGAATAATATTTAGTTCCTTTACTAGAAGCAAAAAATGTATTACTAGTTTGTTTTAAAGTGCTTTTAGGCATATTTGTGCTTTTAATGATACTTGCCTCATTGTTCGTATATTCTACCCTTAAGCCTTCGTTTTTGGGCTCTTTAGATAGCCTTCCTAGCCCAAATGACCCCAAGCCTACCAATATAACTATAATGACAGTTAAAACGTCTTTTCCTGTATCACTCTTTAAAAATTGCTTGATTTTTTCCATAACATTGTTTATACTTATTTTGTCTTAATTTTAACATTTAATAAATATAGAACAAGAATATGGCACATAGGAAAGCCGGCGGTACAGCTAAAAACTTAAGAGATTCCAAGCCAAAGTACCTAGGTACTAAGCTTGCTGATGGCCAAAAGGCCAAAGCTGGCTCTATTATTATACGTCAACGCGGAACAGTTATTATGGCAGGAACTAATGTTTCTACTGGTAAAGACCATACCCTATTCGCTCTTAAAGAAGGCACAGTAAAATTCGGTTCTCGACGCAAGATATCATTTAATGGCAGAACTGTAGTCAAAAAAGTAGTGAATGTAGTCTAATCCTCAAAATAAACACAAACTAAAAATCCCTTACCCTGGGGATTTTTTTATAACTTCTCTATCACAAGTTTAAATGAAGATTTTTTGCCCTTGATGGAGATAGGAATATCAAACTCCCCTATTTCTTTAATTGGTTTTTCTAAAACAATAAATTCTTCACTTATGTCAGCATGATGTTCAGTGTGCATTGCTTCTAGAATTTCTTTTTTGTGAATACCCGAGAAAAGGTGTCCTTTTTCATCAGCTTTAACCTTCATGTGTACTGCCCTATTTTTTATTTCTTCCAAATTTTTCATTAAAAGGTCTTCTTGCACTTCCCTTTCTATCTCTATATTTTTCTTTCTTTTTTCTAATTCTATAATTGCTTTTGGAGTAGCTAGCTCTGCTAACCTTCTAGGAAATAAAAAATTTATAGCATAGCCATCATTTACTTCTTTTATATCATGCCTCTTCCCTGTTCCCGGCACATCCTCTAAAAATATTATTTTCATGATTGATTTTAAATGAATGAAATGATTTTAAAATCTTCACCCAGTTAAATAAAATCTTTTTGATTTTAATTTTCGCTTTGCGAAAATTATTTAACAGGGTTATTAAAATATATTCACTTTGTTCATTATTTTAATAATAATAATTCAATTGCTTTTTCCATTTGTGGATCTTTTTTTTCATCAAAATCCTTTCTTGTAAATTCTACTTTATAGTCTGGGGTTAGTCCTTTTTCGTGAATTAAATGTTCATTTGGTGTAAGCCATTTTGCTACTGTAATTTTAAGTAAAGTATCTTTTGTAATATCTATTACTTCTTGTACTGAGCCCTTACCAAAACTTTGTGTACCAACTAATTTTGCTCGTCCATGGTCTTGCATAGCACCTGCAACTATTTCTGAAGCTGAAGCTGAGCCACCATTTATAAGAATTATAAACTTTAAGTCATCATTAAAAACACTATAACCTCTACTTCTAAATACTCGTGGTTTTTTATTACCGCCATAGTCTTCAGTAACTACAATCTTACCTCCTGGTAAAAACCAACTAGAAATATCTACTGCAGCATCTAAGTATCCACCTGGGTTACCACGTAAATCAAGTAATAACTTATTACCACCAGATTCAATAAATTTTCTCATTGCTTGGTTAAATAAATTTGTTGCATTAGCCGAAAAACTATAAAGTCTAATAACAAAAATTCCATCTGGTCGTAATTCTTCATCTAATGTAGGCATATTTATAACATCACGAACAATGCTGATTTCTTTTGGTTCTTTGTCTTCATTACGAAAAATTGTAAGAAGAACAGTCGTTCCTTTTTCTCCACGAATTAATTTAACTGCTTCTTCAATGTTTAATTCATTAGTAATCGTTTCATCAATTTTTAAAATTTGATCACCTGATCGCATTCCTGCTTTTTCAGCTGGAGTATTTTTTAAAGGAGCAACTACGGTTAGTATTTTATTTTTTATTACTATTTCCATACCAACTCCAGTAAAGTTTCCTGCTATTTCTTCATTAAAGGCCTTTGCCTCTTCTGGATTAAAAAATACACTATATGGGTCATTTAATGAGCTCACAAGACCTGAAATTGCACCATAGACCCTATCTTGATCACTTATTTCGTCTGCATTTGGTGATTTTTCATTTATGGTATTCCATGCTTTCCAAAATGAAGAAAAATCAGCTTTAGTTGTTACAGCTGTTTCTTTATTTGACAAAGAAGTAATTTTTTCCATTTCTGAACGATTATTTATACCCACATAAACCCCAAAAATAAAAAATATAGCAATTAATAAAATTGCCGAAAAATTGTGATAATTCTGTTTTGTTTTTATTTTATTTAACATTTTTTAAAGTATTTCTTCCTTATTTTCTTGACTATCAATAATATCATTTTCTTTATTAGCTTCTTCTTTGTTTTCTTCATTATCTACGGTGTTATTTTTAGTCTCAACAAAATCATGATTTTCAGAAAAATTTTCAAAAACTTTCTCTTCTTTCTCTTCTTCCTTATTTTCTTCATATAAGAGATAGCTTATATAAATTAACCCAAAACCAGAAAAGCTAATTAAAATATTTTTGATTATGTATGGAAAACCTAAATAAGGCAATATGCTTACCAATATACTTAAAATTAAAAGTACCCTTAATTTATACATAAATATAGTATATTCTATGAATATTTATAATGCAAATCATTTTTACTCAAAATATTCTGGTGTGTTTTCAGACATCCAGTTTAACAGGTCTCGCATAACAGATGATGCACTAATAGCACTATTTGTTGGTCCAGATTCCATTAAAATTGTAAATGTATATTTGGGATTTTCATAGGGAAAAAAACCAACAACCCAAGAATTTACTCTATTTTTTGCAAGTCCAAGTTGAGCAGTACCAGTTTTAGCAGCAATTTTTACATAAGGTACATTTAATACTACTGCTGTGCCATAAGATACTGCTTGCCTCATTCCTTCATGTATAACATCAAAATGTTCTTTTTTTAAATTAAGAATTGTTTGTTTATTTTCTTTTTCAATGTCCCCTAATATAAAATGTGGAGTAATCAATGTACCCTTATTTGCAATAGCTGAAATTGCACGAGTTATCTCCATTGGTGTTACTTGAAAACCATATTGTCCAATAGCGGTATGATAAGTGTCTCCAATACGCCAAGCATCACCTTCAAAGTTTTTTATTTTCCATTCAGGATTTGGTATTATTCCACCTTTTTCATCAGGTAAGTCTATTCCAGTTTTTTCTCCAATACCAAAAAGTCTTGCATATTTTTCTAAATTTAATATACCTAGCCCTTTTTGGTCTTCATAGCCTCCACCAATAGCATAAAAATAAACATCTGAGGATACCGCAAGTGCTTGTTTCATATTTGTCCAACCATGGGCCCTCCAGTCTTTAAAAACAGTCTTTTGATCTTCAAAATATGGATTTTGAATTTCAATTGAACCAGTAGACAGAATTTGCTTTGTTTCATTAATAATGTTTTCAGATAAAGCTCCTATTGCAAAAATAGGCTTAACAATAGAACCTGGAGTATAAAGTCCAGAAATTGCCCTATCCACAAATACTTTTCTTTTATCTGTAAAATAGTTCTCTATTATTTTTATTTCTTTACCTAAAGATAAAATTTCTGAATTATATTCAGGATAATTAGTAGCAGTTAATACTTCTCCATTTCTCACATCCATTATTATTCCAACTCCTCCATTAAAAGCATTATTTCTAGAAGCATTTTTTATTAAAGTATATAGTTTTTCTTGAATTTTTGAATCAATTGTTGTTATTATGTCCTCCCCTCTTTTTGGAACATTTACTATGTTTTCTGAATGAATATTTCTATATGCATCTATTTCTATTATTTTTGAACCATTTTGACCCTTTAATTTATCGTTATATTGTTTTTCTAATCCATCTTTACCAATAAATTCACCTTGCCAATAATTTCCTATTTTATCTTGAGCAGGATAACTAACATATCCCAATGTGTGAGAAAAACCATTTGGTAAATATACACGTGTACCAAAAGCCATATTTTTTTCCTCTCTTTTGTTCCATACCATTTCTTTTTTATTTCTATCATAAATAATACCTCTTTCTGCAAAAAGAATAATCTTTGTTAAAATATTATTTTCACTTCTTTTGTAATAATTTTCTCCTTTTTGTATTTGTAAATACCCTAGTCTGGTTGAAAAGATAGAAATAATTATTAAAAAGAAAATTCCAAGAAATAAGATAGTTTTTTTACAAATAGGTTTTTCTATGCGACCCTCAAATTGCTGACGGTCAAAATTTTGTATATTTTTTGAATCTAAAAAAATTTCATCTGGTTCTACAAAAGTATTTTTTATTTTATTTTTTTTAAATTTACGAAAAATCATTTTGAATAAAATCTTAGTTTCTTTTTTAATAATTCTAAAATAATTAAACAAATAAAAATTATTATAGATGAAACAAAAACTATATTAAAAAATTTTAATTGTGGTACTCCATAAAGTAGGTCTGAAAGTACGAAGAGAATAACTGCTTCAATAAAGAAAGAAAAATAAATAATTTCTAAAAAGGCCAGAAGAATAGATACCCAAAAAGGCATAAAAAGTATGGATAATAATAGGAGAATAATAGCTATAAATCGCAGAATCATAGCTATATATTAGCATATTAGAAAACTAGACGCCAAATATAACGTAAAAAAAAGAAAACAATTATTAAAGATAAACTATAAAAAATAATTTTTTGATTAAAAATAAAAGAAATTAAAGATAAGAAAAAGAATTTTACATATTTAAAAGGCGTTAAAAATTTATTGTCTTCTTCTTTTTTTTCTGTTGTATTTTTTAAAACTTCAAGTTCTTGTTTCGTTTCTTCTTTAGTATTTTTTACTATACTACCAATATTTTCTCTAAATTTTTCAAGAATATTTGTAGAAATAATTACTGGTTTTGTTATAATATCTGGCGTTTTTTCTTCCACTAAATTTTCTAGATTTTCTATTGAATCAAAACCAATATTAAGTATATTTTCTTTTAAATTATTTATTAAATTTTCATTTTGAATTATTTTTTTACTTACTGAAAATTTACTTTCTTCTGTTTGATTACCACTTAAATATATTTCTTCATATTTATTATTAGATATTAAGAATTTTGCATTTTCAATTTTTGCAAAAATAGAATGACTACCAACAGTTGCTGTCCAGTCTATAGATACATCTTTCACTGTTTTTGCTTTTACTGTAAATGTTTTTTTACCTAAAAAAATATTTTTATCAAAAAAGATTACTGTTCCTGAAAACTCTCTTTCGTCAGGATTAAAAAGTACTGTATATATTTTAATTTTTTCCCCTTCTTCAGGTTCATTTTTAGAATACCAAATATTTCCAGGTATAAAACCAGCACTAGAGCTTTGTGCACTTATTTTAAAAATTGGCAATAAACATAATACTAGTATTAATATTATATAAATTTTTTTATTAATCATCTTTATTTTGCTAGTTTTGAAGCCAGCCCAGTGTAATTTAATGGTGTAATTTTTAGTAATTCCTTTTTAATTTTTTCACTAATTTTTAGGGCATTAATAAATTTATGAATATCTTTCAGTGAAATTTGTTTTCCTTGACTTAATTCTTTTAGTTTTTCATAGGGCATAATTATACCCTCTCGTCGTAAAATAGTCTGAATAGCTTCTGTTATTACCTCTGGATGATTAATTAAAACATTTTCAACTTTATTTTTATTTATACTAATTATACTTAAACCTTTGAGTAAATATTCATAAGCAATTAATGAATGTGCAAAAGCTGAGCCAAAATTTCTTTGAACTGTAGAATCTGACAAATCTCTTTGAAGTCTAGAAATTGGTAATTTTCTTCCAAAAAACTCAAATAGAGCATTGGCGGTTCCTAAATTACCCTCACTATTTTCAAATTTTATTGGATTTACCTTATGTGGCATGGTTGAAGACCCTATTGTTCCCTTGATTGGTTTTTGTATAATCCACTCATCACTGATATAACGCCATATATCCTGATTAAAATCGATTAAAATATTGTTTATTCTTTTTAAATTATCAAAAATTTCTATATAAGAATCATGTGGTTCAATTTGTGTAGTTATCAAATTTGGCTCTAATTCTAAAGTTTTAGATTTTATTTTGTTTAGATTAGTAATAAATGTTTTAGAAAACTTTTTCCAGTCAATTTTTGGAAAAGCAATTAAGTGTGCATTGTAATTACCGGTTGCCCCATTTAATTTAGCTAGAATTTTTTGTTTTTGTAAGATATTTATTTGTCTTTCTAATCTTGAAGCAAATACTTTAAATTCCTTGCCAAAAGTTGTAGGGCTGGCAGGCTGTCCATGAGTACGAGCAAGCATTGATATACTACTATTGTTTTTTGCTAATTTATTAATTTGACTTATAATTTTTTTAATTTTTTCTAATAAGATTGCAGTTCCATCAGAAAGCATTAAAGCATAAGCTAAATTATTAATATCTTCACTAGTCAATCCAAAATGTATCCATTCTAAAACATCTTTTAATGATGTTTTTTCAAGTTTTTCTTTCATAAAATACTCTACTGCTTTTACATCATGGTCTGTGGCTTTAATTTTTTTATACCCCTTTATCTCTATGTCTGATATTGTTTGCGCATTAACAGTAGATAAATTATATAGAAACCTTATTAGTTTTTTCTCTCTATCAGAAAATTTTCTTAATTTTATTTTTAATTCTGATAAAGCAATTAAATATTCTCCTTCTACTATTAGACGATAGTGCATTAATCCCCTTTCGCTAAAAATGGGACTTAGTGGTAAGGTAGATTTTTGATAACGTCCGTCTATTGGTGAAATTGAATTTAGTGACATATTATTTTTGTTTTAAGTTATTAGTAATTCTTTCTAAAGTTGATTGTGAAAAATCGTGTTCAAACTTTTTTCCTGTAATTGTTTCGTATATTTCAATATATCTTCTAGAAAGTTCTGCCACCATATCTGCTGGAGCTTCTGGTAATTTTTCATCTTTATATGGGTCACAGTTATCTTTAAACCATAGTCTTAAAAATTCTTTATCAAAATATTCTGGCTCTTCATTATTATTAAATTTTTCATTATAACTTTCAGCTTTCCAATATCTAGAAGAATCGGGGGTATGAATTTCATCAATTAAAGTTAGTTTACCATCTTTATCTAATCCAAATTCATATTTTGTATCTACTAAAATAAGACCTTTTTCTAGTGCTATTTCTTGTCCCCTTTTAAATAATTTTAAAGAAATATCGGCAATTTCTTTCCATAACTCTTCTGACATTAAACCCTCTGAAATTATTTCTTTAGGTGTTATAGGTCTGTCGTGTTCGTCAGACTTAGTGGTTGGGGTCAGTACTGGAGTATCTAGTTTTTGGTCTTTTTTCATTCCGTTAGGTAAAGTAAAATTGCCAAAATCTCGCATACCATTTTTATAGTGTACCCAAAGAGATGTATTAGTTGATCCGGTAATATATCCTCGTACTATCATTTCTATTGGAATTACTTTGCACTTCTTTACTACAGCTACATTTGGGTCAGGATTACTTAAAATATGGTTTTGAATTATGTCTTTTGTTTTATCAAAATAAAACAAACTAATTTGATTTATTACTTCTCCCTTAAATGGTAAATGAGTAATTATTCTATCAAAAGAAGAATGCCTATCTGTGGAAATTAGAGTTATGTGGTCGGGAGCTGTATAAATATCACGAACTTTACCAATCTTTTTTTCACCTAGATTTTTGAAATTTGTTTCTTTCAATACATTATCAATATTCTTTTTTATTAATTCTATGTCCATCCCGCTTAGAAACAGATCACGATCAACTCGCGTATCTGATAGTTAATATTAATAATTTTTTCTTTATTTATTTTCATATTTATACTTATATTTAAACTGCGATCGTGGCTTCTAACGGGATCCTTTATTTTAATATAACTTTACCATCACCTTTAATAATTTTTCCAATTTCATAAATATTATAGTTTTTATATTTTTCTAAAATTTCATTAATTTTTATTTTTTCTGATGCTGGTACTACAAGTATAAAGCCAATACCCATATTAAAAGCAGTATACATTTCTTTTTCATCAAGATTATCAATTTTTTGCATAAATGGAAAAATTGGAAGCATTGGCCATGAATCTTTATTAATTTCAGCATCAAGGTTTTTTGGCAATATGCGAGGAATATTTTCTATAAATCCCCCACCAGTTATGTGGGCAATACCCCTTACATTTATATCTGCATCTAATATTTCAAGTACTGGTTTTGTATAGTTGGTATGCGGTTTTAATAATGTTTCTCCTACTGTTTCTTTAAGTTCTGGAATATGTGTGTCTATTTTATGTCCAGCCATTTCAAAAATTAATTTACGAGCTAATGAAAAACCATTAGTATGTAATCCATTTGAAGCAAAACCAAGAAGAATGTCTCCTTCTTCAATTTTTTCTCCTGTTATTATTTTATCTTTTTCTATTATTCCAGTAATACATCCAGCAATATCATGTTCACCCTTCATGTAAATTCCGGGCATTTCAGCTGTTTCTCCTCCAACAATAGACACACTTGCTTCCTTGCAAGCCTTTGCCATACCAGAAACCATTTCTTGCATTTCTTCTGGTACGAGAGTTTCATTAGCAACATAATCTAAAAAAGTTAAGGGCTTAGCACCCATTGCAAGAATATCTCCACAACTATGACCCACAATATCTTCTCCAACAGAGTCATATTTATTCATCATTTTAGCTATTAAGAGTTTTGTGCCAACTCCATCAATACTTTGTACAAGAATTGGATGTTTATAATTTTTTAAAATTTCCTTCATATCATAAAGTCCACCAAAATGCCCAATATTTGTTATTACATTGTTTGTGTGAGTAGACTTTACGTGATTTTTTATTCGTTCTACAACTTCATTTCCTGCTTCAATATCTACGCCAGATTTTTTATAGGAAATACTCATCTTATTGTTTTAGGTATTTTTTAAATCCTAATTTAGATAATTTGGTATTTTTTATTACAATATTTTTTTGCATTTTTTGTTTATAGGTAATAAGTTTCTTTTCTAATTTTTTATCTGAAAGGGCTAAAATCTGTATTGCAAGTAATCCTGCATTTTTTGTGGCATTAATACCAACAGTTGCAACTGGTATACCTGAAGGCATACTAACTGTAGAAAATAGTGAATCAACTCCGTCTAGAGTTTTTGCTTTAATTGGTATTCCAATAACAGGTAAAGTAGTCAAAGAGGCTGTTACTCCTGCTAAATGTGCTGCACCACCTGCACCAGCTATAATAACCTGTATTCCACGTTTCTTGGCGTCTGTGACGTATTTGTGAACAAGACTAGGGCTACGATGGGCAGAAAGGACCTTAATTTCATAATCTACTTTAAATTCTTCAAGAATTTTTGCTGACTCACTCATTACTTTTAAATCTGAATCTGAGCCCATAATTATGCCTACTTTTAGGTTTTTATTCTTCATTTAAGCATTTTACCTTATTTACCTTGAAATTAAAAGTGTCTTTTTGCCTATATCTCTTCTGTATTGCATACCTTCAAATGAAATTTTTTCTATTGCTTTATACGCTTTTTCTAATGCCTCTTTTAAATCATTTCCTGTTGCAGTTATTCCCAGAACTCTACCACCATTTGTAACTAATTTATTTTCATCCATTTTTGTTCCCGCATGAAATACAAGAATATCGGGTTGCATTTCCGCTTCTTCTATTCCTGTTATTTCTTTCCCTTTTTCATATTTTTCTGGATACCCACCAGAAGCTAGTACCACAGTACAAACAGAAAGATTTTTCCACTTTATTTCTATTTTATCTAAGGTTCCATCAATACAAGCATCCATAATATCCAAAATATCTGTATTGAGTAATCTCATATAACTTTGGGTTTCTGGATCACCAAATCGTGCATTGTATTCAAGTAATTTTGGTCCCTCTTCTGTGAGTATAAGTCCTGGGTAAAGTAAGCCCTGAAAACTTCTTTCTTCTTTTTCCATATTTAAAATTGTTGGAGCGACAATTTCTTTTTCTATTTTTTCAAAAAGTTCATTTTTTATAAAAGGTAATGGTGCAATAGTACCCATTCCACCAGTATTAAGTCCGGTGTCCCCTTCCCCTATTTTTTTATGATCTTGAGACGTTGGAAATATAGAATAATGTTTACCATCAGTAAATGCATGTATGGAAATTTCAGGACCCGTTAAAAATTCTTCAATTACAATTTCTTCACCAGCTTGACCCATGGTCTTTTTTATTAAAATATCATCAAGTGCCTCCAGTGCTTCTTTTTTATTTTTTGCAATTATTACACCTTTACCAAATGCAAGTCCATTTGCTTTTATTACTATTGGATATTTCTGCCTCATTAAATATATTTCTGCTGTTTCAATATCCTTAAATACTCCAAATTCTGCAGTTGGTAAATTATGTCTTTGCATAAAATTCTTGGAAAATACTTTTGACGCCTCAAGTTCTGCTGCATTTTTTGTTGGACCCCAGATTCTTAAATTCTCTTTTTTAAATTCATCTACAATACCAAGCGCTAATGGATCATCAGGTAGAGCAAGTGTTAGATTAATTTTTTCTCTTTTAGCAAATTCTACAAGTTTCGGAATATCTGTAGCTTTAATATCTATGTTAGTACCAATATTTATTGTGCCAGCATTTCCGGGTGCGAAAAAAATCTCTCCAGCTTTTTCAGATTGTTTTACTTTCCATCCAATAGCATGTTCCCTTCCTCCACCTCCAATTATTAAAATTTTTAATTTATTTATTTGCATAATTTTTCTAAAATTTCTACATAAAGTTTATTTTCTTTTTTCTTTAATCTTGAATAAAGAGATTCTACACTATCATTATTTTCAGTTTTTTCAAAAACTCTTCCCAAAACTGGACCGAAATCAAATTCTAAGGTTAAAAAATGAACAGATGAGCCGGCATAAGTATTCTTTTGGTCTAGGAAGTTTTGTATTGCTTTATCTGCCAACTTTCCCTTATTCCAAAGTCCATCAGTATTATCGGGATTTTTTACATTTCCCTCCATGGTATCGGGAATTAATCCCGGATGTAAATTAAGAATTTTGTTGGAATATGCCAAAATTACTTCATCTAGAATAATTTGTTTCCAGCCAGCCAAACAAATATATTCAGGATTTATTTTTTGCAATAGTGGTAATAATTCTTCTTTTTTGGGACAGATTTCAATTTTTAAATTATTTTTTCTTGCATGCTCTAAACCGAGAGCATCTTCTCTATCAGAAATTACTGCAGAAATTTCAGCATTTATTTTCCCTTCATTAACTCCTTCAATTATAGCCTGAAGGTTTGTACCAATTCCTGTGTTTGAAATTAATATTACTATTTTAGTTTTTTGGGATATCATAATTTACTTCTTTTGCACGTTCTTTTAAATCAATGGGATATTCTCCTGTAAAGAAAGACGTAGAGAGCTTACTCTTTGGTAATCCAATTGATTTAATAAGTCCGTTTAATGATAAAAAATGTAATGAAGTTGCGCCTAAAAATTTACGAATTTCTTCTACTGTTTTACTTGAAGCAATAAGCTTTTCTTGTTTTGGAGTATCAATACCATAAAAATCAGGAAAACGAACAGGGGGTGAAGAAACTAAAAAGTGTACTTCTTTTGCTCCAGCCTTAAATAAGTTCTTGATAAGTTTTCTGCTAGTTGTTCCACGAACAATTGAGTCATCAATTAATGCAATTTTTTTACCTTTTAATGTTTCTTTTAAGGGTACAAACTTAAGAGCTACACTAAAATCTCTTGATTTCTGGTCTGGCTCAATAAAGGTTCTGTGGACATAACGATTTTTAACTAATGCCATTTCAATAGGTATGCAGGATTTTTCTCCAAAACCAAGAGCAACTGGTACTGCTGTATCTGGTACTGGAACTACTGCATCAACCTTTAGTTTAAATTCACGAGCCAAAGCTTTTCCAGAGTTTTTTCTAACTTCATAGATTAATTTTCCAGCAAGAACACTATCTGGTCTAGAAAAATAAACATATTCAAAAATATCATGTTTTGGATTTGATTTAGCTAATTGAATACTCTTCATTCCATTTTTATTTATTACAATCATTTCTCCTGGCTTAACTTCTCTTAAAAATTTTGCACCAATGGTATCAAGAGCACAGGTTTCTGAGGCAACTACATAATTATTTTTTATAACACCAATAGAAAGTGGGCGCATACCATAGGTATCCCTAATGGCTATTAAATTATTTTTATCCATCATTACTATCGAAAAAGCTCCTGTAATTAGTGGAAAGACCCTTTTTACTGCTTTGGGTATTGAGTCTCCCTTTTTTATATAAAAACTAATAGCATCGGTAATAAGTTCTGAATCTGAACGATCTCTTTTTAGTGCTTTTTTTGAAGAGAGAAATTTTTGTAAAGATTTAACACTTGGTAAATTTCCATTATGGGCTAATGCAAAAGAATTATTATTATTTATTATTGGTTGAGCATGTTTAAGTGCTCCTCCACCTGAAGTTGAATATCTATTATGCCCTATTCCAATATGCCCCTTTAAATTCTTTATTGATTTTTCTGTATAAACTTGAGATACAAGTCCAGCTCCTTTATGAGAATAAAACTTTTTTCCATCACTAGTTGTAATACCAGATGCTTCTTGTCCTCTATGTTGTAATGCAAATAAACCAAAAAAGGCTAAACGAGAAAGTGGTAATTCTTTACCATATATTCCTACGATTCCACATTTTTCTTTTAATTCATTCATAATTGATTATTTTCCACCTCTGGCGGAAAAATACTTAATTGCATTTTTGAAAATCTGTAAACCCATGCCCTTTTTTGACATATTTCTCTTTTTATTTTTTTGCCAAAGAGGACTTTGATAAATAAACATTGCCCTCTCTGGATGGGGCATCATTCCTAGAACTCTTCCATTATATGCTAAAACTCCAGCAATGTCATAATTTGATCCATTTGGATTTGCTGGTAAATTTTGAAATTCACAAACTTCTCCTTTTTCATATATAAAAGCAATTTCTTTTTTCTTTCTCATTTTTTCATGTTCTTTTTTGGGAATTACATAACAACCCTCTCCATGTGCAATGGGTAATGAAATTTTTTTAATATCTACTAACCAAGGACTTCTTCCTATGGCTTTTAGGTCCACCCATCGGTCAATATATTTATTAGATTTATTATAAGTTAAAGCACCTGGCAATATACCCAAATTTGTCATAATTTGAAAACCATTACAAATACCTATTGCAAGCGTGTCACGAGATAAAAATTCTTTTAATTCTTCTTTTAGGTGATTTTTAAATTTATTAGCATAAGCTTTACCACTTCCCGTATCGTCACCATAAGAAAATCCTCCTGGGAAAACCAAAATTTGATAATCAAGAAGCATTTTTGGTTCTATTATTAAATCATTAATATGTACAATGTCTGCTATTCCACCAACAGATTCAAAAGCAAATTTTGTTTCCTCTTCACAATTAAGTCCATAACCCGATAAGATTATAATTTTTGGCTTTTTAATTTTTAATTTTTTTATTTTCATCCCGTACAAAATAGGGCACGTACGCCTACGCTATGCTCTCTTGTTTATTATTAATAATATTTTTAACATCTATCATATATCTTTATATTTTATGTGTCCGTATTTTCGTTCGGGATTCATTTATTTTTATTAGAAAAATTATGATAAGCCTCATTTAATTTCTTTACATTTGTTTCAACTATTTTTCTATTTTCATTAGTAATTATGAATTTTTTATCTTCTGTAACCCTACCTAATTTTGTATAAGAAATATTTTTAATTATTTTTTCAAATTCTTTTACCTTTCTGGGAGATACAGAAACTAAAATCCTTCCCTGGCTTTCTGAAAATAATTTTGCATCTAATGATAAACCACTTCCTTCTATGTCTGATAAAGAAACATTACAGCCAAGCATTCCACCCACACTTGCTTTAGCTAAAGCAATAGCTAGTCCGCCAGATATAACAGAGATTGAGGAAGACAAAAGTTCTTTTTTAATTAATTTTTCTACTGCTAGATAGGTTTTTATATTTTGTTTCAAATCCACTTTTGGTACGTTTTTTCCAATAGCATTGTTTTTATTCATTTGAGCAAGCATTTTAAAATATTCTCCCCCACCTAATTCATTATCTGTTTCACCTAAGATATATATAATATCCCCTTCATTTTTAAATTCAGGAGAAACAATTTTAAAAATATTTGGTATTACACTTATTGCTGAAATTAAAAGTGTCGGTGGAATTGAGATAGATATTGGTTCTCCTTTTTGGTCATAACCCCTAAAATCATTAAACATACTATCTTTACCTGAGATAAATGGTGTACCATATCCTACCGCATATTCATAACAAGCTTTTACCGTTTCTACAAGTTGCCATAAGCGTGTTTTATCATTTGATGAACACCAGCAAAAATTATCTAAAATAGATAAATGTTTTAATGTACCTCCGGCTGAAATTATATTTCTTATTGCAGTATCTATGGCACAGGCAGCCATATGATAAGTGCTAATATCTCCATAAGAGGGATAAAGAGAAGAAGATAAAACGGCTCCTTTTTCTGAATTTAATACTGGACAAAAAACTTGTGCATCAGTATTTATTTGACCCCTTCCTGAGAGAGGTTTTAATACAGAAGATGCTTGCACTTCATGGTCATATTGTTCAGAAATAAAAGAAAAGCTACCTATATTATTTATTTCTAATAAATCTAAAATATCTTTTGTATAAGATTTCTTTTCAGTCAATTTAGGCTCTATATTCTTTTGTATGATTGGAGTTGTTTTTAAATGATGTTTTGGTAGGCCATTGTGTAAAAATTCCATATCAATGTCCATTATTTTTTTATTATTATAATGGACAATACATTTTTTAGAATTTGTAAATTCTCCTATAATAGTTGCTTCTACGCCACGAGCTTCCATAAGATTTTTAAATACTTTCATTTTCTTTTTTGGTATAGAGAGAGTCATTCGTTCTTGTGATTCAGATATCCAAATTTGCCAAGGCTCAAGCCCTGGATATTTTAGTGGTACTTTTTCTAAATTTACAGAGGCACCACCCTGCCTACCGGCAGGCAGGCACATATCACGAGCCATTTCTGCTACCGAACATGAAATACCACCAGCTCCATTATCTGTAATGCTATTATATAAATTCATATTACGAGCTTCTTTTATAATTGCATCACTTAATTTTTTTTGAGTAATTGGGTCGCCAATTTGTACAGCTGTAGCTGGTGAACCAGAATCCATTACTACTGAAGAAAAAGTTGCTCCATGTATTCCATCAGCACCAACTCTTCCACCGATGACTACAATATAATCTCCAACTTCTGCAGCCTTTTCATGAGAATATCTATTATTTAATTTTCGTGGAATAAGTCCAATAGTGCCCGCAAATACTAAAGGTTTTCCTTTAAACCTATCATCAAATTTTATAAAACCAGACAAGGTTGGTATGCCAGAACAATTTCCTCCAACATTTACACCTTTTACTACTCCATCCATAATTCTTTTTGGAGAAAACATTTTCTGTGTTTTCTTTTTATCACGGTAGAGCGGTCTTGTATCATTGGGCTCTCCAACACAAAAACCATAAACATTTGCTATTGGTTTAGCTCCAAGTCCAAAGCCAAGAGTATCTCTGTTTACACCGACAATACCTGTAATTGCTCCACCATATGGATCTAATGCTGAAGGACTATTATGTGTCTCTACTTTATGAGTTATTAAAAAATCGTTATCAAAAATTACTCCACCAGAATTATCACTGAATACTGACACACAAAAATCATTTCTTTTATCTTTTCTAATTTTCTCTGTTGCTCCCTTAATATAGGTTTTATATAAACCATCTTTTATATCATCTATGGGGTTTGCAAAAATTGTATGTTTGCAATGCTCAGACCATGTTTGCGCCAGTGATTCTATTTCAATATCTGTTGGATTTCTGTTTAATTTTTGAAAATATTTTTTAATATTTTGCATTGAGTTTAGGTCAAGAGCAAGTGGACCTCGTCTCTTACCACCTATGTCTAATATCCCCTCTTTACCAATTTTTATTAATTCTTCTTTTGGGACATTAAGGGAAATATCTAAAACTGAAATCTCTGTTGATAAATTTACCCTTGGTGCTTTTAGAGGTAGATTTTGTTTATTTTTTATTTTTGCAAAACTGATAATATTAGCTTTTTCAATTAAGGGATTATGTAAAGATAAAGCTATTTTTTTAACATCTTTTAAATTAATTTTACCTGAAATTAAAAAAACCTTTGACGAGTAAACATTAATCGGTGGCTGATTTCCTAATTCTAACAAGTCAACTATAGTTTCTTTAGCAGTGTGTCCAATATTATCTGTTACTCCTGGTAAAAAACTAATTTCAATAGCATAAGTAAATTTCTTTGTTTTAGTTGTCTTAAGTATATTATTAATAACAAATTTTTCTAAAATAGGATTAGCTAGAGCATTTCCTATTTGATTTAATTCTTCTGAGGAGGTTTGATGAGAAAGAAGATAGCAGTCTAAGATTTGTAAGCCTTTAATTTTACTAGATAGACCTAAATCCATAAATGATTTTATATATAACCTTTCCCGATTATCTATGCCTTTTTGTATTACATAAATTCTATCAATCATATATTTATATCTTACAATAAAAAGACCCCTAAAGACAAATGATTTTTTTAAAACTTTAATGAGAATTTTTGAAAAAACTTAAATTGATTTTCTGCTCGTTTTTTATTTTGTTCAAATAAGTTTTTATATTTTGATGAGTTAAGCACAAAATAGCTTTCATTAAAAGCGTCAGTTACGAAACGCGCTGCAAGTTCAAGAGTAAGAAGTTTTACTTCATTAGGAATAGAGTCTTTTTCCTCTTTTGTTATAAATTTTGCAATGGAAAAGTATCCATCTAGTGCAGAATTATAGATATCTAGGTCAAATTCTACATTCTCTGTATCTTCTCCACCTGGCATAGACCAGCTTCGAAGTGCATCTCCAATTTCAATTACTGTAGTATTATACATAAAAGTATCAGTATCAATTAATGCAATTGCTTTATTTTTATCATTAAATACAATATTATCAATTTTTAAATCACCATGAACGATACGTCTTGGTAGTGAAATATCTCTTGTAATTTTTTTATATGAATTAAGTATGTTTTCTGCAAGATCTTTTAATTGTGAATATTTATCTGTATTTTTATTCTTTTTTAATGTAACTTCTAATTTTTGCATAATAAAATCTATATTATGAAAATTTTGTAATTTAAATTTAAATTGATAATCACAATCAATAAGAGCTGTATGAAATGTTCCTACCAACTGCCCAGCCTCGTTGGCATGTTGAACTGATGGCATTGTTTCAAAGACTCTACCTGGAATATATGTAAGTACTCTCCACCACGATGATCCATCTCTCACAAAATTTTCATTAGTTAGGGTTTTTACAACTCCTGGAATTTTAATTTTTTTTGAGAATAAGTATTTAGTTATGAATTCAGTATCATCCATAAGAGAAACATCAAAAATACTATTCATTTTTTGTAAGTTATAATGTTTTTTTTGTTTATTTATTTCTTCTGTCAAAATATAGGTTAAGTTTATTGCACCTCCTTTATGTTCCTCAAATGATATATTTGATGGTTTATCGAAATATTGATTAATGACTTCTTGTATTTCCATAATTTAATTATTCTAAGATTATATCCTTAAGAGCTTTACAATATTTGTGCGAAAAAGCTAATTTTCTTTCAGTTATTTTTCTAGACTCCATATATCTCATACGCATATATTCTTTGTCTTCTTTATTTGTTATATCGCTGTGAACTCTTTCAATACGGTAGGTTTGAACATTTGGTAGTGCCCCACACACAGCATCAAGATCAGTTCCATTATTATCAATAAAAATAACCTTGCTATAATTTTGAGCAAGCTGTTTTAATACATTTATTTTTGTACCTTCTTTTTTTGTGTATTTAATTTCATCTACTAATTTATCAAGGCCGACACCTAAGACTTTTTTATCTTGCCAATTGGGTGCACCAAATGACAAAAGGACAACCTTATATCCTTTATCTCGTGCTTCTTGTAAAAATGGTTCAACGTCTTCATAAAGATATTTATTAAAGTTAATTGTTTTACCAAAAGATTGTATTTCTTCTAGAGAATATTTCTTATTTTCTGAAATTTTATTAAGTTCTATTAAGTGCTGTTCAAGTGAATATCCTGTCTGAACTGCCTTTTCATAAGATTCTTCCCATTCCTGGGTTGGTATTTTAAAATTATTCAACATTGGTTGCCTGATTTCTTTGAGTAAAAAACAATCAGTATCATAACAGGTATGATCAAAATCAATAAATAGAAGCTTGTCATTAGAATTAAATTTCATATTCATAAAAATTATTTATATTTATTGAAGATTTTTTAGATAGTTTAATATATAAGGTAATTCATTAGTGGGTACAAATTTGTGAAATTTGGCTTTCTCCTTATCGTTCATATTAGATAAAAAATCAATAGAAAATTTATAAAATCCATCTGTTTCATCTTCGTCATGTTTTAATTGCTCTTTAGATACAGGGTATTTATAAATATATATTGATCTTATAAAATTATTTATTTTATTTAAATATTTATACTTAGAAATACCAGAAACTTTTTTTAGAAAAATTAAATCTTCAGCTTTTATAACCATTCCTGATTCTTCTTTTGTTTCACGAACAGCTGCTGTAAGATAATTCTCTCCTTTATCTACATGTGCGCCGATTGATGCATCAAATAAACCTGCTGAAGATTTACGAGCAGAACTTTTTTGAAAATAAATATTTTGATTTTTATCAAATAACCAAACATGAACTTCGCGATGTCTTAAACCCAGACAATGAATATCATCTCTAGATTTTAAATCAATAACTATATCATTTTTATCAATTATATCTAAAAACTCTTTTTTCTTTGAATTTAAATTAATCATATTAAAAATTATCTCCAATAACGTTCAACTACATGATGGTCTTCTGGACCTGTACCTATGTATATAATTTTAGCCCCAAGTGTTTTTTCTAGAAATTTAACATAATTTAAGGCTTCTTTTGGTAATTTTTTTGTTGCTTTTATATAATCTGATAACTCCCCTTTCCATACTGGAAAAGTTTTATAAACTAATTTAATATCTTCTTTAGATAAATCAAAAGGAATAATTTCAGTTTTCTTGTTGTTAATTTTATAATGTGTACAAACTTTTAATTTTTTAAAACCATCTAGAACATCTAATTTTGTTAATACTAATTCTTTTGCATTGTTCATTTTTATTGTATGTTTTAAAAGTGGAATATCAATCCAACCAATCCGCCTAAGCCTACCTGTAGTTGCACCAGCTTCACTGCCTTGTTTTCTTAAAGCTACTCCTACTTCAAAATCATCTTTACTGTCTGGATTTGGATTGGGGAATTTTTTATTTTCATCTATTAATTTTTTATCTCTGCACCAAATAGTAGATTTTTTACTACCAAGTTCTGTTGGAAATGGCCCTTCACCTACTTTTGTCACATAGGCTTTCATAATACCAATTGCAGAACCAATTAATTTGGGTGATATTCCAAGGCCTATACCTACCCCACTTGATATGGTGTGTGATGAAGTCACATATGGATAATGTCCAAAACGCACATCAAGTAAAGAACCCTGAGCACCTTCTGCGATTACTTTATTTCTATTATTTAGTGTTTTTTCAGTAATTATATTAGATTCAATAATTTCAAGTAAAGATAAAAACTTAATTCCATTAAAGAAATCTTTTTCTAGTTTTTTAAATTTTTTTATATTTAAATTATAGTTAAAATTATTATCTAAAATTTTCTTATGCTGGTTACGTAATTTATTGTATTTTTTTCTAAAAGTTTTATATTTTATATCTCCAACACGAAGAGCATTTCTACTAATAAAATCGGAGTAGGCAGGACTTATGCCCTTGCAAGTTGAACCAATTTTAGACTTACCTTTTCTTTCTTCTGAAATAGAATCTAGTATTATGTGGGTTGGTATTATTAATACTGCGTGAGGAGAAATTGATAAACGAGACATAAAAGAAATATTTTTTGGAATTTCTAAAGTTTCCTTTTTAAGAGCCCAAGGATCTATTACCATACCAGCACCTAGATGGATTTTTGCTTTGCCAAAAATTCCTGATGGAATTAAATGAAAAACATAACACTTAGATTTGTGCCAAATAGAATGTCCAGCATTATTTCCCCCTTGAAATCTAACTATTAAATCATTTTTATTTAAAGTATTTGCAATACGAGCAACACCCTTACCTTTTCCTTCATCACCCCACTGAAGACCGATAACTGGAGTAACCTCTAATTTATTTTTCATACTCATTAATTTATTCTTGTGTGTAATTAGCTGATGGACTTACCATAAAAATATCATGAATATGGTTTTCTTTTAATCCGGCATTAGTAATTGTATGACATGAAGCATTTCGAAGTGCTTTTATGTTTTTTGCTCCCAAATATCCCATTCCAGCACGAAGTCCTCCCACAAGTTGATGGATAACATGAAATAATCCCCCTTTATAGGCTACATGCGCTGAAACTCCCTCGGGAACTAATTTTATTGGGTCATATTCATTTTCTTGAAAATATCTATCTTTTGAACCCGTTTTCATAGCATCTATTGAACCCATACCACGATATTTTTTATATTTTTGATTATTAGTTACAATAGTATCTCCTGGAGATTCATCTGTACCAGCTAAAATATTACCAGCCATTATTATATCTGCACCAAAAGCAAATGCTTTTACTACATCTCCGCTGTATTTTATACCCCCATCAGCAATTACTGTAATACCAAGTGGTCCACATACTTCATATACAGAACCAATAGCAGAAAGTTGTGGTACTCCCACACCTGAAACAATACGTGTAGTGCAAATAGACCCAGGTCCAATACCAACCTTCACTGCATCTACTCCAGCTTTATAAAGTGCTATTGCAGCAGAACCAGTAGCTATGTTGCCAGCAATAATATCTAATTTTGGATAAATTTTACGGATTTTTTTTACCATATTAATTACCCCTTTTGAATGCCCATGAGCAGTATCAATACAAATTATATCTACTTCAGCTTTTACTAATGCTTCTACGCGCAATAATGCTTCATTCCCTACACCTATTGCTGCACCCACACAAAGCCTACTTTTTTTATCTTTTGTAGCAAATGGTGTTTCTTTGTTTTTTCTTGTATCACGATAAGTAATAAGACCAACCAATTTACCATTTTTATCAATTAGAGGAAGTTTTTCAATTATGTGTTTTTTGAATAAAATATGAGCTTCATTAATTGTAGTATTTTGTGTACCAGTAATTAATTCTTTTGTCATTATTTCTGCAATAGGAGTATTATAGTTTGTTTCAAAACGAAGGTCTCTATTGGTTATAATACCAATTAATTTACCTTTATCATTTATTACCGGCAAGCCACCAATATTGTGTTTTTTTTGTATTTCAATAGCGTCACCAACAATAGCATTTTCAGAAAGAGTAAATGGATTAACAATGCGTCCAGATTCATGTCTTTTTACCCTAAACACTTCATTTACTTGAGCTCTAATTGATAAATTTTTATGAATTATACCAATACCCCCTATCTTTGCCATTTCTATAGCCATAGGTGCTTCAGTAACAGTGTCCATAGCGGCAGACATAAATGGTGTATTAAGAGTAATATTTTTTGTTAATTTTGTTTTTATATTAACCTCTTTTGGTAAAACTTCACTATAATTTGGTACCAAAAGAATATCATCAAAAGTGAGTCCTTGTCCTAAAATTTTTACTTTAGAAATTTTCTTTTTCATCCCGTACGAAATAGGACGCGTACGCTTACGTTTCCCATGTTGTTTTTAATAATTTGTTTACTATGTATCATAATTTCTTTTATTTTATGCGTCCGCGATTTCGTTCGGGATTCATTGCATTCATTATATATGTAAAATTTATTTAGTCAATTTTAAAATAAGTGAAAAAGGCGTCCTGATCTGCCAGATGGAGTAAACGATACCAGTCGCAAATTAAGAAGACCCTTCTTCTTCAAGAGAGATGGAACTGGCTACTGGGATATTATTTCCGGAAACTGAAGAGATCTGGCCCTGGACGTACACAATGTGTCCGGGGCCTCTTTTTTTATACTAATCAAAACTTGACAACAGTGCATTTATAAGGTTATTATAAAAATGAAGTTTTTGACCCCCCCTTCTCACCCCAACCTCCAACGGAGGAACAATGGGCATTAACAATCGAGGGAACACCGATTCATACCTCCAGCAACACGTAACAAGGGGGCGTTCCAATCGAAGAAACAGGGGTAAGAAGAGGAAGAAGACCTCATCTTCCGGACCTTCCATCAAACCGATGAGGTTCCCAACGTGTGAGAGAAGAAGAAGTGGCTATGGCGAGGACGGGTTCCTTCATCCTCGTTGCTAGAGCTAGACATCAATGACCCCGAACGCACACATCACGCGTTCGGGGTCTCAGTATTTTTGTTTTGATAAAACTTAACCAATGTGAAACCGGGAATCGGTCACGAGTTACTAAGTATTTTAAAAATGTAAAATTTCTAAAATACAAAGTACTCTCGACCCCGACTCAGCGACAAGTCTCGCTATGCTCGTTTGCTGGCAGTATGGGGCGATGTTGGAACCTTTTTGATTGAAAATAAGGGTTAAATTATATCAAACCCAACTCAAAAAGTGACAGTACTTTACTCTAGAATGGAATACCATCTGAATTAATATCATCTACTTCAATCACAATCTCTTCTTTACTAACACGACTATCTCTGACTTTTTCATATGTAGTATCCAGTGCCTTACTTGCATCTAGTTTTTTTTGATCGAAATCTACCCTCACTAACAATGGTCTCTCGCTCTTAATTGCCTTACCAGAAGCAAAAAACTCTCGACTTCTTAGATTTGGAATAACTTTTACATGCTCAGAGCTGTAGACCCCTCCTAAATAATCTAAACTTGTCTTGTCAACTAATCCATGAGTAAAGTAAGTATTGCATTGAGATAAAATAGTTTTGCTCACTAAAGCTGTACGTTGAGACATAATGAGTAAACCAACTCCATATTTTCTACCTTGTAATGCAATTTGACCAATCCTACCAACAATCCACTGAGTATCCGCGTCAAATCCAGCGCTATAAACTTCAGGAATAATCGTATGCGCCTCTTCAAGAACAATAAGGACTTTTCTTGCTTTTCTATTTTTTCTTGCCCACTTCATTATTGAAGATAAATACATCTCCGTTATTCGTAACGTTGCTCTAGTGTTTGTAATTTCTGATAATTCAAAAATACCAAGATTGTCGCTTTCATTCATTAAGAAATCATCAATTTGTTTCTCTACATCTGGTTCGATTGTTTTAAGAAACTTCTGTAAGGCAGCTCTCTCTTCCTTAGCACCATACGTCCCAACAGCAACTGCGTGTAACGCTTCCTCGAGTTCTTCAATTTTTTCTTTTGTTAAACCAATCATTCGTGGTTTTGAGTCTTTTAATCTAGGCGCATACTCCCCAGTGAAATCAACACAAAAAATCTTAACCTCCTCCTTGAGAGCATTTTTTATTATGTCTAATGCAAGTTCAGTTTTACCTGTTCCGGTTACACCTAAAATAGCAACATGGTATTCGATAAGACTATTTAAATTTGCAGAAACTTCAAAACTAGTAGCTGGTATTTTACCTATTATAAAATCACTCTTATTCATATCTTGTTCTAATACATCTTCCTCGTCAACCAAGAAAACAGGCTGATTCATTTCAGGCAACCATGAAAACTTTTGAAAACCATACTTTTTATTGAAAAAACCTAACTGCGAAGCAGATACAACCTGTAGTCCATATGGACTAGCCTGAAAATGTTCTTCCTCTGTTTTTGCATCTAAAATTTGATAATAAACTTTTTTTTCTCTAATATTACAAAATACTACCATACCATCCTCCAATTTTATTCCTTTAACAATTTGGAACTTAATACTTCCTATTGAGGAGTTCTTTGTTATTAAACCAGCAATATTTTTAGCTAAATTTCCACCACTTAAATTTTGTGTTAAAGTCTCTAAAATATTCTTTTCATCACATTTGTAAACAGTTCCTAAGACGTCTTCTGTATCAGTTTTCTCGTTAGTTTCACATAATAACCCAGTACCTATTACACTTTCATTTTGAACATGAATAAACAAAGGGAGTATATAAGCTTTTTTACCATTAGAGAGAACTGACATGTATAAACTTCCTCTTTCCCATGATGTTTTGGTATCAGAAAAACCAACTTTTGCAATATTAGGATTATCGATTCGAAGTATCGAACCTATTGATTTTTTTACTTCTATCTTACTTTCACTGTTAAATATTTTATATATCTTTAAGATAATTTCAATTGGTTTAATCACTACCATCAACAACCAAAATCCCATTATTAACAAGGCTATCCCAATTTTTTCTTGATAAAAACCAAGAGCGCTTATCAATATGACTAACGTAAAAAGTATTTCACCTTTTCCCAACTTGTTACTTAACTGGTAGGATATTGTTCCTAGCAATGATTTTTTTCCATCAGCTCGCTTTAAAATTGCAATAAGAGACAAAACGATAATTAGCAACGAAATACAAATGGCAACCCAGTATAGAGATGCCACGGCTCCTTTAAAGTAAATAAGTGGCGTAAGACTAATGGGTGCCAACATTAATATTGTCGATATTGCATTTGCTAAGGCGTCTTTCGGGGGAGTAAAAAATGGAGTAGTTACCAATGAAAACAACCAATATGTTACTGCTGCTAATAACCACAAACCTTGTTCTGAGCCAAAAGGAGAAAAAGTCCCAGTTATTGAAGCGTAAACAATAATAGCTAAGACAGTATTTGCAATAAAGAGACCGACACGAGCCTCTTGCTTAAACTTATCTACTGTTGTATTAATACTCATTAATATAGATTATCAAAAATAGCTCAGAATAGCCATTAGGTCAATGCTTCTCGTATTAGCACTTGTTGGCTGGCAGTATGGGGCGATGTTGGAACCAGATTAATGAATTAAATGTTTATATTCTTTACCAAATTTTCTTGCTATTCGTACTTTATACCATTGCCATCTTGTAAGATGTTTTTTCCAATTTCTGGAAAGATACTCACCGTAATTACATGACTCACATGCATATATGAATTTAGCAATAGGTTCATATTGTAGATGATACTTAACCTTTGGGTTTTTATCACCATAAGCTTTTCTACAAATTGGACAGATTTCTATCTCGTTGTTCATAAATTATTTATCTTCTAAATTTTTTAATTTTTGTTCCATTTTAAAGAATGGCATTTTTAATTTATCTATTTAATATATAATTTAATATCCATATTAGAGTTACTGCCCCACCACCCAAAAAGAAACCTACAATAGCACCATATTTTTCTAATAAAGAATTATAAAATGGTACAAATTCTACAAAACGCTTACCTTTACGTTTTATTTTAATATGATTAGGTTTAGAACGATATATGTATTCTTCTTCATGACAAGTTTCTATTAAACATTTTGTTTTTTCAAAAAAATCAACCGCTGAATGACTAGAAATTTCCAAAATGCTCTTTTCCTTCTCTTTTTCGTTTAAGTCTTCAGTATATTTTATTTTTTTCCACTTAAGAGCTATAAGACCGATTAAAAATAGATTTCTATTATCAAAAACAATAGAGACTATTGTATAAAATGACATTCCATTCTTTCTTGCATCTGCATATTTTTCAGTAGTTAAAAAACTTTTTTGTTGTTCTTCTGCTCGTTTAAGAACAATTAAAAACAATCGTTGTTCCCACATATGTTTTATTATATCACAATTAAAACTTGCAAAATTTTTTATAAGGAGTATTATTAATGTAATTATATTCCCCATTTAGAGGGAGGGAGATGCCCAAGATTAGGCCCCACAAATTTATTAGCTTAACAGAGCTTAAAGTGGTGGTCTTTTTTTATATTTCTATTATACTAAAAGTTTTAATTTCTTTTCTCTTCGCCAGCCTTTTATCTCTAATTCTCTCTTTCGAGCTTCTTTTAATGTAGTAAACTTTTCAGAATATTTTAAAGTTACAGGTCTTCGAATTTTTGTATAGTGTGCACCCCATTTTGAATCATTATGCTCTTCCAATCTTTTTTCCAGATTATTTGTGCAACCAATATATAAACTTTTATCTGAACATTCCAAAATATAAGTGAAATACATATTTAAATTATATCACTTTCCCTCACATTCGTTCGGGACCTTCCTTCAGTTTTTATGTCACGGCCGAAGGCCCTGATTTGATTTTCACTTCCTCACTAACGTTCGTCAGTGTCTTCGTCTCAAAGACACTGGGGCCGAAGGCTCTGAGGAGCTTTGCGACGAAGAGCTGGGAGACTAGGACCGTGAGTACACTTATCGGTCATTACATGACCAGTATACCTTTTCGAATAGTTTAAAATAATATTTTCTACTATTAACGAAAAGCTTTTCGATTCCTAGACGTGACTAAAGCAGTTCAGTCACTTCTCCCACCAAAAACTCACTATGCTCGTTTTTGCTGGGAGACTAGGAATCGAACCTAGATTAAAGGCTTCAAAGGCCTCTGTCCTACCGTTAGACGATCTCCCAATATTTTAAAGAGTATATCAGTTTTATACCTAATTAGGCAATTAATATTTTATTTTTTAAAAAAAATTTATATAAAATAAGAAACACCCAGGGAGGCTAGGTGCTCCTCTGGGTGAAGTGTGATGGGGGGCTGACCGTCTAACTAGACGGAGTGGGTAGGTCCTGGTGTTGAGCTCTTTCCCTTTCTCTTCCCTCAGCTTCAAGGTAGGGTCTGAGGGCCTCGTTGAGATCTTCTCTTTCCTGATCTCTTTCAAGGGTGCGAGGCATTCTCACAACACATGCTAGCTCGTGACGAATCTCATGAGCAGTCATGTTTAAGACATCACCAGGGTTGTTCTTGGGCATGTAGCCCTCCCTTAGGTTGGGGTGTGCATATTGTTCTCTAGTATCATAACATACCAGTATTTTATGTCAACTAAAATTTCTTTTACTCTTTATTTAAAATCTCTACCAATGCAAGTTCTAGAGGAAGTTCAGCAATAAATGCATTATCTATATTTTGATATTCTTTAAGTAAAATAGATAAAGCTGGAGAACGAATCATCCCCTCTTTGTCAGTTTTTACTAAATTTTCTAAAAATTCCAAATCAGTTTCTCCTAAATCACTAGCCATTTTATCTTTTAATTTGGGCGCATATCTTAAAATTATTGCTATTCTAAATTTCTTTATAATTAATTTAAAATAAAGCTTCATATCTAAATTTTCTCCAGAAGCTTTTTTAACTGCATTAATTCCCTTTTCTACATTTTTTTCTGCAATAGCTGAAATATAATCATTTACGAGTGAACTTTTTGGTGCACCAGTTATTTTTTCTACATCTTCTCTTTTTATTTTTTTACTTTTTGAAAAATTTAAAACTTTTTGCAATTCACCTAATGCATCACGAAATGACCCATCACCTAAAAGAGCAAGAAGTTCAGCGCTTCCGGCATCTAATTCAAAACCCTCCTTTTTTGCTACATCAAGTAGCATTTTTCTAGAAATAGTATCAGAGGCTTTTTTAAAGACAAAAACCTGGCAACGAGAAATAATTGTTTCTGGTACCTTGTGAAATTCAGTTGTAGCTAGAATAAAAATTACGTGTTTGGGTGGTTCTTCTAAAGTTTTCAATAATGCACCCCAAGCATCTTTAGAAAGCATGTGTATTTCATCTATAATGTAAATCTTATATTTTGAATCAAATGGTAATACTTGCACACCATTACGAAGTTCTTTTATATCTTCAATACCCCTATTTGAAGCGGCATCTATTTCATATAAATCATTAACGGATACTCCAACGCTATTAGCAAAAATTCTAGCTACTGAGGTTTTACCAATACCACGAGAACCAACAAAAAGATAAGCATGGGAAACTTTCTTGCTCTCTACTGAGCTTTCAAGCACACTTACTATATGGTCTTGACCTAAAACTTCTTTAAATTTACTAGGTCGGTATTTTCTATACAATGCTAAATCATGCATAAAGGCATTCTATCAAATTTTACTTAAAAAATCATTAGTAATTTTTTCTATTTCTTTTGAGTTTTTAGCTTCCATAAGTTTCATACGAAGCTCTTTTGCGCCACGCCAACCACTAACATATGCTTTATAGTGTTTTTTCATAATTACAAAGTTTTTTCGGCCTGAGGCGGACCCGCCTTTGGCGGGATGTATAAACATTTTTTCAAAAAGATGGGTATGCTCTATCATCACTTTTAATTTTTTTTCTAGTGAAGGTATTTGTCCTCTGTTATCACCTAGAACATTTTTATTAGTAAATAAAAACGGATTTCCAAAAACAGCTCTACCGAACATCACTCCGTCACATCCCGTCTCTTCACATTTTTTTCTAGCATCATCAATATCTATAACATCACCATTTCCTAAAATTAAAGTTTCTTTTTTCATTTCATTACGAATTTCAACAATTCTTTTCATTAATTCCCAATGGGCTGGAACATTGGACATTTCTTTGCGAGTTCGCAGATGAACAGTTAATACTGCAATGTCTTCTTCAAGTAAGGCCTTTATCCATGTATCCATTTCTTTTTTACCCGCCCGACTGGCAATCCCGCCAGGCGGGTTGTAGCCAATACGAGTTTTAACCGATATTGGTAATCTCTTGGCGCCTTCTTTGGCTGCTTTAATTATCTCACCTGCAAGTTCTGAATTTTTTATCATTGCTGCTCCAGCACCTTGTTTTTCTATAGATCTATCAGGACAACCCATATTTATATCTATACCATCAAAATTAAGCTTTTTACATAAAGTTGCAGTTTCTTTTATGTTATCTATTTTTGCTCCAAAAATTTGTGCTACTATTGGGTGTTCATTTTTACTATACTCTAAATCAATTAAAAGTTTATCTCGCCCAGAAGAGCATAGTCCGTCAGCAGATACAAATTCTGTCCAGAAAACATCAGGTTTACCGTATTTTGTAATTATTTGCCTAAAAGCAGAATCAGTTACATCAGCCATTGGGGCTAATGCAAAAATTGGCTTTTTAAGTTTCTTCCAAAATCCTAAATAATTCATCCCGTACGAAATTTTAACATTTTTAATTTTTTCTTTTAGTTTTCTCGTTTGTGAATTTCGTTCGGGATTCATTCTGTTATTCAAATTTAAAATATACCTTATTTCCAAATCTTAAATCAATATATAAAAGAGAAGAATACTTGTTTTTTAAATCTGACTTAAGGGGTTCAGTAATAAGCGCAGCTTGTAAATTTTCAGAAATTTTCTCTAAGTCAAAATTATTTTTCAAAATTATTTTTGGAGCATCAGGGGGTAATTTACTAGAAGAAAGGTAAATTTCTATATCTCCATCTGGTTTTAAATACAGAGAAGTAGATTTAATTTTCATATTTAATAAAACTTCTCTTAAAGAAACTATTTTCTTAAAAATTAAAGGTGAGAGAAATCCCCCAAGTGGATTATTTGATGTATTTATTTCATTATGATTAAGTAAGCCAAAAAACCTAAAATAAACATCACCTGAAAAATAAGGAGCTATGTCAAATAAATATCCTGTATCATCTATAAAATAACACGGAAATTCTTCTATTTTTTGATTTATTTCAAATAATTTTTCTCCACACCAAATATATTCACCTTCTCTTTCTGATAAAGAAATAAGTAAAGTTTTCGTGTTTCTTAAATTAAGAGATATATTATTTAATCTTTTAAATTTACTAGATAATTCATTTTTGATTTTATTCTTTGGGAATAATAAAAAATTAGATTTTGGTAAAAAATAAAAATAATAACCCTCTAAATTATCATTTACTACTTCATTAATAAGTTCAGTATCTATAATTTTATTTCCAGTAATTATTATAGTATCAATATTTAATTTATTTATACGAGAAAGAAAAATCAGTCCAGTAAACAATATTAAAAAAAATAAAAATAAAAATACAATTTTATTTTGTAAATTTTTACGCCTACGCTTTTTTAATGCTGAAAGACGAGGAGAACTTAAAACATTTCGTTTTTTCATCCCATTAATTAACTATTTGATAAATTTTTTACCCCCCATATACTTAACTAAAACTTCCGGAATTTTTATAGAACCATCTTCTTGTTGATAGTTTTCAACTATCTGACAAATTATACGAGGTACAGCAAGGGCGGTATTATTTAAAGAGTGAACAAATTGTAATTTACCATCTTCATCTTTATATCTAATTCCAAGTCTTCTGGTTTGAAAATCGTGAAAATATGAAGAAGAATGTGTTTCTCTGTATTTATTATCACTTGGCATCCAAACTTCTATATCATACTTTTTTACCTGACCAAGACCTAAGTCTCCACCACAGTTTATAACTACATGATATGGAAGTTTTAATTCTTGTAAAAGAATTTCTGAATTTAATGTAAGTTCTTCGTGATGACGTACAGATTCTTCATGGGAAGCTTCACATAAAACAACTTGTTCATATTTAACAAATTCATGAATTCTAAATATACCCTTTGTATCTTTACCATGACTTCCTGCTTCGCGACGGAAACATGTAGAAAAAGAAAAGAATTTCATAGGAAGATTTTTTTTATCAATTATTTCGTTCATATAATAACCCATAGTTGAGACTTCGGCTGTTCCAGCTAAATACTCATTATCTTGAGTTTTATATAAATCGTCTTCACTTTGTGGTAAATACCCTGTACCAATAAAAGGTTCACAACGAAGAAGTGAGGGTGTAATCATAGGTATAAATCCCTTACGATTTATGAAATGGTCTTCAACAAAATGCATTAAAGCCCATTCTAAACGAGCTCCATCATTTTTCATGAAATATCCACGAAAACCACTAACTTTAACACCACGTTCAAAATCTGCCATGTCATGCATCAACATAAGCTCTACGTGATTTTTTGGTGTAAAAGAAAATTGTGGCTTTTCTCCCCATGAACGAATCTCAACATTGTCTTCATCACTATTCCCCTCAGGTACTGACATATCTGGAACATTAGGTACTTGCAACATCATTTGTTGCCATTTTTCCTTTATTGTTTTTAGTTTTTCTTCTTTATTCTTTATATCTTTTTTCACTACCTGCATTTCTTCAATCAGCTGTATTTTAAGAGCAGAATCTTGGTTGCGACTTATGTCATTTGAAACTTTATTTACTTCACTACGTAAATTTTCAATTTCTTTTAGTTCTTTAAGTCTCTCGTCATCAAGGGCAATTAATGCCTCAATATCAATATTAATATGCTTTTTCTTTGCACCATTTTGGACTATTTCCTTATTTTCACGAATAAATTTTATATCTAACATCCCAGTACTAAAATTTTATTAATAATCTTTATCTTCATGTCCCATAAGTAAAAATTTAATAGGGGACAAGTCTTCATATTATATATGAATGTTGATATAATGAAAAGACTTAAATTATGGAAATTAAAAAATTACCAAAAGAAAAATTCCCAAAAGCACTTTTAGAAATTCCTCAACCACCAAAAAATCTTTACATAGTTGGCGAATTACCTCCCGAAAATTTAATATATCTTTGTATTGTTGGTTCACGTAAATTTACTTCATATGGTCGTGAAGCCTGTGAAAAAATAATATCAGGTCTTAAAGGTTATCCAATAGTAATTGTTTCTGGACTTGCCTTAGGTATAGATGCCCTAGCACACAAAAAAGCAATATCTGTGGGCTTAAAAACCTTAGTTTTTCCTGGGTCTGGATTATCAAAAGAAGTAATGTATCCAAAAACAAATATTAGACTAGCAGAAGAAATTGTAAAACATGGTGGATGTCTTATATCAGAATTTGAACCAAATTTTAGAGCAACATTATGGGGATTTGTAAAAAGAAATAGATTAATGGCCGGAATTTCTAAAGCTGTACTTATAATAGAAGCAGAAGAAAGGTCTGGTACTTTAATTACTGCACGCTTAACAACTGAATATAATAGAGATTTATTAGTGATACCCGGGTCAATTTTTTCTGCTAATTCAAAAGGTACCAATAGATTAATACGGGCTGGAGCTACTCCTATTACCTCTGTAGAAGATGTATTAGAGGCATTGGGTTTTGAGTTAGAAAAAGACAAAGAAAAACAAAAGAAATTATTTGCAGATTTATTACCTGAAGAAAAAATGGTTGTAAATTTATTACGTGAAGCAATACCACGAGATGAATTAATTCGTGCCATGGAAATGTCTACACCAAAAGCAAATACAATTTTATCTATAATGGAAATTAAGGGTTTAATAAAAGAAGAAAATGGAGAAATTAGGTTATTTTAATCATCCCTTTTAATAATATAATTTGCTAAAAAAATATATTTCGTGTAATACTTAGTTTCCAATGAAATTATTAATTGTAGAATCACCATCAAAAGCAAAGACTATTGAAAAATACTTATCCGCCAACAGTACGGATAAATTTACTGTATCTGCGTCTGTTGGACATATTCGTGATTTACCAAAATCAAATAAAACTGCCATAGATATTGAAAAAGGTTTTCTTCCTCATTATGAAATTTCAAAAGGTAAAGAAAAAATTGTACGTGAATTACAAACTCTTGGAGAAAAAGCAAGTCAAATATTCCTAGCAACAGACCCTGACCGCGAAGGAGAAGCTATTGCTTGGCACATAGAAACACTTTTAAAAGAAGATAAAAAAATAAATGCATCCATAAAAAGAATTATTTTTCATGAAATTACAAAAGAAGCAGTAGAGGAAGCTCTTAAGCATCCACAAGAAATTAATAATGATTTACGTAAAGCACAAGAAGCACGTAGGGTACTAGACAGGCTTGTAGGATATGATTTATCTGGTCTTATTTGGAAAAAAGTAAGGTATGGATTATCGGCTGGACGAGTTCAATCCCCTGCACTTCGTATTATAATGGAACGCGAACGTGAAATTCGTGCTTTTATTCCTGAAAAATATTGGAAAATATTAGGAATTTTTGAAACAAAAAATAAAGAACAAATCACTCTAGAGTGTTCAGAAGAGCCAAGGGACGAAAAATTGGTAAAAAGAATAATGAAAGAAGGTAAAAGTGGAAATTGGCTAATTAATAAAGTAAAAGAAACAGAACAAAAACGCTCTCCTTATGCGCCCTTTACTACTTCTACTCTACAGCAAACAGCAAGCTCAAGATTAGGTTATTCTCCATCACGTACAATGCAAATAGCACAAAAGCTTTATACGGCGGGACATATTACTTATATGAGAACCGATAGTGTAAATCTATCAAAAGTAGCTCAAGGTCAAATATTATTTTTTATTAAAAAAGAATATGGTCCAGATTATGAACAAGCCAGGGTGTATAAAACAAAATCAAAAAATGCACAAGAAGCACATGAAGCTGTTCGTCCAACACATATAGGAAAACTTAGTGTGGGAAATAATGAAGAAGCTAAACTTTACAAACTTATTTGGGGCAGAACTGTATCGTCGCAAATGACTGATGCAAAATTATTAAAAACAAAAATTACAGCTGAAATAGAAGGAAAAGAAGACCTACCCGTATTTGGAATTGTCGGGTCAAGATTACTTTTTCCTGGCTGGCTTCATGTAGATAGTGGAGCTCGCGGAGAAGATGTTGAACTTCCTATTTGTAAAATAGGAGAAAAATTAAAATTAATTACTTTAAATAATGAAGAAAAATTTACTACCCCAAAAGATAGGTATAGTGAAGCTGGACTTATTAAAGAATTAGAAAGTAGGGGTATAGGGCGACCAAGTACTTATGCATCTATTATGAAAACAATTGAAGACAGGGGTTATGTAAATAAAGAAGGTAAAACACTATTCCCTACTGATGTTGGTGAAGTTGTTTCGGACTTTTTAGAAAAACATTTTGCAAATTATATTTCTGATACTTTTACTGCAAATATGGAAGACAAGTTAGATGAGATCTCTAGAGGTGAAACTCAGTATGAGAAAACGTTAAAAGATTTTTATATACCATTTTCTAAAGACGTAAAACTAAAAGAAAAATTAGAAAAAGCAACCAATTTAGGTGATGCACCAAAGGGTACAAAGTGTCCAAAATGTAAGTCTGCAATGATTATTAAGCTTTCTCGTGTAGGTAAGTTCTATTCTTGTTCTAAATATCCAAAATGTACTGGAGCTCTGATGTTAGATGGTACAGAACTAAAAGGTCCAGAAGAAACTGGAGAAAAATGTGAGGAGTGTGGAGATAAAAAGAGTAAATCTGGTGGTGGTAAACTTCTTATTAGAACAAGACGTGATGGTACAGGTACTTTTATTTCTTGTTCTCGATATCCAAAATGTAAATTTATTAAAAAAGATGAAAAAGAAGAGGCCAAAAAAAGAACTGGGGTAATATGTCCACTATGTAAAAAGGGAGATATTTCAGAGCGACGTGGAAGATTTGGAATTTTTTATTCTTGTTCAAATTATCCAGATTGTAAATTCGCAATTAAAGCAAAACCTACTGGAAAAATTTGTAAAGAATGTCAAAGTATAATGATGGAAGGTACAAAAACCATACCAGAGAGATGTAGTAATAAAAGTTGTCCTAACCATAATCCCCATAAAATACCAAAGATAGATGCATAATCTATATCCCGTATTAAGCTTTGCTTTAGTACTGGGGCTCATAAAATACCCAAAATTGAAGCATAACATAATAAATGTTAGACTTATTTAATGGAAAAAAAGATTGAAGAAATTATTACCCTAGTTGGAGATATAAGCCAAGAAGAAAAACAACTTTTAGAAAGTGCTTACTCGTTTTCTTTTAAAGCCCATAAGGGACAAAAAAGGCTTAGTGGAAAACCTTACTTTTTTCATGTATTTGAGACAGCAAAAATTCTAACCAAGATGGGAATGGATGTACAAACTATAGCTGCTGGATTATTACATGACGTACTTGAAGATACAGAAGTTACAGAAGAAAAATTAAAAAAAAAATTTGGAGAAGATATTTTATTTTTAGTAAAGGGTGTAACTAAACTTGGGACTTTAAAATATCATGGATATGAAAGACATGTAGAGAGTTTAAGAAAATTCTTTATTGCTATGACAAATGACTTACGTGTAGTTATTATTAAATTTGCTGATAGATTACATAATTTAAAAACTTTAGAATTTATTCGCGAAGATAAAAGACATCGAATTGCAATAGAATCAATAGAGGTTTATGCACCACTCGCAAATCGTCTAAGTATGGGGAAATTAAAAGGTCAATTAGAAGATGCAGCTTTTCCTTTTGCATATCCTAAAGAATATATAGAGATGGAGAAGATAATTAAAGAAAATAAAGATTTACATGAAAAAAATCTTATTGAAATTCATGAAAAACTTAAGGGGGAATTAAAAAAACACAAAATAAAAAGTTTTGAACTTAATTATAGAGTAAAAAATAAATATAGTCTTTATAAAAAACTTTTGAAGCATGAAATGGATATAGAAAAAATCCATGACATTATTGCACTTAGAATAGTAGTAGAAACAATAGAGGAGTGTTATAAGGTGCTTGGACTTATACATTCATTATGGAATCCCCTTTCAGGTAGAATTAAAGATTATATAGCTACACCAAAACCAAATGGTTATAGGTCTATTCATACTACAATTTTTACGGGTTCAGGTAGTATTGCTGAAATACAAATTAGAACAAAAGAAATGCATATTGAGGCAGAATATGGTGTTGCAGCACATTTTATTTATAAAGAAAAAAAAGTAAAAAGTAATAAGGGTTCTATTAAAAAATCTAAATTTAACTGGATTGAAGAATTAAAAGAATTAAATTATAACCCTAAAAAACCTAAAATTTTTTTAGAACACTTAAAAACAGATTTTTTTAATGATAGAATTTTCATCTTCACTCCAAAAGGAGACGTTATAGATTTACCAGAAGATTCTACTCCAATAGATTTTGCTTATACTATTCACTCAGCTATTGGTGACCATACCCTTGGTGCAAAAATAAATGGTAAAATGTCACAACTCTTCACTAAGTTAAAAAATGGAGACATGGTAGAAATTATAAAAAGCAAAGACTCACACCCATCTTCTAAGTGGCTAGAATATGTAAAAACTACAGTAGCAAAAAAACATATTAGGTCTTATTTAGAAAAAAATAGCCTACTTTCAAAACTTAAATCTTTTGGTCGCAATTAATTTTTTAGTTATATTTAGAGGCTAAAATTAGAAATATCATAAAGGTTTATATCCTCTTCTTTTATTTCATCTTTACTTCTGTCATCAATAGGTACTTCATTGTCTAACTCTATATTTTCTTCTGTTGGAATATTTTGAGTAATATAATTTTCTAATAATTCATTTGGCTTTTTCTCATTCTCTCCCTTTTTTATTAAATCTAAAATCATCCTTAAGTCTTCTGTTGAAAAAAAGTCTATTTTAATTTGTCCACCTAAGTCTTTTCTATCTATATGTACCCTAGTGCCTAATTTTTCCTGAAATTCTTCTTCTAGTTCTACTATTTCTGGATCTGGCATAAATTCTTTTTTGCGTACTCTATCATAAGCAATTTTGCGAGCGAGTTTTTCTGCTTCACGTACTGTAATTTTTTTATATAAAATTTCTTTAAATAAAACAATTTGTTCTTCTGGATGGTCTACAAGCATTAAAATAGGTCTAGTATGACCTTCAGAAATTTTACCTTCAGACAAAGCATTTAAAACATCTTCTGGTAAAGACAAAATACGTAAAGAATTGGAAACATATTCCCTACTACGACCCATTTTCTTTGCAACTTCATTATGGGTAAATTTAAATTCATTAGTTAAACGAAAAAAGGCGCGAGCCCTATCAACTGCATTTAGGTCTTCTCTTTGTAAATTCTCTATAATTGCAAGCTCAAGTTTCATGATAGAGGTATCTCCTACCCGAATAATAGCTGGCACTTGAACTATATTAGCAAGTTTTGCAGCTCTAAGCCTGCGTTCTCCTGCAATAAGCTCATATTCAGTGACTATTCCCCCATCTTCTTTTTCTACTTCTACTCTAGAAAGAGTTAAGGGTTGCAAAACTCCATATTGTTTTATAGATAAAGCCAGGTCTTGTAATCTAGCTTCGTCAAAATCACGCCTTGGTTGATAAGGATTTGGTTTTATTTTATCAGTGTCAATCCAGAAAATTGAATTTGAATATAGGTTGGACATTTATCTATTTTAGCATACTTTTAAAAAGTATAAAATTAATCTAATAGAACTTTTGTTTATAACAAGTGTAAAAAACAAAAATTTTAAGTTTAAAATTTATTTTATTAGAAATTATAATTTTTGTGCCCAGAGAGAGAATCGGTCACAAGTATTTTTCTGCTGAAAAATTACGCTCTCCTTACAGGAGCAGTACACCCTTTGGATATATTACTTCGCTATCGCTCATAATATATCACAAAAGGTCTTGCACTCGGGTCCCTATCCCGAGCTCACCCGCCTCGTGCCGTCGCTCTCCGGCTTTCGATTCTAATTAAATGTATCCTATACATTTAATTTTTGTGATGTATCACTAACCTTTGCGCGAACCTATTTTGAAAAAATGCCATAAAATCATCTTGGTCTTCGTGGTCTCCCATATCTTCTGGAATCTTTTCAGCAACTATTTCAATTCGCTGACTCCAGCGCTCCATTCTTTTAAATTGTTCAACAAATTTCCAGGGCATTTATTATTATTATTTTCTATAAAATCCTATTTTTCATATCTTTTTGAGAATTTCTTCTCTGAATGTTTTTTGTAGATAAATACAGTCGGTTTTAATATCATTTAATAATGTATGCATATCAAGCTTATATAATTCTTTTATCTTATAACAATTAGTATTTTGATACTCTGGATAACGCTCTGCTTCATTACAAATATCAGCTTCCGCCCGTATAGACGCAAAGGCATATATACCATAATAATACTTTTCAATACAAGATCTTAAATCCTTATCTAGTAATTCTAACTTAATATATTTTTGATCTTTTTTTTGAATTTGCCTAATAAGTGTATTTAAAAGTACTATTAAGTCATGCGAAATGGGATATTCTAATTTATGGTCTATTTGCATTATCAATGCTTTTAAATAAAGCTCTATGCCATGCTTTAGGTTAAAAATAACGGGCATAAGCATTTCGTAATCAGGATTACTTGAAGTAAAACCACATTCTTTGTCTATTTGTTGGCCATTATTTAAAGACGAAATAGGCGATCTATAAGATTTTAACATTCTTTTACATAAGACAACTGAAGCGGCTAAATACATGTCTGCTCCCATAAGCCAATTATAATGTTTTCCTAAGTCAGATTTTCTTATCTTCATATTTTTATTATACCACCAATCCCAAAAACTCCTCCTCCCTCCTCGCGCTAAAGGCGGATAAGCCTATGGCTCAAAAGACAGATAAGTAACCCAAATTTCTTTCTTCATCCTTCCCCAAAAATCTCTAGTTTTTATAATATTTATTATAATTTAAAACTCCAGTTATCTTGATACTTTTCAGCAATTGGCATTTGCTCCTTATATTTTTCTCCCTTGAGGCCAATTCTGAAAATACGCATCTCGCCATTTTTAACTTTCTTACCTTCTTTCTTTTTTTCTTTTAACCATAATTTATGTTGATTTTTAACATATTTTGCAACTAATCTACTAGGAACAATATAAAATTTAAATAAGTCTGTATCTTTATCAATATTTACAAAACAATAAAACAAATTAGGGGCAACAATTTTTTCATGAAATGCTTTCATCATCCATCCACTTACCGATCTGCCGTGAACTATTGAATTAGAAGGTCCATTTCGACTATTCCTGTAATTTGTTTTAACCTCCAGCTGATACATTTTTTGGCTTTTTGGATTAGAAACTAAAATGTCTACTCCTTTGGTATTTCCGAGAGTCATATTCGCATCATAGCCACGCAAGGCAAGTTGAGACAATACTGCGAATTCTCCTGATAATGCTATTGAGTTTGAGTTTATTTTACTCATCAATCAATTTCCTTATTCTTGGGATGCGTTCTGAAGTTCGACCTGAGTGCTTTGGATTTCACTTTCAATTACTCCTAACTCTTTAGCCAACTGTGTCCATTTAGCCATTTGCGCTTCAGTAGGACTTTCCCAATCAACTGTTAAGCCAAAGGTTGCCATTTCAATTAATTTTTTATTATACTGATCTCGTAAATCTATTGCTTTTAAGTAAAGATTAAAAACAGCTTGTTGTTTTTGATTGCTTGAAATATCAGTGCCTTGTTGAGAGAAAGTTTTAAGTTCGTCTATTTTAGGTTGCAATGCTTGTGTAGCACTTAATAAATTTTTTAATGCCTCGTGTATTTTGGAAAAATCTTTATTACCCATAACATCTAATAAAGATTGAGTAGAAACTTTAACTTGATCACTTTCACCAGAAAATTCATTAGATTTTTTAAGAAGTGTATTTATAAAAGAAGTTTGTTCAGGACTTATTTTTAAAGAAGAAACAGCTTTTGACATAGACAAACCAACTGAAACCACTACCCATAAGAATAAGATTATGAAAATAATTGTAATTATCTTTTTTGTTTTTTTATTTTCTGGTCTTTCAACTTTGCCTCGATTTCTTACTAATTTCATAATCCACAAAATAAGAAAGTAGAATAGAGCAAGCCCAAGAGCCATTTCAATTACAGAGGTTAAAAAGATTAAAAATATACCGAGAGAATGCGGAAGAGATTTGAATGAAATTTTATCGTTAATAAAGGTATTATAAATTCCGCTAAGTAGCAAAAAAATCAACGCCAACTTTCCGTAACCATATTTTTCAGAAGGAATACGAAAACTTTCTATT
>SDBT01001294.1_pt1 | contig 43678 bp, 36 predicted proteins | sample 2277101 | NCBI WGS metagenome assembly SDBT01 (sample SAMN10404973, study PRJNA504765) | marine sediment metagenome | isolation source: marine sediment core GS10_PC15, 103 cmbsf | place: Arctic Ocean: Southern Knipovich Ridge | collected 2010
AAATTGATGGTGGTTAATTCGCCCCAGAATCCGACCGGTTCAGTTCTAACTGAAGTAGATTTGAGAGCTATCGCCGACATAGCCAGCAAAAACAACATAATCGTTCTTTCCGACGAGATATATTCTCGGACGATTTATGACGGTAAGCATCGATCCATGTATAGTTTTGATGGTATGCCTAAACGAATGATAATCCTTGATGGCTATTCCAAGACTTATGCTATGACCGGATGGCGTCTCGGTTACGGGGTGATGCCGGCGCCGCTTGCCGAGCAGGTAGCTAAGCTGCAGACCAATTGTAACTCCTGTACCGCCAGCTTCTCGCAGATAGCCGGAATATCGGCGCTGACCGGACCTCAGACTGAAGTAGAGGCCATGAACCGGGAGTTTAGAAAAAGGCGCGATATCGTGGTTGAGGGATTAAATAAAATCAAGAACGTTCACTGTCAGGTCCCCGACGGTGCCTTTTATGTCTTTCCGAACGTCTCCCGGGCCGGTCTGAAATCAGAGGAATTGGCCGATCGAATCCTCAGGGAGGCTGGAGTAGCAGTTCTCTCTGGCACCTCGTTTGGGTCTTACGGAGAGGGATTTATAAGAATCTCATATGCCAATTCCATCGAAAATATCAATAAGGCGCTGGAGCGCATGGGGGACTTTTTTGACCAGATTTAGCTATCCTGCATCTGGAACAAAATATCATCCCCGTCTGTTGCCCGTTAAGGAAAAGCGGTTATTGCCGAATTCTGCAAATAAGGCAGGGTTTTAGGCGCAGGTTGGATGCCAGAATTTGAGGGCAAAATATTTCGAAAAAAAAGTTGACATAATCGGAGGTTTCTCCTATAGTTTTTTCACCTTGCTGTGGTTTGGCAGCATTTAGGAATTTATTTGGTGTTCAAGTAAGTTGTTTGCACCAGGGAGGGAGTCATTACTTTCAGAGTCATTTTAAACAAATGGAGGTATGAAGAGGAAAAAAGATTACGGTTTTTTGACGTTTGTTATCTTAAATCTAAACAACATCTTTAAAGGAGGGATGAAACTTGTATCGAAAGCCTGTATTTAAATTGGCTGCGGTGATTCTGGCGCTTTTGGTTGCATCGGCGGCATGGGCCGGCACAACCGGAAAAATCGCCGGAAAGGTTCTCGACAGAGATTCGGGCGAACCTCTTCCAGGGGTTAGCATACTGATCAAGGGAACCACCACCGGGGCAGCCACAAACATTCAGGGTGAGTTCTTTATCATCAATGTCCCGCCGGGCGATTACGACCTGCGAGTAACGCTGGTTGGATACGGCCCGGTGGAGGTCGAGAAGGTCAGGGTTTCCATCGATTTGACAACCACAGTCGATCTTGAGCTAAGCACGGAAACTATCGATATGGGAACCATAACCGTGGAAGCCGTACGTCCATTGGTTGAGAAGGATATCACCTCATCCCGCATTCTGATTGCGGGGATGCAAATAACCAGTTCGGCCGTTGACGGTCTTGAAGACGCCGTCAGCATAACTGCCGGTTCGGTGTTGGGGTCTTTCCGAGGCGGGAGAGGCGGTTCGGGTGAAGTAGTTTACCTGCTCGACGGTGTCAATGTCGGCAACCCCATCGGAACCACTCGCCGGGGCGCCGCTCCCGGACAGGGTAATAACGCCCTGGCCACGGTAATACCTTACGAGGCCATAGCTGAGGCCGAGGTTCTGACGGGCGGATTTGGGGCGGAATACCCCAGTGTCCAATCAGCGGTCATCAACGTCGTTACCAGAACAGGCGGTGAAAAATACACCGGGAAAATAAAGTCCAAAGCGTCTCCCGAGGTCATTTTTGGCCGGGATAACATGGAAGATGATACCTTTCATCTCGATTGGGCTGCCCCCGGAAGTACCGTCGTCGTGAGGAGAGCGAAGGTTGATGATAAGAACCGCTCGGATTTTTACGACATGCGCCAGCATGAATTCTCTTTCGGCGGCCCGGTTCCGATCGAGAAATTTGATATCCCGGGCAAACTGTCATTCTTCACGTCGGGTATCTATAATTACCATCGAAACTATGAGGACCTGAGAGGCTGGACCAAATCAGGTTCCGTTCAGGGTAAGCTGACCTATGAGATCAGTTCGTCGAAGAAATTGACAATTTCAGGTCTGAAATCGACGGGAAGCAGGGGCAATTGGGCCAGACACCATTTGTTGACCAACCTTACCTGGGGAGAGCCCGTTTACTACCACAGAAACGATGTTGATCTTGCAACTGACGAAGTAGTAGTGGTTGACACCTTCTTTACGCCATATAGCTGGATTATGGCACCGGGTCACAGTGAAGGCGACATTTCACAAGATCTTATGTCGTATTGGTGGTCACAATATAGTGACGGTACGTGGGACAGTTCGGATTCGGCCGAGGCCGTGGAAGACTATTTCATTGCCAATTTCGGTGGCGCTACCTATCACCAATGGGCTGAAATACCGGACTCCATCAGGGAAGACGCTGCCCAATACATCGAAGGGCTTGATTATGCCCGCAGGTATACGGATTGGAACAGTGAAAATGCCAATGCCAAACCGGAGTTCTGGTCGAGCGAATTCAGCATAAAATTTACCAACAACATCAGCTCCAAAAGCTTCTACAATCTGAGTTACTCAAGGTTTCTGACAGCTCAGAGGATAAGAGTATATGATCCCTGGGACGGTCATCCGCTTGCCCACGAAGAAATGCGTGAACCCAGAATCGGGGCTTCGCCGATTACATCTATCGAAGGCTCTCAGCTGTGGGCCAACCCCATGTATATCCACCGCTACAGACAGGATGACGAGGTCACAACTCAATCGCTTAAAGGAGATATCACCACCCAGATTAACTCCAGCAACCTGGTGAAATTTGGCGCTGAAGCAAACTGGTACCACCTCTTTTACGACTATGAATCAGTTGCTTCAGGCGGAAATGAGTATACGTCTCAATACGATGAGGAACCTTTCCAGATAGGTGTGTATGTTCAGGATAAGATCGAGACTGAAGGAATGATTGTCAATGTCGGGTTAAGGTGGGACTATTTCGACCCGAAGACGGTCGTGCCCTTCGACGTCTTCGATCCGCTTAATGAGGGCTATGGCGATCCCAACGACGAGCGCTGGGAGCAAGTCTGGGATGTGGATGCCAGACTGAAAAACAACGTTCCCGCCTCGAAGAAGCAGCAATTGTCGCCAAGGGTAGGAATCAGCTACCCGATTACGGAGAGGGATGTGCTGCACGTTACCTATGGTCATTACTTCCAGCTGCCCGTTTTCGATGATTTCTATTTCAACCACGCCTTTGACCTTAGAGGTGCCTTCAAATATATCGGCAATCCGAACCTCGAGGAACAGAAAACCGTAGCATACGAAGCCGGAATCGAACATGGTTTCAACGACTTCATAAAGCTATCGGTTGTCGGCTTCTACAAAGATATCGCCGATCTGGTGAGCAATTCGAAATTCGTGAATCCCGAAACCGGGGCTATTTTCTGGATCAACGAGAACAGCGATTATGCGCGTGTGAAGGGATTTGAGGTAACGTTAACCCAGCGTCCGTTCAAAAATCTGTCTGGTGTTATGACATATAGCTATCAGGTAGCCAGAGGTAAAGCCTCGGATCCGGAGCAGTCATTCCTTGATGATTACAACAACCGCAAGCCGCGTACGGAGGATTTCCCGCTCGATTGGGATCAACCGCACACGGTGAAGGCTAACATCAATTACAGGATTCCGCCGGCTCAGGGTACGATTATGGGCGATTGGGGATTCGACATGGTCTACGTCTATGGCTCCGGCAGACCGTATACCGGTACTGCATCGGTCATTCCTCCGAATCTGCCGCCCATCAACCAAGAGAGATTACCGTCTGAATGGAGATTGGATCTGCGCGTTGATAAGGGTCTTAATCTCTACAAGCATTACAATCTCAATGCCTTCCTTGAAATTCGGAATGTGACCGACAGAGCCAACATAACCGACGCCCTCGACTTAGAGAAGTATGAGATTACCGGCGATCCAGCGGGCCAGTTCTCCGATCCGAATGTTTATTCCTCTCCGAGAAGAATTATTCTGGGAATGCAATTTACGTTCTAACCATGGCCCAAAAAGTGAAAATACCTGAAGATTCAGGGAGGATTTAATAAGATGCAAAAACAGATTTTCAAAGGGATTATCGGCGGCTGGTTGGTGCTGGCTTTAATGCTGGTTTTCGTCCCGCCTGTCTGGGCCATCGATAAAGAGGTGGCTGAAAATCCCCTGTTATTTTATCGAGGATCTGCCAAGCCTGCGGTGATAGAGGAGGTTAACTGTAATGTCGGTTTTGTCTTTAACCGGATTTCCAATTCTACCGTGACGAAGGCGGGAGGGCAAAACGAGGAGACGATTTTAATAGGCGACGACGCCCTCGAATTACCTTCAATGCGCTGGCAGCATCCATCGATTTATGCATCCAGCAATGACTATCTTTACTTCTCCAGCCTGCGCATAGGCATGGACACAAGGCTGGTGCATTTGTCTTCCGACACTTCACCCGGTATAACCGTAACGTCAATCAACGATGATCCGAACGCCATCAGCCATTTCGATACCTACTTCAAGATTTCGGATGACTCTCCGAATGTCGGTCCGGACGATTATATCGGCGTAGAAGTACATGCTCGTACATATGCCTGGTCGGAAACCTATCGAGATGATTTCATCATCTACGACTTTACCTTAGTGAACCTGAACGCCACAGCTCTGGAGGGCATTTATGTCGCCATGCACTCAGATTGCGACATTTCTGCTACTGCAGGCGGTTCGGGAACTCAGGGATTCTGGCGCGATGATAAACCGGGTTATTATCGCGATGATGCTACCGGAGAATATATCTCCTACATGTATGATTCCGATAATCCCACCATCGCAGGCGATGATACCGGCGGTAAATTTCTGCCGAAGGAGTCGACCGGCTATATCGGTACCAGGCTTCTGTATTGCCCGCCGGTAACGGGTTCCACCGAACCTACGGTGCAATCGGGGCATGGCTGGTGGGATTGGAACTCCGACCCGGGACCTAACGAGGATTGGATGGCTCTCATGTCGGATGGTTTATGGCTGGAGCCTCCGCCGTCGCCTCACGATTTCCGTTACCTGCAGAAACTCGGGCCGTTTGATATCGCGGCTAACGATTCCATCAGAATAATGTTTGCTTATGGAATAGGCGAGGGTCTCGAGGGACTGCGGGCTAACCTGGAATGGGCGGCAAGACTATTCGAGGCTGGCTGGATTGGCCCGTCGGCACCAGCTACTCCGAACTTCTCCTTAGAGCCTGGAGACCGCAAGGTGGATCTTACATGGGAGGATAACTCCGAGACATCACCCGACCCGGCGACGGGGGAAATTGATTTCGAAGGCTACCGCTTATGGCGCAGGACCGGGGTTGCGGGAGGATGGACCATGTTGATGGAATGCGACCTCATCAACGATCTGGGTCATAACACAGGTCTTGTCCATTCCTATAGTGATACTGACGTTAACAACGGTTTTCAGTATAGTTATGTCGTAACCGCTTTCGATACGGGAGATCCTGCCGGCGGAATCGAATCTTTCGAGTCTGGCAAAGGCGGGTTTGAGACGGTCGAGCCAGGTCTTCTTGTCGGTACTCGCGGCGAGGCCGTATCCGGTATTCATGTAGTCCCCAATCCGTTCGTAAAAACGTCTCCGAGGGGCTTCGGTTTCAATCCAACCCAGAATAACCCCTCTGAGGAGAGGATTCTGTTCGTTAATCTGCCGGACGCGGCGGAAGCCACCGTTACCATTTACTCCTTGACCGGCGATGAGATTATCTCGCTGGAGAAGGAATTTGACCTTCGGGCGGTAAGCTGGGATTTAATCACCAAATCAAGGCAGAAATTAGTGGCGGGCCTTTACCTGTATGTCGTAGAATCCTCGGCTCTCGATGAGGATTTCATTGGCAAGTTCATGGTAGTCCGTTAGGAAAGTGGAGGTTAGAGAAAAAATGAGAAAATACCTTTTACCTGCGGTCATGTTGGCCGTCTTGGGTCTCTGCCTTCCGGCTCACGCCCAGTTCGCCAAAGTTGGTACCGTAGGATTGAAATTCCTCGATATCGGCGTGGGCGGTAGAGCGTTAGCCATGGGTGAGGCCTATGCGGCGGTAGCCAACGACGCCTCCGCCATTTTCTGGAATCCGGCAGGAATAGCCAATATTGAGTCTGGCGAAGTCTTTGCCGGGTATACCAATTGGCCGGCGGATATTAGCTTATATTCAGTCGCTATGGTCAAGAAAACGAGCATGGGCCATCTGGGCGTGTCGTTTACGATCTTGAATACCGGTCTTATGAACCGGACAACGACTTATGATCCCGACGGCGAGTTCTCCGGAACCTTCGCTGCCGAGGATTGGGCGGCTGGTGTTACCTACAGCAAGTTTTTGACTGACCGATTTGCCTTCGGATCTACATTCAAGGTGGTCAGAGAGAAACTTGCCGATTGGGAGGAGACGAGCTGGGCTGTCGACATTGGCACCTATTATGAAACCGGTTACAAATCCCTGCGGATCGGTATGGCCATCTTGAACTTCGGTCCGGATATGCGGTTCGATGTCCCGGACGTTGACGGCGTAGCCGGCGGTTTCCCGGATGGTCTGGACAACGACGGGGACGGTGTCATCGATAACGATACCGAGGAAGCGGCGGTACCGCTGCCATTGACTTTCCGTGCTGGAGTGGCATTCGAGATCCTGGAGACGGCGACGTCTAAGGCCACTATTGCGGCCGAGTTGATGCATCCCTCGGACAACGAGGAGCGATATAATTTCGGCGGCGAGTACTGGTTCCAGGACATGCTTGCTTTGCGTGCCGGTTGGAAGGTCAATGCCGACGAGGGCGGATTTACCGCCGGTGCCGGTTTCAAGCTTCCGCTCTCGGGTTTCGGCGACGCGTCGTTCGATTATGCTTACAATAACCTCGGAAAGCTGTCCCATATACATCGTGGGTCTTTCAGCTTTTCGTTTTAGTCAACGCCAAATTCTAAGGAGGAATTGAAGTGAATTCCCTTAAGAAAATTTTCCCGAAGGTGGCGGCTTTGTTGGCGTTGGCGCTCCTTCTGGCGGTCGGATGTGCCGATACGCCGAAGGATCCTAATTCCAATATCAAGCCTGACACCTTCATCTCAAGCTATAACATTGACATCACTCCTGATTCGGCCACGTTCTATTACGCGAACGTTTACTGGCGGGGCTCGGATCGTGACGGTGAGCCGGTGGAGTATATTTACTGGGTCGATACCGGTGCACCGGATACCACTTTCGAAACCAGTGCCAGCGTGCTGTTGGATTTCACCAGTTCAACCCCGACCTACACGTTCTATGTCATCTGCCGTGACAATATGAATGAGTGGGATGAAACGCCGGCATGGGTTGTGCTTTCCATGGACGATGTCAGACACGGGGACGAGTTTAGGCCCGATACCGAAATTCTTGAGGGCCCTCACAATGGAGCCCTGACTTCACCCGGTATTGCTGTAACGTTTGGCGGGAGCGATATCGACGGGTTGGTTTTTTCCTACCAGTACAAGCTTGATAGTGATGCTGCCTGGACAAGCATAGATAACGACTTGGAAACGGGTTCTGTTTCCCTGGACATTACCGGCATCCCGTTGGGACCTCGTATTCTATCAGTTAAAGCCGTAGACAACATAGGGGAGATTGACGCATCCCCGGCGACGGTAAGCTTCATTGTTGTCGATACACTGCGGCCGGATCTTGCAATTACGTCTGGTCTTATCCCCAACGCATTCTTTTTCCTGCCATCGGGCGGTTCGGAGACGGAGGCTCAGACTGGCTGGGAAGGCAATGCGACGTGGTATTACAGTACCCTGGTGTACCGTTTTGCCGTAGATGATTCTTCGATCTGGTCTGCCTGGCAAGAGGACAACAGCACTCTGGTAACTGGATTAACTCTTGGTACCCACACCCTTTATTTGGAGGCGAAGGATCTGGCAGATAATTCTACGATCGTAACCTCCGACTTCGGAGTAGGGAGTCTGACAGGTGATTTAGGTGTTCTGGTTGTAAACGGCATCCATTTCAGTTCATACGGAGGTGAGGCATACGATTTCTGGAACAATGTCGATCCCATAACTACATACAGCGCGGATTTCTGGGATTTGTTCAGCGGTCAGGATTATTCAAGCACTCCCGTTCTGGATGGGGCCTTAATAGGGACAGGCGCTATTCCCGGTGATGATCTCGGACATTATTCATCGGCTATCATGATCGTGAACGGCTTCAACGGTGACCTTGAGGTTTATCAATCTATGCTTCCGCTGCTTTCATCCTATTTGAATGCCGGAGGAAACCTTTTCCTGGCCTGCAGATACGGAGCAGATTTTGTCACAGGGGATATACGTTCATATGCCCATGTTAGCTTCGCGGAACTCGGGGTGAACATATCAGCGTCAGGTTTGGTTGCCGAAGTATCCGGTTTGGTGGATATGCCGGGCGCCGGATTGTCTCTAACCGATTTGCCGGCGATCCCGACACACGCGGATGTCACGATGCTGTTCTCTGCGCCGGACTTCCCGGGGACGGCCGGTGGTATTCTGGTAGAACCTGCAGCTGGCGGCAAACTCGTTTTTATCGCTGGCAGATCTTACCGTTTCGAAAATGCGCCCTTTAAGACCAATCTGGAATACATCGTGACTAACTTTCTTGGCGAGTAGAAAAGATGGCAGGATGAGTTTGAATTATCAATTAGATAAAGGAGAAATACAAAAATGCTTAAAAAGACTCCACTGATCTTATTGAAGATTGGATTGGTGACTGCCCTCGCCATCATGATATCCGGCTGTGGTACGGAGGACCCGTGGGTGGTCCAGCCCGAAAGTGGAATCGCTCTATCCATGGTTTCCGGGCCGTCGGGCACGATCCCCAACGGGTCCAGTGTCGCCTTTTCCTGGACGTCAAGCAGAGGTTCCGGTGAAGTCACCTATCGATATCAGCTCGCATCCCAGGGCTGGTCGGAATGGTCCAATGTGACAAGCGTTACGTTTACCGATGTGGCTGGACCCAATTCATACACCTTCCAGGTTGAGGCGCGGGATGAAGCTGAGCAAGGCGCCAGCATATCGCGTGATTTCGATGTTGAGGGCACGACCCCATCAATCACGATTACAGAGTCACCGATGGAGGGAAGCGATGTTGCCGTGGGATCGTCGATTTCCTTCGCTTGGGAAGCCTCAGATCCCGGCAACTATGGGGAAAACCTCGAGTTTCGTACTTCCTTGACAGGAGAGCAAACCTCTGGTTGGACTGCTGCTCGCACCGTAACGTTTGAGGACGTTCAAGCTGCCGATACTGCGGTATTTCTCGTAGAGGCGAGGAATCCCGCCGCGACCATTGGAACTGCCTCGGTCACCTTCACCATAAAAGACGCCAGCATACTCTATGTCGATGATTACCTGTTCTCTGGTGCACCGGCCACTGAGCGCCAACAGAAGCAGTTCTACCGTGATATCCTCGAGGGTTATTCGTTTGCAGAATGGGATATCGCTTTACAGGGTATGCCTGATTCGTCCGACCTGGTATCCGGTGGCGAACCTTTATACTCAACGATCGTTTTCGCATCTGACGGCGACGGCGGTGATGGTACATGGTGGACCGATATAGGTGCACCTGACGGTGATGGCAGTGGTACTTCGCTCCGGTACTATATGGAAAGTGGGGGGAAGCTTCTGGCTATAAGTTCTGAGGTTCTTGCAGGTATTTGGAATAATTGGCCACCCGTGGCTGGCGATTTCGAATACGACTGGTTTGGCATTCTCGACACTTTAGTGGCTACATATGATTCCACATTTTACCTCGATGACAGCGAGATCTGCTGTAATATCGAGGTTGCCGACTCAGTCACGTTCGATACATCCATGTCGACCTGGGATTACTGGGGCGATTTTACCTGGGCGGTGAACGCCGGCCAATTCCCGGGTTTACCCGATTCCATGAAGATAGACGTAGCGAAGAACGGTGATCAGGTGGGAATAGCTTCCAATACTCCTGGTTTACGCGACGGCGCTGTCGTTCTATTTAATTGGGGGTTGGATATTGATGGATGCCTCTGCCTGTATGAATACGGTGAACCAATCTCCCACATCTTTTACATTAGCGATGAAGCACGCTCCGCCATGCTAAACTTTGATGGTTATTCTATGCCGCTACCTGCTATGCGACAAACAGTCGGTGCAATTCTTACAGAATTCGGTGAATAGAATTAACTGATCTGCGATTCAAGAGCCCGCCCCGACCAAAGATCGGGGTGGGCTTTGTTTTTAGTGGTGGTTTATGAATAAAATGAGGATGTTTTTTCTATCAGTTGCGGTTTTGCTGATAGCAAAGTTATCGGCATCGCAGGATATAGCCGGGCGGATCGACAGCCTGGTCGCGGATACTACTCTCGATAACGCCCATATCGGTCTGGCGATATATGATATTACCGCGGACAGCTTGATCTACAGCCACAACGCAGATAGACTATTTTCCCCCGCTTCCAATATGAAACTCTTCACCAGTGCTGCCGTGCTGGGATTGCTCGGTCCCGAATACCGTTTTAAAACCGGTTTTTTCAGAACCGGCAAGATCGATAAGAAAGGCCGCCTCAAAGGAGATCTGGTGATAGCAGGCGGCGGCGATCCGCTTATTTCAGGGCGCTTCAGAGACAGCGTTGCAGAAGTGCTGGAGTTGTGGGCGGACAGCCTTAAGTCTATGGGAATCAAAGAGATCAAGGGAGATATCGTCATTGACAACTCCTTTTTCTCCGGGCCGGTGCTCGGCCCGGGATGGTCCTGGGATGATCTGACATACTGGTATGCCTGTCCCATTTCAGCGCTGTCTTTTAACGATAACTGCGTTGATTTGAAGTTTCTCCCGGGAGAGAAAGTCGGCGATCCCGCGATTATCGAAATCGACCCGCCCACCGATTATATCACCATCACCAATAATGCCGTTACACTGCCGCCCGATTCGGAGTTTACGCTTGATTATTACAGGAAACCGTATACGAACGATGTCACTTTTTTCGGCGGTATTTCTCTCAGCGATACGGCTGGTGAAATCGATTATGTCTCGGTGCACCGGCCGGAGCTATATACCGCTTACATATTTGCAGGTATAATAAAAGATAAGGGTATCAAATTCAAAGGAGATATTGTTTCTCTCGATGATATGGAAGATGATCAAAGGCCTGGATATAGGTCGGAAAAGCTGTCGCCTCTTTTCCAGTGGCAGTCGGATTCGCTCGGCCTGGTGATATCGGTAATTAATAAGAATAGCCAGAACTTTTTTGCCGAACAAAGCCTCAAAGCCATCGGCAGGGAACTTGGCGGCGAGGGTAGTTTCTCCAGGGGTATCGAATTAGCAGAGGCGTTTTTCGACTCGATAGGGATCAGTTCGGATGATGTTGCCATGCACGATGGTTCCGGCCTATCCTATATGAATATTGTAAAGCCTGCCGCCGTTATAAAGCTTCTAAAAAGTATGTGCCAGAGCCCATATTTTCAGACATATTACGAATCGCTGGCGATTCCGGGGGTGGACCGGTCGGTCAGAACCCGGCTTAAGGAAGTTGAGAATAGAGAACATGTGAGGGCTAAGACGGGACATATCGCTAACACCAGCAGCTTTTCCGGGTATGTCGATGGGCCGCATGCGGGCCATCTGATTGCATTTTCGATTATGGTCAACAATTATAGCTGTAAAACATCCTACGTGACGGCCTGGCATGATTCGGTGGTTTCGCTTTTGCTTCTGGAATACTGATGGATTACTTTCACTATAAACGAGGTCATTTATACTGCGAGGATGTTCGGGTTTCCGATATAGTAAAAAAATATTCGACGCCGCTCTATATCTACAGCCTTAAAACTCTTGTCAGACATTTCAAGGTCACATCACAGGCCTTTGGCAACATTCCTCATATAATTTGCTATGCCGCCAAGGCCAATTCCAATCTATCAATCTTGAGAGTGGCAGCCCTGTGCGGCGCGGGCGCCGATGTCGTCTCCGGCAACGAACTTCTAATGGCCCTGAAAGCAGGAATTAAGAACGACCGGATAGTCTTTTCGGGCGTGGGCAAGACCAATGAGGAGCTTGAACTGGCGGTAAGATCGAAAATCCTGTTTATCTGCGCTGAATCTTTAGATGAGATCGAGACGATTGCAAAGATTGCGCGCCGGAACAGGATTGTGGCTCCCGTGGCAGTCCGCGTAAACCCCGCTATCGATCCCAGGACGCATCCTCATATTGCCACCGGGCTCAGACAGACGAAGTTCGGATTAAGCGAAAATAGCGCCAAAAAAGCTTACAGGATTTGCCGCGATGAAAAATGGCTTAATCCCGCAGGGATATCGATGCATATCGGTTCCCAGGTTGAGTCGGTGAAGCCCTATGTCGATTCCACCCGTAAGATCGTGAGTCTCTACAAATATTTATTGAAACAAAATATAAGTCTGAAGTATATAGATATTGGTGGAGGATGGGCGGCTCAGTATGAGCGGGATAGTATTTTGCCCCATCCCGACGATTATGTTTCGGCTATTTCGGATCTCTTTACCAATCTTCCGGTGACCGTCGTTGCCGAACCGGGAAGATCCTTAGTCGGCAATGCCGGGGTACTCATTATGAAAGTCATACGCATAAAAAAAGGTCCATCGGGGAATTTCTGTATAGTCGATGCCGGGATGAATGATTTTATTCGTCCTGTCCTGTATGGCGCGAATCATAGAATTGAGCCGGTATATCAAAGCCCCGGCAGGAAAGTCGTATACGATATCGTTGGGCCAGTTTGTGAAAACAGTGATTTTCTGGCAAAGTCCATAAGCCTTCCAGCAGTGGAGAAAGGTGATATTCTGGCGCTCTTCACGGCGGGAGCATACGGCAGGGTCATGAGTTCGAATTACAACGGACGTCTACGGGCGGCTGAAGTGGCAGTGGCGGGCAACAATGTTTTCTCAATCGGGAAAAGAGACGATTTTCGGGATCTTGTCAGAGGGCAGCGCGGAGTTAATATCAGCAAAAAAATGGTGGAGGATTTACTCTGATGGACGATACCGCCAGACCTTCGAGGGTTGAAATCGATCTCGGGTCTCTGAGGCACAACGTTCGGAAAATTAAATCCTGGCTCGGGGATAACACTAAGCTGATGGCGGTTGTCAAGGCCGACGCCTACGGGCACGGCGCGGTGGAAATATCCAGAGTGGTATCAGAAGAAGGTGTAGATTTTCTTGGCGTGGCAATGCTGGAGGAAGCCGACGAAATCCGCCGATCGGGGGTAGACACTCCTATCGCAATACTCTATCCAGAGGCTAAAGAGAGGAGCGCCGAAGCGGTCAGACGCGCGTATTGTATAACGATATCCGATATAAACGATTATCATGACATCAGGCAGGCATCAGGCAACAATGATTTGCCGATCAGATATTTTCTGAACATCAATACCGGGATGAATCGTTACGGCATGGATTATGATGTTGCAGCCGTGAGAGAATCTATCAATTCATCACCTTCGGCTTCGTCTCTGATGGGTTTTACAACGAATCTGGCAGATTCGGGCCGGGGCAATCCGATTCTGGCCGATAAACAGGTGGAGAATTTCATTGAAATCATGCGCGATGCCCGCCAATTTTCGCAAGATGGGTTTCTCTATTCTTATGAGTCGTCGGGTTCGCTCTACAGGCAAAGGGCAGCGGGGGGGTCTCTGGTAAGAGTCGGGCTCCTGATATACGGTCTGGCACCGGGCGGGGAAGATGGGGGAGAATTGAAGCCGGTAATGTCGGTGAAGAGTCGGATCTCAGAGATACGTGATCTCCATGAGGGCGACGGCGTAGGCTATGGATTTTCCTATATTGCCGCCAGGAAATCGAGGATAGCCGTCATTCCGATGGGATATGCAGATGGGTATCCGTGGAGCCTTTCGAACAAAGGCGCTGTCATTATCAGGGACTCTGAAGCACCGGTAGTTGGCAGGGTCTGTATGGATGCCTTTATGGTGGATGTAACAGATATTGAGGGATGTGCGGTTGACGATGATGTGGTAATATTGGGATCAATGGGAAAAACCGAGATTAGCGCCGATAAACTGGGAGAGTGGGCCGGCTCATTTTCCTACGAGATCCTGTCGGGTTGGGGCAAAAGACTGCCGAGGATTTATATTGATAGCCAGAATTAATATAAACGTGGCCGATATCCGACGGGAGCCGCAGTATCATACGGAGAGAACCAGTCAGGCTTTATTCAATGAACTGGTGGACGTTCTAGAGGAGAAGGAAGGGTATTGCCGGATCAGGACGTGGGATCAATATGAGGGCTGGATTGCAAATCATTTTTTAACAGAGCAAGATGATATCGATGACCAGGAGCCATATACAGTGGCATCCAATCTTGCATCTGCTTTCGACGGCCCGGATCCTGCTTCCCGGAGGCTGACATCGATTCCCTATGGATGTCAGCTTTTCGGAGCTGTTATAGGTGAGTTTTTCAAAGTCTCCTCCGAAAGATACGGCGACATCTATATTAAGCGATCAGATCTGTCGGTACCCGGTGATAGCAACATAAAATATGATTCAAAATCCCGCAATCTTGCAATGGAGGCGGAGAAATTCCTGGGCGCTCCTTATCTCTGGGGCGGACGGACATTTTTCGGGATCGATTGCTCGGGATTCGCTCAGACGATAGTGAAAAGATTCGGTGTTTCACTTCCTCGCGACACGAAAGATCAAATCATTTGCGGCGAAGGCGTTGAACGCGAAGCAATTAAATCGGGAGATTTGCTTTTCTTCCCACGTCATGTAACGATTGCCATATCGGATACACAAATGATACATTCCAGTTTGTCAAACGGCGGAGTCACGTATAACAGCCTTAATCCTAAAAGCCCCGTTTACAGCAAATACCTTGATGAATCTTTCATTACCGCCCGGAGAGTTCTGGAATGATGACGCCGGCGAGAATAGCAGGTTTATTCTTGATATTCACGGCTACGATTCTAGCGCCGGATGTGCCTTTCGCCCAGGATATAAAGGATGAATCATTCGCGGGAAAACCGATATATACCAGGGTCAATATCAACGTCGCCGATGTGCGGGCGGAGCCAAAGAGGCGCTCCGAACGTGTGAGCCAGGTCCTTTTCAACGAGCTTGTGGAAATAATCGAGGATCAAGAAAGATACTACAGGATCAGGCAAAAGGACGGGTATACAGGTTGGGTCAGGAAGCAATTTCTCTCCGAGCATGATGGATTTCAGGGGGAAGGTCCCTTTATTGTCATAGAGAATCTTGCTACAGCCTTGTTAAAGCCTGATCCGTTCTCGAAAAGGGTTACATCGATCCCTTTTGGCTGCCTGCTATACGGGCAAGAAATAAACGGATTTTTGAAAATATTTTCGGAAAGATACGGAGAGTTTTTCATTAACTCTGAAGACTATCTGGACATTAAGAAATTTTATAAAGCCGCCGGGCTGGATTCAGCCAGTATTGCTATTGAGGGAAATAAGTTTCTCGGTACGCCGTACCTCTGGGGTGGGCGTTCGTTCTTCGGGATCGATTGTTCGGGTTTTGTTCAGACTATCATGAACAGATTCGATATAGCCCTGCCGAGGGACTCGAAAGACCAGATCCGCGCCGGTGTTGAAATAAGGCGAGAGGATATCAAGGCCGGCGATCTTTTATTTTTCCCCCGCCATGTAACACTGGCCTTATCCAGAGATTTAATGATTCACTCCACCCCATCCAACGGGGGAGTGGCATACAACAGCCTTGATCCCCAGAGCCGGATTTATAGCAAATATCACGATGAATCATTTATAACTGCGCGGAGGGTTTCGGAGTGAAGACGGTTTTTAAAATAACGGCCCTGGTTGCTGTTTTCTTTGTATCGATGTTAGTACTTCTGATAACAAAGGGATCAACCTCTTCAGGCAGAAGTGTTCATAAGGTCTTGTTCATCGAAACGGTGGACGACTGGCAGAAATGCAATCTTGTTAATGGAGAGATCGATACTGAAAAGCAATCGGTCATCTTCAATGGAAAAGGGGGAGGGGGGTCTTTAGAATCATTTCCAGTCGAACCGGGATTTAAGTTTACTACTTTGCTTTTCTCCTGGAACGCGGAAAAGCTACCGGCGTCTTCGCTTTTGAATTTCGAAGTGGAAGTCTCGGCAGAGGGAGATCTATGGCATAGATTTCAATATTTGGCCTACGGGATTATCGATACAATGGAAATATCGGATATCATAGAATCGCCAACCAGGATTGACGGAATAGGTTTCGTCGATACTGATATATTGAAGCTCGAAAAGCCGATGAAATTTGCCAGGGTGTTGGTCGAGGCCATCGGAATGGGGGAATCGGAGAGAATTAGTCTGAGGAGAATGTCTCTATGTTTTGCAGCAGATGATGTTAGCTGGAGAGAATATAGGAAATTAAGAGATGAGTACTCAGATGTTAGAATCGGCAAGGTCAAATTGGCGGTACCTTATTACACTCAGCGAGGAATGGCCGAGGAATTATCGGGCAACTGCTGTTCGCCTACATCGGTAACGATGGTCTTGAACTATCATGATAAAAATGTGGAACTGATTCCTTTCTGTCATGAAGTTTTTGACCCCTACAATGATATGTACGGCAACTGGCCTTATAATGTTCAGGCGGCATATCTCATGGGTCTGAGAAAGACATGGGTTGAGATTCACTCGGGTTTCGATGAGATTTACGAGGAGGTCTCGGAAGGCAAGCCGGTCGTCATAAGTATCGCCTACGGCTACGACGAACTCCCAAACTCTCCGATTCATGAGGCCGAAGTCGGACATCTCATCACTGTGGTTGGCTTCGATGGACCGGATATTGTCATATGCAACGATCCTGCAGGTCATAACGCCGGGGACGGCATAATCCGCTATCCTCGGAAGGAGTTGGAGGCGGTCTGGATTGGTCACGGAGGGGTCGCATATCATCTATGGCCACTTTAATCAAGCCGCTCAGAATTGACCCCGGATCGACTATCGGGATCATAGCGCCAGCCGGACCTCCGGATCGGGAGCGTTTGAAAAAGGGCATCCGATTCTTAAAAGAACGGGGATATCGAGTAGAAACATATCCCCAGGTGCGAAGAAAAATAGGTTATCTGGCAGGGGATGATAAATCCCGTGCGGATGCGCTGAACGCCGCATTCGCTGGTAAGAGTATTTCGGCAATCTTCTGCGCCCGCGGCGGATTCGGCAGCCTGCGTATTCTTCAATATGTCAATTTCGATATCATAAGAGCCAATCCGAAAATATTCGTCGGCTACTCCGATATCACGGCTCTGCTTCTCGCAATACACAAGAAAACGAGGATGGTGACTTTTCATGGTCCGATGACCGCGGTTGAATTCGGAAGGCGCAAGAGACGGTTTACCATCGAGAATTTCTATAAGGTTATAGAATCAAGCCGGACTCCTGGCTTAATTGAGAAGCCGGCCGGATATAAAATAGTGCGTATATGCGGTGGCACTGTTGAAGGGAGAATAAACGGCGGGAATCTGTCTTTGATGACAAAACTTATCGGCACCGGCTATCTTCCGAGCTTTAAGGACAAAATCGTATTTTTCGAGGATACCGAGGAAGAGGCCTATAGAATCGACGGTTATCTATCACAGCTTTTCTCTGCGACAGATTTCGGCCAGGCGAAAGGGTATATAATTGGAGAATTCACTCGCACCGAGCCGAGATCAGGCTATTCATCGGGGTGGAGCGTTAGACAGGTTATCGAGGATTATTTTTCTAAACTGGATCGGCCCTGCATATACGGTTTTCCTTGCGGCCATGGGGCCGAAAAGATTACTATACCGATTGGCGTAAAAACGGTTCTCGATGCCGATAAGAAGAGTGTATCGTTCAAAGAGGCAGGTGTGAGCTGATGAAAGTATCCATTAAAGAGCATGATATTCATCTGGTAACCACTTTCAGGACAACGCACGGCGCATCAGATTCCAAGCGGGCGCTGATCATCGATATAGACGGCGGTCTGGGAGAGGCGGCGCCGGTTCACTATTACGGCGAGAATACGGAAACCGTAAAAGATTTTGTGGGGAAGGCATCGAAAGTCCTGGGCGATGATCCCTTTCAAATCGAATCGATAAGCGAAAAGCTGGATCGCGTGGCGGCCTTGAATTACAGTGCCAAGGCGGCTATAGATATGGCGTTACATGACCTGGTAGGGAAAAAGCTTGGGATACCGATCCATAAATATTTCGGTATCACTCCCCGGAGGGATCTGGCGACCTCGTTTACCATATCGATTTCAGATCCGGAAACGATGAAGAAACAGACGGAGAAATCTCCCGGCTATCATGTATACAAAGTTAAGGTTGGGGTCCCCGGTGATATCGAGATGGTTGCGGCAGTCAGGGATGCCACTAAAGCTAAGATCCGGGTTGATGCCAACGAAGGCTGGACGGTAAAAGAAGCGATAGCCAGGGTGAAGGAACTCGAGAAACTTGATGTAGAATTTATCGAGCAACCACTGAATCGGGACGACCTCGACGGTTTTAAATTATTACGATCCAGAGTAGATCTGCCCATAATAGCGGACGAGGGGGTTTTTCGCGCTACTGATATTCCAAGATATACGGGGCTGGTTGATGGAATAAACATCAAGCTTTCCAAGTCGGGCGGCCTGCGCGAGGCTTTCAAGATGATAGCAGTGGCCCGTGCTCACAGGATGAAGGTTATGTTAGGCTGCATGGTGGAAACCTCCGTCGGCATCACCGCGGCGGCGCAGATAGCCTCGCTTGTCGATTACGCCGATCTTGACGGCAATCTGCTTATTTCCGATGACCCATACTCCGGCGTTACTCTCGACAACGGATATCTAAGATTACCTGACGGCCCCGGGCTAGGTGTAGCTGCAAAATAATGAAATATCTTATTACCGTATCATTATTGTTATTCTCTATTTCTCAATCCAGGGGTGAGATTATTCTCAATGTAGTTTACCCCGATACAAACCAGCAGCTGCGAACCGTTGATTCGACGTTCATATTTGGAGGCGTTACACCTGATGCGAAACTCTATATCAACGATGTTGAAATACCGGTGCACAGAGACGGCGGCTGGCTGGCTTATCTACCTGTCGAGCATGGAGAATTCATGTTCAATCTCATGGCCGTTCTGGAGAATGATACATCTTATCAGGAATTGCCGGTGCAAATCGGATATCCTGGATTAGAAAATATCTATACGGTGCCACTAATTCCAACTTCGCCTTATCCTGTTTCTGATGTAATTTATTCGGTAGGAGATGTTTTCGATTTTTCCTTTAAGGCGCCGCCCGGCTGCAGGGGATGGTTTGGAATAAACGAATCTGATTCCGTCGAGATGTTACCGTCGTTGCCATCCGAGGGTGTATACCGGGGTGATGTATTCGGCGAATCTTCAGTGATTCAACACCAATCGGCGTACATAACATATTCTGGAAGTTACCGCTTGACGGCTGCTGACACGGGCGTGCGTAGCATCTTCTATGGATGTGAGAAAGCTGGAAATTCCGAATCGGAAGAATCGATGGCGATGCTCATGGTCGCCGATTCGGTCCTGACTGTTCTACCCGAGTTTCCGTCGGCGGTCGGGTTGCTTTCGGGAAAATCTCAGATAGTAAGAACCGGCCCGCACCTGGGGTATAAACTCCTGTATCAACCGCCCGGCGTCAGGATGCACATAACAGGCGCCGAATCAGGTTATTATAAGATTGAGCTGGCGGAGGGTATAACGGGATATACCAATATAGATAGCGTAAAGCTCTTACCGCCGGGCACGGCTATACCGAGAGGGAGGATATCGTTTATTTCCGTGGATAAAGTCGATGGAGGAGTTGAAATCTCAGCGCATATCGGTGAAAGACTACCATACGAAATAAACGAGACCTTATCTCCGCCAGGATTTGATATTGATATTTTCGGGGCGACAGGTGATGTGGACTGGATCAGATATAACGCACACGAAGATTTTTTAAAACTTGTAAGATGGTCGCAGCCGGCTGATGGGGTATTTAGAATATCGGCTGAATTTGACGAAGGCGGGATAGCAGGCTATCAACCGTATTATGATGGCAACAGGTTCGTCATTAGAATAAAAAAGAAGCTCAAATCGATTCCACTTTTTTCAAGCCCTGCTAAGGACTTAAGAATCGTAATCGATCCCGGTCATTCGCATGACAGCGGTGCCGTGGGGCCGACAGGATTGAAAGAGAAGAATGCCAACCTCTGGATTGCCCACGAATTGAGACTGATGCTGGAACGAAAGGGCGCCGAAGTTTTGATGACGAGATACGGTCATGAGAACGTAGCTCTCTATGATCGCCCGAAAATGGCTGAAAAATGGGATGCGGATCTACTGATATCGATTCACAATAACGCCCTGCCGGACGGTATAAATCCTTTCAATAATAACGGAACCTCGGTCTATTATTATCACCCGCATTCAAAGCCGTTGGCGGAAGCCATTCATAAATATTTGTTGAAGGAAACCGGCCTGCCGGATCACGGCCTCTATTACGGCAATCTCGTCCTGACCCGGCCTACCTCGATGCCGGCTGTCCTGGTGGAGTGTGCCTTTATGATGATCCCCGAACAGGAGGCGCTTCTAAAAACCGATAAGTTTCAGCGAAAATGCGCCCGGGCGATATTAAAAGGAATTGAGGAATATCTCCGCCGGTAGAGGTTACTGCTTTAGCGCTCCCGCTGTTATCCCCTCTGTGATCCGTCTCTGAAATATCAAAAAGAATATTATAACCGGCAACGCAGCGATTGTCGACCCCGCCATTGTAACCGGCCAATCGCTTGATCTCGGATCCTGCATCAACGCCAGCCCCACCGGCAGCGTATACATCTCGTTTGAAATGGTCAATATCTTGGGAAAGAGGAAAGAATTCCAGGTCGTTAAGAATGTCTGAACAGCCAGAACCGCAAGGGCCGGCTTGCATAGCGGTAAGACAACCTTAAAGAAGATCGTTAGCTCCCCTGCGCCATCAACCCTGGCAGCGTCTTCCAGGTCGGTCGGCAGGCCATCAACATATTGCTTCATAAGAAATACGCCTAATGGCGATACCAGCCAGGGTATTATCAGCGCCAGATAGGTGTCGAACCATCCGAATTTAAGCATCATCTGGAAGATCGGCAGAATCAGAACGTGCACCGGAATCATCAACATTGCTACCGCTGTCATGAATACCGGCCATGTGATCTTTCCAGCACCCCTGGAAAGGCCGTAGCCAACCATGGAGCAGAAAAGCAGGTTTCCAAACGTGACGGATATGGCCACGAGGCTGGAATTGAAAAAATACCTGCCGAAGTTGTTGGTTTTAAAGACGGTTGCATAGTTTTTAAAGGTGAATCCGATCTCCTTTAAGCTTACAGAGAATGCCCCTGGCTCTTGAAATGATAATAGCATCATATACAGCATGGGGGAAATCATAACGAGCAATATTGCTATCAAGAGAAATGCAATTAGCCATCTGGATGTCCGGCTCATTACGTTGTTCTCCTGATATTGGTTAGCCTGAATTGAATCAGCGAGAATACAAGTATGATAAGGAATAACAGGTATGCAGCGGCCGAGGCATAGCCGATATCACCGCGGCTGATTCCCTTATCGAATATGAAAAAGACAGCGGTAAGAGTGGAGTTGAAGGGCCTGCCGGAGGTCATAACGAATATCTCGACGAATATTTGAAATGATCTGATAGTATTTAAGACAATTACAAAGACGAAAGTCGATTTTAGAAGGGGAATAGTAATGTTGAAACTTCTTCTAAAAAAGCCTGCACCATCGACCCGGGCCGCTTCATAGAGTTCAACCGGGATCGATTTTATGCCCGCCAGGAAAATAAGCACATAGTAGCCGATCGCAACCCAGACGTCCATCGCCATAATGGAGAGAAGGGCGGTTTTTTCAGATTGCAGAAAGCCGTTCACCGGCGGCGAAATACCGGCCAGCCTGCAGAGCGAAAAAATATACCCTCCACGGGAATAAAGATTGTAAAAGATTAAGGCTACGACCACCATGGCTGTGATGGAGGGTATGAAATAAGCCGCCTGGAATATCCGGTGGCCCGGTATTTTTTCGGCGATTAATAGCGCCAGTAATAACGCAATGAAGGTGGTAATGGGTATGGTCCCGAAAACGAAAAAGAGAGTGTTTTTCAAGGCCTTCACGAAAACAGGATCTGCTATTAGCCGGGAATAATTCGAAAAACCTATGAATTGGCCGGTTCCTCTCAGAAGCTGAAAATCAGTCAGGGAGAGATAGAACGAATAGCCTATCGGATATAGCCAGAAAACTAAAAGATATATTATCCAGGGAAGGATAAACAACAGTATCTTATTTCTGGATCGCATTGTCCGCCGATTTAAGTTTTGCATCTATTGTTTTTGATGCCTTCTGCAGAATTTCCTCCGCCGTTCCGTGGCCGTACATGGCTGCCTCGATAGCATCCTCGATGTCCCGTTCTATATCCACCCACAACGGTGTTGGGGGAGCGGATTTCGAATTTTGTAGCTGTTGTGCCTGTATCATTTTCTCGGGATCCGATATCTCCAGATCAGGATATGGAGGAAAACCAAAACCGGCGGCATCGCATAAACGCTGGCAATTCCTCCTCGCCGTTATAAACTCCGCCAGCTTCCTGGCATTTTCAAGATTCTTCGACTGCGAGTAGACGGCTATATATTCCCCCCCCAGGAATGAGTTGCCCGTTCCGCCGTCCTTTTTGAAGAACGGAAGAAGCTGATACTGGAAATCGGGGGGATTTAATCTTAACCGTCTTAAAAGCCAGCCACCGGATATAACAAATCCGATTCTGCCCTCCCTGAAATACTCCTCAAGCCTTCTCTGACTTTCTATAACTCCGCAGCCGCAAAGATCGAGATAATAATCCAGAGCCTCTATGGCGTTTTCCGAATCCAGCTCCGAGCTAAGACCATCCTCGCTTAGAACGCGCCCGCCATTGCTCCATAGAAACGGTAGATATTTCTTATACAGCCGGTGCTTCTCTGCAGAGTTGCATCCGAAGCCAAAGTAATCATCGCCTATCTCATTTATCTTAACGCAGGCCGTAAGCAGTTCTTCCCAGTTTGTTGGGATATTCATATCGATCCGGTTCAACAGGTCGAGATTGAAATAGATCAGCCTGGAATCCAGAAGCCAGGGAAGAGCGTAAAGCTTTCCCTGCCAGCGTGCCGGGTATAGATAATTTTCCGCAAGATCCGATTCGAGTTCTGCCAGGAGACCATTGAAGGCAAACTCCGCAATCCAGTCCGAGCCCAATTCCATGACATCAGGGGGATCGTTGGCGGCAAACGATATCACCAATTTATCGTGACCATTGGCCCAGGTTAGATCGGTGATCTTAACCTTGATATCGGGGTATTCCTTCTCGAATTCCCTGATAATCTGCTCAACTGCGGGTTTTGTATTAACATCCGACCAGAACTGCCAGAATCGAATGATATTCTCATCCTCTCCCGGCGTGGAACAGGCCAGAAGAGCAATTAAGATAGCCAAACACGTCATCTTCATGCATAGGATTTTATTCGGTAGAATCGGTTTATGTCAAGCGAGATCGAACCTGAAAAGGGAATCGGAGATATATCTTGACACCGTATATCTCCGGTTCTAAAATCCCCCCGGCATGAGATGGATAACTACTGCAGCGATTTTGATACTCCTCAACATTTCCCATATTTACGGTTACGAGCTTGAAGTGAATGATTTCCCCAATGATGACGGCACCAGACTAATCATCCGATGGGAAAAACTACCGCCTGTAGAACTGGAAGCCCTTAATCCGGAATCTTATACTCTTGAGCGTGCCGCTGGCCCTGAAAGGGATTTTATCGCAATCTCAGCCGTGGCGAGAGATGATAGTACATTGGAATTAATTGATGAGGAGCTTGAAACCGGGCAGGCTTATTACTATCGCCTGAGCTACGTCGATCCGGATCTGTTCTGGTATTCGGATGTCGCTGAACCGGGCTATCCCATCGAGAATTGGTATAATACCCGGAGAACTAATGTGTTGATCGGCATAATGGTGACCGCTTTGCTCGTAGGCTGGTTTATCTATCTCGGGAGGAAGGGGAAGAGTCTCTATCTAAGGCCGATAGCCGGTCTTCTGGCGATGGATGAGGCCATCGGACGGGCTACCGAGATGGGAAAACCGATATTGTACTCCTCCGGCAGAGGTAAGATGGAGCGACCGGCATCGATTGCAAGCATGAATATCTTCGGTTCGGTGGTCGAGAAAGTGGCTTCCTTCGGAACACCGCTTATCTTTCCGAACAATGATCCGGTGGTGACAGCCGTGGCACAGGAAGTTGCCAGGGAGGGTTATACCAGGGCCGGGCATCCTGATCTGTATGATCCCGATAACATATATTTTGTGACCGATAGCCAGTTCGGGTATGCGGCGGCGGTTGACGGTATTATGATGAGAGAAAAACCGGCCACCAACCTTTTCTTCGGCACTTTCGAGGCGGAATCGCTGATCTTGGCCGAGACCGGAAACTCTATCGGCGCTATCCAGATTGCAGGCACCGATTCATCCATACAGATGGCCTTCTTTATAGTCGCCTGCGATTACGTTCTTATCGGCGAGGAACTTTTTGCGGCGTCCGGCTATCTGTCAGGCGATCCACAGGTGATCGGCTCACTCAAGGGTTCGGATTATTTGAAAATAATTGTCATTGTGCTACTGGTGCTCGGGGCGGTACTGGCAATAATAAACCAGGAATGGTTCATCAACCTTTTCGTAACAGTATAAAATGAGACGTTCTCTTCCAATACTGGTCTGCTTCTCTTTCGGCATGGCTATGCTGGTTCAATTCTTTATCCCATCTAAACTATCCACCAACGCCTATAATGAGATTACCGACTGGGCCCAGATCATTTACGCTTTCGCTCTCATAGTGGGAGTATTCGGGCTGATCAGATATCATTTGAAAAGGGTCTCGCGGCGGGAGGAAGGCTGGTTTTATAACCTCCTGACAGTGGTTTCGCTGGCGGTGATGGCTTTGTTCGGGTTTGCCCTGGGTCGTGGGGATGGCAGCCCGTTTATGTGGATTTTCAATTATATGCAGGCACCCATGCAGGCGTCGGTTTTTTCCCTGCTGGCGTTCTTCGTAGCCTCGGCGGCTTATCGCGGCTTCCAGGCCAGAAACACCGAGGCTGTGCTTCTATTACTTTCAACGGTATTTATCATGTTCGGGATTGCTTCGGTAGGCAACGCCATTCCGCCCTTTTCCGATATCGCCAACTGGATCCTGATGAACCCATCGATGACGGCCAGGCGCGGTATATTTATCGGGATCGGCCTTGGTACTATCGCTACCGCCCTCCGGGTGATTCTGGGAGTCGAGCGAACATATCTGGGGAAGGAATAAGATGAATTTCTGGGATAGAGTTCGTCATTTAGATAGAAGGATAATATACGTCCTAATGCTATTGGGTGTGGGGCTACCCCTTCTGATGAAGATCGGGCTTCCCGTCCGCGTCACTCAGGACGTTCGAAACGTGTATGAGTTTATCGAAAGTTTGAATCCGGGGGATGCACTTTTAATATCCTACGATCACGATACCGGAACTCTGCCGGAGATGGTTCCCATGTCCGATGCCATACTAAGACACGTGTTCTCCAGGGATTTAAGGCTCGTGGGGATGGCGCTTCGGGCCGAAGGCACTACAATCGGGAGACAGGCTTTCAGGCGGATCGGAGACGAGTTCGGCAAGGAGGAGGGTGCCGATTACGTGTTTCTGGGTTTCCGGCCCGAGATCACGGCCGCTATTCTCGGCCTGGGAACGTCTTTTGAGCGTGTTTTTCCCAAGGACGATAGAGGTATCCCGGTCAGTGAGCTGGAATTGATGGGAGATATCCGCAATTACAATAGCATCGCCCTGGTTATATCAATTTCCGACGATGATACTCCGGTTTACTGGGTTAATTATGCCAATGCGAGATTCCAGGTGAAGATAGTGCCGGCTGTTACGGCGGTTATGGCGACGACGTTTTTCCCTTTTATCGATTCGCATCAGGTGGTCGGGATGGTCGCCGGTTTGAAAGGCGCTGCCGAATATGAAAAACTGATAAAAAAACCCGGTCGAGCGAGCCGCGGTATGGACGCGCAGTCCATCGCTCACATAGTGATGATTGGATTCATCGTGGTAGGTAACCTGGCGTATTTTCTGGGAAGAGGCAGGAAAGGGTAAAATGGATCTGGAATTTATGTATAACTACCTGATTGCCAGCGAGCGCCTTGGTATCTGGATTGCAGCGTTGCTGACCCTCGCCATCTATTCTTTCCTTTATAAAGATAACCGTTTTTACCGTTTTGCCGAAAGTCTTCTTATCGGTATATCCGTTGGTTTTCTTCTGGTCACGGCTTTTGAGACAACCATAATGCCAAAGGCACTGGAACCGGTTGGAAACGGCTTAAAACAGATAATTGTGTCGGGCCAATTAGCCGCCGTCGGGACTTTTCTCTGGCTTTTAATTCCGGTAGCGCTGGGGCTTTTGATGTTTGCGCGCTTTATTCCCCGTTACGCCTGGACGTCGAGAATAGCACTGGCATTATATATCGGGTTCGGAGCAGGAGCGTCCATTCCCGCAAACATGCAATCGTATATTTTAAGGCAGATAGGAGCTACCATCCGTCCGTTCATGATGATTGACAGTATCGGCAGCGCTATAAACGCCGTCGTCATACTCGTTGGGCTGATTTCGACTCTACTATATTTCTATTTCTCCAGAGCGCATACCGGCGCATTCGGTAAAGTCGCTCGGCTGGGAACATTTTACCTGATGATATTTTTCGGGGCAACTTTCGGATATACGGTCATGGCCCGAATCTCTCTTCTTATCGGCCGGCTGACTTTTCTCATGCGAGACTGGTTAGGGTTGATATCATAGAGAAATTAGAGATTTGTACTTTTTAAGATAAGATTAAATATGTCGGGGGAATGTTATGAAGGAATTTTCGGCGATCGCGATATCGATGATTTTGATGGCTTCCTGCGGAAAAGTTGATTTGGAAAGCTGGCAACGGGTCAATCTCCCTGAGGGATACAGCGATTCTCATGTACTCAGTATAGACATCCGGGATGATGCAATCCTTCTCGGAACCTACGGGCGAGGGGCGCTGTTGAGCCGTGACAACGGCGCTAATTGGATAGTCTACGATACATCAAACGGCCTTTCCTGGAATTTTATTCTGGGCGGCGACTGGCAGGGAGATTACTTGATTCTGGCCACGCTTGGCGACGGATTGAATATTTCTGAGGATAACGGCAATAACTGGGATCGCTATGGTTACAACTTTTTCGGGATAGAGTATCTCTATACGGTGGGGGCAAGAATCCACAATAACAAAAAGTTCGTTCCCACGGCAGACGGCCTGGTAATATTCGATAGTATTGCTGACAGGCGTGCTATTGCCGAAAATGACGGAATAGGGTCGCAGTATATCTACGATATGAAAATAGCGGGCGATACTATAGCCCTGGGATCACTTCATGGTTATTCGATTTCATACGACGGCGGATCAACATGGGTGAATTTCTCGCCCAATGGGAAATTCGTCCGGAAACGAGCTCCGGCCTGCAGGGTGAGAGCGGTCGAATTTCAGGGCCTCAATCTTTTTGCCGGATGCGATGATGGCTTATATATCTCCGCCGATGGGGGTAAAAACTGGACACAGAGAGGCGCAGAAAATTTGGCGAGCCCCTTTATTCATGATTTAGTAATTGATGAAAAAAACAATCTCTGGGTTGCGACCTATAAAGAGATAGCTTCTCTCAATCTGAAGAATGATGAGTGGACTATATTCGGCTTGGAAAGCGGCTTACCGCGCGGCAGTATAAACTGTCTGGGCATCACCAGCGAGGGCGATGTTCTGGCGGGGACGCATCATGGGCTATTCATACTATCTGAGGGGACCCCGATCCCGCTTCCTGAATCACATGTTGACGACACCTTTTCCAGCGTCGAGGAACCGATCCATCAATGGATGCTTCGGCCGCTCGGCCCCGACGATCAGAATCAGAAAGATCAAACCTATCTTTACGGTTCCACTATGGGAGGCAATTTCCGCCAGCATCAGGGTAACGAATACAACAATCCGGAGAGCGTCCCTCTGCTGGCGGTTGATGACGGCGGCATAGTATATATATTTCGCGAGATCGGGCATTCGGGCTTGAGATTCGATACCCGTTAGGATGATTCGTGGGTTTACGCCTGTTATTACCATTGGTACGAGATTTTCAAACAGGTGGGAGACAAGGTTCGGAGGGGCGATATTATCGGTTCCATTGGCAAAAAGGGGAATGTCACCAACGAGCATCTCCATTTCGAGGTCTCGCTCTCGAAAGAAAACGATTCCAATAAGGAAAGCCACACGCGAAATCCCGAATTGTGGGTAGAGCCTCTCCCCGGAACCGGAACCATTGTCGGTATCCTGACCGATTCCGACGGCAACCCCGTGCCCGGCGCCAGGATTTACGGCGTCACCAAACCGATTCCCACCGAATCACCGTTTTCATTCGCTGAGACATACATGGATAAAGTCCACCCGGATGAATCCTACAACGAGAATTTCGTTATCGGGGATGTCCCCGAGGGAAAGTATACCCTTCATTCGAGCGTCGACGGGAGGAGCTCAATGGTCGAAGTGCATGTCGAAGCCGGCAAGGTAACCAGGGTAAAGATGCAGTTGAGATGAGATGATTTAGACCTTTTCCTCTATTCATATTATCGATGTATTGCCGACGATGTAAAAAGAAAATGAAAGAGCAATCTCGGAGCTTCCATAAGAAACGTAAATGGATTTGCCCGAATTGCGGATCTGTCAGGTTTCAAGAGGCCAGGGAAGATGGCAGAGAGCGAAAGTAAAATAGTAATCGGGACCTCCGGCTACTCTTTCGATGATTGGCAGGGAGTTTTTTACCCGCCGGGATTGCCGAAGGGGAAGCGGCTCGATTTCTACAAAGACCATTTTCAGGCGACCGAGATCAACTCTACGTATTATCGCATTCCGCATCCGGCGGTTTTCTATAACATCGCAAAAAAAGTGGGCGATGATTTTGAGTTCATGGTGAAAACTCATCGGAGTTTCACGCATGACAGGAAGGATATCAAAAGCGAAACCGAGAAATTCAACGAGGCATTAAAACCGATGGTGGAATCCGGCAAGCTGCGGGGTTATCTCGCGCAGTTTCCTTACAGCTTCAAATACAGTCCTCAGAGCCTGGATTATATCCGCGAAGGAAAAGAATATTTCGGCGAAATACCGTTATTCGTGGAATTTCGTCATCGAAGCTGGAACCGGCAGGATCTCTTTGAGTTTCTCCGCGCAAACCGGATAGGTTTTTGCTGTGTGGATGAGCCGGCTCTCTCAGGCCTCTTTCCTCCCTTAGTTGAGGCCACCACCAACACCGGTTATGTTAGATTGCACGGCCGCAATGCCGCCAACTGGTGGGGAGGCAAGGGAGATCGATACGACTACCTTTATTCCAAGGACGAATTGACTGAATGGAAGAAGAAGATTGACAGTTTGAAATCGCGGACTGATAAGATATATCTGTTTTTTAATAATTGTCATCTGGGACAGGCGGTCAGAAACGCCAGGATGTTCATCGAATTGCTGCAGCTGGAGACGAATAAGTGAGAAGATTATCCAAAAGGATACTTTTTTATCTACTGGTCATCTGGGCCATATCTGCAGTCTATTCGACGATTTCAAGTACAAGAAAGACCGCCACAATCAGGTTTGAGGAGGAGCCAGGGTTATTCGAGGTGGTCTGGGAAGCTATCAGTCCGTCTTCGGGATCGAAATTTAAATCCAAATCGGCCGTCCTTATCGATCTCGACAGCGGTGATGTTCTTGCAGGGAAAAACGAGAAAAAAATCAGGCCTATCGCCAGCCTTACTAAACTTATCACGGCTATGGTATTTTTGGAAATTTCGCCGGATCTCTCCGGGGTGGAGACTGTGACGTCCGAAGATAGAAAGGGGGCGACCAGGACGAGGCTTTATGCAGGGGAGAAATTGACGGTGCACGATCTATTCAATCTAATGCTCATATCATCTGATAATGTAGCGGCCCTGGTTCTGGCAAGATCCACGGGCTTAGGGCGGGACGAATTTATCGAGAAAATGAACGAACTCGCCTCAGGATTGAACCTGAAACATACTCGATTTACTGATCCCACCGGACTCGATAACGGTAATATTTCAACTGCCCTGGAATTTGCCAGGATTTTCAAATCCGCGCTGGAATACGAATTGATTGCCAAGGCCATCTCCAGTAAAAGCTATTCCTACAAAGCGCTGAATAGCGAAAGGCAATATATTGTCTATAACACTAACCGTCTCCTCTACGGGCGGCATGATATTATCGGGGGAAAAACGGGTTATATCAGGGATTCCGGTTATTGCCTGGCGCTGGGAATTGAGTGTGACGATGGCAGAAGGTTGGGGGCGATTTTACTGGGCGCACCGTCCAACAAACACCGTTATAGAGACGCGCACCGATTGCTGGCTTCCGCATATAATTAGGGAAGTTACCCGGAGCAATCATCACAATTTTCAAAGAACCCTATACCGATTTGGGAAGATGATAGGCTTGCATGTTCACCCCCATTTAATACGCCATTCAGCCGCCACATTCCTTGCCAAATCAGAAATGCCCGCCCAGCAAATCCAGATCCTGCTCGGCCACAGCAACCTCAACACTACCCAACGCTATATCAATCAGATCGTGAATCAGGAAGGCCTCCAGATTAGCCACAGGCGGCTTGGTCCGGGGGATCGGATTTGATTCAGTAAATCAGTTTGAGCAATAAGAAAGGGGAGTCGACGTGACTCCCCTTAACGTTGTCAATTTAATTTCTCTTACGCAGCCTTGCTTGGCGCGGTTTGTCTCCTCCTCACGACCGCAACCGTACCAGCGGCCAGTAGCAGCAGGGCTAGTATCAGCATTCCCCATTCGGAAAGCGTGGGGATTTCCTGAACATCGCATGCATCGCCTATTCCGTCGCCGTCGGAATCTTCCTGATCCGGATTATAGACATCCGGGCAGTTGTCGCAGACATCGCCTACGCCGTCAACGTCACCGTCAGCCTGATCCTCGTTATCTTCGTCGGGGCAATTATCGCAGGCGTCGCCATAACTGTCGGTATCCGAATTCTCCTGGCCGGGGTTGTGGTTGTCCGGACAGTTATCGCATATACCATCGATATCGTCACCATCGACATCCCCGAGGCATTCGGTGCCGCCACCCATGAATATCCCGCCGGCCGATTGGCATTCCGGTTCGCTGAGAAGAGTGCAGGAACCACCGGGATCACAGCAAGCGCCTAAAACCTCCAGGTCGCAACCGAATCCGGTTACACTCAAATCATCAATATTCCATCCGCAGTACTGCCATGACCCATCTGTTGTACCCAACCCGAAACGGACACGGAAACCGGGGTGGTCGTCTGCTATTGAGGAAACATCGTAGGTCTGTAGATTCCAGGAGGATTCGTCGATCGTGGATGAACCGTTCTCGAATACCGTTTGCCATCCACCGTTGCCGTAGACCTGGAGATAGGCGTGATCGTACAGGTCGCGCTCGACGCCTAACCAGCGATAGAATGTTAGAATTACGTTAAACTTGCCGGAGCAATCGATAGCAGGCGACGTTATCCAGTAGATTGAGTTAATACCAGAGTTGTAATCACCTCCATTGCCGGAGGTGAGGTCATTGCCTAATACATTGTCGTCGAAACCAGGGCTATGGTCTGTGGCCGGATCGGGGCCTCCATACCCATCGTTCCCCGAACCTCCTACAGCGGGACCTCTCGTCCATTCTGCCGAGCCTCCGTAACCTGTCCAGCCGGTGTGGGTGGAGAAATCATCCGCCCAGATTTCTATCATGCTCGAGGCGCTGGGCGCCGAGAAGCTGACGCCCGGTGCGCCGGGAGGATCATAGAGTATAATACTCTGGTCGGTTTCGGCACTGAAGTAGTACAAAATCTCGATCCCACAATTAAAGGCAGGAAATACGGCATCATAGACGTTGGGTGAAACCACCTGCATGGATGTACTTATCCAGCCCGGGCCACTGTTATAGTACAACATCCCTGTTCCGGGGACGGGATTCTGGCTTCCTGCGGATATCTCCACGCGGATAGTGGTCCCTCCCAAAGGATCAATAAGATCAGGGCGACCATTCGGATAGTCGAATACTATAAACCTTTCATCCAATCCATCCAATGTCGTAACACCCGTATTGTCGGGATCAAGCCAATCTCTCAAGCGATTGGACGGATTACTGCCGCCATCCCAGGAAAGCGAAAATTTCCCATACCAATCCGAGGTAATGCTGGTGCATGAGGCATAGCCGCCATGCAGCTGACCCACGACCCTGTGATTGGGATCGAACAGGGGTGAACCGGACGAGCCGGGTTCTGTTGTGCCATCCTCCCAATCTCCGACGCGCCAATGGGTCGTCCCCGTGTTTTCCAGATAGTTGGTCGATGTTACGGGATCGTAATCAAAGGAGATTTTTTTGATATCCCCTCTGGGATGATGTATTCCGACGGCCGATTGGCCGGGAGTATCCAACCTGGACCAACCGGAGTAGTAAACATCGTACTCATCCGGAATTGTCTCATCGAGTAATAAAAGAGCAAAATCAGAGGCGGATCTATTCGCCAGGCGAGTTGATCCCGATACCGTTTGAGTCGTGGGCCCGTCGATGTTGGAGCAATTGGGGCTTTCGTAATTGAACATAAAGACCCAGGTTTCTTCCCCGCCAAGACAATGATTGGCGGTCAAGAAGAACGGCGTGAGATCCTGGTTAACATTATTCAAAAGTACGCCTGAACAAAGCCTGAATCCCCCGCCTGTTAATATCATCGCCGCCGATCGAATCTGGTCCGACCATGGCAGGCCAACCGGGCAATTGACGTTGTTATTGCATGACCCGGAATCGCCAAAGTCCGCGAGAATATCCTTATAGCCATGCACGACCCTCGAAACATCTATCCGGCCAGGTTGATCGACCGAACCGGGTTCATTATATTCGAGAATACAGGCATCGCCCCTTAAAAGACCTGTAGCGAATTTACCATGCTCTTTGTTATTCTTTGCCGTAAAAGCCCCCAGAACAGTGCTTTTATCCTCGTTGTAGATATAGAACCTGGCATTCTCGGGCAACCAATAGCGGCTATAGATAAGGTTCGTGGAGTATGCCCCGGGGCAAACGATCTTGATACGCCATAAGCGATCGCCGTTCGATAAAGTATCCCATCTCCCGGAATTATTCAGGCCGAGATCAACGTCAAAAGGAGCGCCGAACCGAAACGGCATACCTTCCGCTTCTTCGATTTCATCCTCCGCAAGAAGAGCCATTAAATCGATTCCGGGCATTACGACTGCAGGGATATCATCGTCTACTTGAAATGAAAAGCTGTAAGGTGTCCCATCTTCGGCAACCTGTGCCGGAGCCTTACCGACGAAATAAAATGATAATGCCACCACCAACGCTATGGTTGAGGATTTCATCTGGACCTCCGCATTCTCTGGAAATTTGTACTACGAGGCTATTGATTGACTCCCAGGATCGCTAACGAGAAGATTTTTAGCTGCCCGCCCTACCGGCGCTGTTACTAATATAGCTAGATTCAGCCGATTCAGCAAGGAGAATTAGCATTGGTGGCCACTAATACGCTTACCATCGTGAATTACTGCAACTGTCCCAACCGCCAGCAGAAGCAAGGTCAGGATAATCATACTCCATTCAGAGAGGGTGGGAACTGGCGCGAATTTATTGAGAGTTTCTGCTAATTACCATTTCCGATAAGTGGGAATTATACGAACCTTGTGAGGGGCTTTGATCTGATAGCGAGTAAGGCAAGACGGCGAAAAGCAACTTGAGAAGTCCCTTGACATGCCGATACACAATACGTATCTTATACGTAGATTATAAACGAAGGGGATGCTGGATGCTAAAACAGAAGAAAAAGGATTATTCAGCCAATAGAGTCTATATCTATATCAAGCCGATAGATCGAGGACTTTTCAAGTGGGGCCGTAGCCAGCGTCAAAGCCTTAGCGAGGTGATAGCCCTGGCATTACAGGAATATCGCAAGAAGCACGATAAATAGGGATTTTAAGACTTGATTTTAATCTGCCGGGAGTTTTAATTAAAAAAGAGTTCACAGAGAACGTATGATTGCATGGATTCTTGTGCAACTGATCTTTGTAAACGGTTGATTTGTTTAAGGATAATGCCGGAGTAGCTCAGTTGGTAGAGCAGCTGATTTGTAATCAGCCGGTCGGCGGTTCGATTCCGTTCTCCGGCTATCTGATTGACAATGCCGGGTGGGGTTCCCGAGTGGTCAAAGGGAACAGACTGTAAATCTGTCGCCTCAGGCTTCGGAGGTTCGAATCCTCCCCCCACCAGATCTTGCAAGCCATTATTATGTAACGTATTATAGATGCCCTTGGGAAGCTGCGGAGATTCTGATCTTATTCAATCAGAAGATAGCCTACGCTAAAGTATGCTAAATTAGCACCGAAACCAGCGAAGTTTCAGGGGCGTCGTTCACGTCCCCCTCAGCTTTGATGGCTTCCGGATCGATTTATGAGGGCAGGTCAATGCCCTATTGCAGATAAGTCTTTTACTTTTTATTTTAATGCAGCATTATTGAATTGAGGCTCAATGAACTTGAATCAGATCAGTATTCTTACGACCGGTACAATCATAGTGCTTTTTTGCCTGCTATTTGCGCTGTCGTCCTTTAGAGAAAGCAAGCCGCGAGCAGGGTGGCTCAATCTTGGAATAATAGCAATAGTCGCCTTTCTGCTTATAGGCAATGTTTATTGGTGGCAGCTTCTAAGTGGTTTTCTCTCAACAGCCGCGTTCGTTGTCTGGACTTTCGCAGTGCTTTACTTCCTACCGTTTAAAAAGCCTACGCCCATTGTAATTAGCGCCATCACCGACCAGGTTGATGAACGCGATACAATGTTTGCCCGTGAAGAGTATCGTCCCGGCACCGCGATATATGAAAGATACTATGATAATCATACAAAATATAAGGAGGTGGATGACAGGCTGCGACAGTTGCCAGCGTTGCTGGAGCCGGGCGGACGGTATTTCAACCCTCAACAAGCACAGCAGATTAAAGCGATCTTCAGGGTGATTAATGTGTTAACGTTGCAAGTTGACGGAGAATTGAGTGCCGATAAAATCTGCAAAGATCCGTTAGCGTTAACAGCTGAGGTCAAAGATCTGGTTCTCCGAATGGGAGCAGATGAGGTTGGCGTCGCTCAGCTAAATAGGATGTTTGTATACTCTCACGTTGGCCGTGGCCCGGAACCGTGGGGTAAGCCCATCGAGCTAAACCATCAATTTGCCATCGTCTTTACCCTGGAAATGGCGTACGATAGCGTCCAACGAGCCCCTGACATGCCTATTACCAGGGAGACGGCATTTCAATATCTGCGTGCAGCGATTATTTCAGTTAATCTGGCACGTTACATCCGCAATCTCGGTTTCCCGGCCCGTGCGCATATCTCAGATAGCAATTACCAGATCATCTTGCCGCCGGTGGCTCATGATGCAGGCCTTGGCGAACTTTCACGCATGGGGTATCTGATATCTCCGAAGTATGGCGCGCGGATTCGACTTGGCGCAGTAACCACGGACCTTCCATTAATTCAGGACAAGCCAATAGTATTCGGCGTGCAGAACTTTTGCGCGATCTGTCTAAAGTGTGCCGAAAACTGTCCGTCAGCAGCTATTCCTCATGGCGGTAAGACGATGATCCGCGGAGTCGAGAAGTGGCAAATCAGCGTAGAGAAATGTCTGCGGTACTGGCGTATCGCTGGAACCGACTGCGGATTATGTATGAAAGTCTGTCCTTACAGTCATCCGCCAACATTCGTGCACAATGCTATCCGCAAAGGAATAGAACATTCTGCCTTTGCAAGGAAAATCTCCATATTAGGGGACGATTTTTTCTATGGCCGCAAGATCGGGTCGAGTGAACAAAAACCGAGCTAATATGCCAATCCCTGACTCCAAAACCTGGACGGATCTATGGAATACAGGTAACTGCATTCGCCTGATGCAGGGTTTGATCTATATTGAATATGTGCACGATAATGCAAATATGATGCTTTTAACCTATTAATTGGTATTCAGATAATTGAATATATATATGAGCCAGCCCAACATGGATCTTCCGTCTCTCAAACAGCTGTTTCGGTAACGCCAAGAATAGCAAAGGCTTAAGCAGCCAAACAGATGCCCCGCCTTGTTTTCTGCAATCGGGATTGATTTTTGCTCTTCATTTATAGGGAAACAGGAATAATCCTATTCGGGGGATATTTGAGATAATAAAGAGAGGATCTTTTGAATAAGTTAACCAGAATAGTCGCAGCCTTTGTCGCATCCCTGTTTGTTGTTGCTCAAGCGCAGGAAGTAGTTATCACGGGATTTCCCCTGGGAATCAGTGGCGACGTAGGTCCAAGCTTTTTTGAAGCCTACTTTCCGCAACTTCAGGCGTTGTCTGACACTTTGCGAAGCCATCCCCTGGCCCGGGCAATTGTTACCGGCGGTGCTGACGGGGCGCGCTACCACCAAAACCACGATTCCCAGAATCCCGGTCTCGCTATTGGTCGGGCGCACGCGCTTCGGAATCTACTTGTTAGAGAGTTTGATATTGATTCGAGCCGAATTTTCATTCAATCGACTAATGTAAAGCACAAGGGCGATCCCTACCGTTATGCCAGTGTTCGTATCACCCGCGAGCTTGCTGATTTAGAGGCACGGCTCGATACTGTTGCAGAGCGGCCGCCAGTGGAAAAGCATATAACCGAGGTGAAGGAAATCTACCAGACCGTACCAGAAAATATGGGACTGCAGCTGAGTACGGGTTTTTCTTCATCTCCATTTGGAGGGATACCGATTATATCCGGAGCCATCACATGGAAGCGAACGATATTTATTGAGGGAATTGTGGGTCATACTTTCTGGGACAACTCGTTCAGGTTTGACGGTAGTAATTTAGACACCAGGCGACGCATGGCCGGGGCTCTGGTTTCTATTTACCCGCTATCAAACATACCGGTGGGCCTGACGGGGGGCTGGCTTCGTATAGAAGAGATATCTCAGAGATACAATGAATATGTGAAGATGTCGGAAGGTCCTGTCATCGGCCTGCGAGTAACGCCATTTGATTTCCTTTCCATTACCGCACTTCAAAATACGGCAAAACATAATTTGGCCGGTGAAATCAAATCCAGGTTAAAGAATGGTCAGTTTTTATTCTTTGCAACCATCCATATAGTTTTTGGAGGCGGAAAATGAAGAAATTGATTTTATTTTCGATTTGGGTTTTCATCTTTGCCGGATTCCAGTTCTTGATGAATTGCTCAAAACCGCTTGATAGTATCAGTGAAAACGAACAAACCTCCTCCGATACGGTGGCTGTAGTTGACACTCTTATATTCGCTGATACGATGTTTTGCGCCAGACTTAATTCTCAACGCCAGGAGATTGTCTGGATGCTTCAAAATCAAGAAGGGTATTTCAGTTTGGAATTCGTGGCGGCAATAGAGCGGGAACTTAACTCACAGACTCTTATGCTCGATATTGACGATCAGCAATTCCAGTGGCGCCTGGCGGAAGATCCCCGGTTTATGATTGAGGGGTACTTTGAACAAGATGCTATAATTAGAATAACATCAAATCCGCCTCACGCATATGGCCAGGCGGTTGATATATGCCTGAGCGTGAGAGCCCATTAGTTATTCATAGTTTAAGCATTATCATATCCCGCCCCTGACCTGTCTGCATAGTTGTACCACATTTTAAGTTAGTTCCACCACGGCAAAGTCACGTTTGTTTGAGGTTGGATGGCTTTGCGTGCGGGGAACGGCACCGCAGATAAATATTGATTTCAACCTAATTACAGCCTATTATGATGGGCAGATTTAGATATATCTCTGATTTGATAAAACGGATACGGAGAGTTTGTGGTGATATCTGAGAACCGTGAAAATGGAATGGATAACACTCGATCTTACGTTCCCATATCCAATGGGACGATAATCTCCCACTACCGGATCATCGAAAAGATCGGCGCCGGCGGGATGGGAGAGGTTTACCTGGCAGAGGATACAGAACTCAATCGCAAAGTTGCACTCAAGTTCCTGCCGTCGCATCTATGCCAGGAGGAGGATTGTCGTAAGCGTTTCAAGCGAGAGGCTCAGGCGGTAGCCAAGTTGAATCATCCGAATATAATCACAATACACCAAGTCGCCGAGTATCAGGGACGACCTTTCTTTGCGATGGAGCTGGTAGAGGGTCAATCGCTACGCGACCTGACAAAGGGAAAAGAGCTTGGCATTGACAGAATAATCGAGTTGGCAATACAAGTCTGTGATGGTCTGGGAGCAGCTCATGATAAGAAGGTCATTCACAGAGATATCAAACCCTCCAACATCGTGATTGATGCTTACGGCAGGCCGAAGATTCTCGATTTCGGGCTGGCCGCCATTCAGGGATCAGAAAAGTTAACGATGACCGGTTCAACACTGGGCACCATCGGTTATATGTCACCTGAACAGATACAGGGTAAGCAACTCGACCAGCGTTCGGATATTTTTTCGTTCGGAGTGGTGCTCTACGAGATGATCACGGGCCGAGTGCCTTTCAGGGGGGAAACGGAAGCGGCAACGTCAAACTCTATTTTGCACGATACTCCCGAGCCGCTGGCGCGATACAAGGCCGATATACCTTCAGGACTGCAGGAGGTCATTGACAAGGTACTCGACAAGGATCTGGAGACGCGCTATCAAACGGCTTCCGGGCTGGTGGCTGACCTGAAGCGATTGATTGCTCTCACGCAGAGTTCGATTGCCGTGGTACCCAGCGGGGGGCTGAAGAGATGGCCTTTATGGGCGGGCATCGGCGTAGTGGCAGTAATGGCGGTAGTGGCCTTGTATTCAATCTGGACTACTAAAGAAACTGCCGTGGTCTCGACACCGGCAGGGAAATCGTTGCTGCTGACTCGCCTGAGTGAGCTGCCCAGCGTTGCCGTGCTCTACCTGGAGAACCTGAGTGGAAGTAGTGATGAAGATTTCTTTGCGGCGGGGATGACGGAAGACATTATTATGGACCTTTCCAACATTCGGGGGCTGCGGGTGCTTTCACGCCAGGATGTTATGCAGTATCGTGGTAAGCAAACAAATATAAAAACCATTGGCGAAGCGTTAAATGTTGATTACGTGATGGAGGGTTCGGTACGCCGGGCGGGAGACAAACTGCGCGTGACTGCCCAGCTTATTAAAGCCGCAGATGGCTTTCACGTTTGGGCGGAGCGCTTTGACCGTGATATGCAGGACGTATTCGCGGTCCAGGCTGAGATCGCCCGTTCTATTGCCGGGGCTCTGGCAGTAAAACTGACACCACGAGAGAAGCAGGTTGTGGAGCAGGTGCCCACTTCAAACATTGCCGCCTATGACCTGTATCTTAAGGGACATCAACTCTGGGATGAGCGCTCGAAAGAAGACAACGCTGAAGCGGAAAAGTTGTTCCGCCGGGCGATAGCCCTGGATGAGAATTATGCCCTGGCGTATATCGGCCTGGCGGGAAACTTCCTGCAGCGCGTGGATTGGGGCTTTGATGATGACCGCAAATGGGTTGCTGAAGCAAAGATACTGCTTGACAGGGCTGCTGCCATTGACTCCACTCCGGCCGAACTTTACGTCGGTCTGCGAACGTACTACGGTCTGACTTCCAACTTTTCGCAGGCCGTCGCAGCAGGCAGGCGCGCGGTAGCTATCCGGCCGCATGACTTTTTCACACATTATATGCTTGCAGTCAGTCTTTATCATGACAATCGGTGGGAAGAGGCAGAAGAGGACTACCGGATAGCTCTGGATTTGAAGCCGAATTACGCAGAGCCATACCGCTGGCTTGCAGTAATGGCGCGCTTTTCCGGAAATCCTGAAGAGGCGGAGAGACATATCCTGAAAGCGGTTGAGCTTGCCCCGGATGCCGCCCATATCCTTAATGCTGCACAATGGTTGTACTTTGAATTAGGAGACTTTGAGAAATCAAAATGGTGCGCCAGCGAGGCCATAAGACTGAAACCGAAAACTCCCAACTACGTGCGTGATCTTGGCGTTATCGAACTTTTTGAACGCAATCTGACACAAGCGATTGCTCATCTCAAGACCGGGGCGGGAGGAGCTAAACCGGCATATATCTACTACTATCTTGGCTGGGCGTACCGATTGAGTGGTGATCATCTGCGGGCGGACGAAACATTTCGGAACTTACTTCGGCAGGTGACTGCGAAACTTCAGACAGATTCAACTGATATTTGGAATGGATACTGGTTGCTTATGGCAAAAACTGCTCTTGGAGAGGTCACCGATCCGGTGCAACAGTTGAAGCATCTCTATGAAGAGGTCTCGAATCGAAATCTGGCGGACCAGATATCTGGTTGGTTGCGGATAGCTGAAATTTACGCGATAGTTGGAGATTACGACCGGGCATTGGAATACGTACGCATGGTTCTCGACTCCAGGGCGTATTCAGTAAAGTACATCGCCGCCTATCCGGCATTTGAAGGTCTGAAAAGCGATTCGCGCTTTCAGGCGTTGCTGGAGAAATACGAGTGACAGCCTATGAGACATGATAACGACAACACTCGTTCATTCACTCCCATAACCAAAGGGACGATGATCTCCCACTACAAGATCATCGAGAAGATCGGCGCCGGCGGGATGGGAGAAGTGTACCTGGCAGAGGATACGAACCTTCATCGTAAAGTCGCTCTCAAGTTTCTGCCCCCTCATCTTTGCCAGGACGAGGATTGCCGGGCTCGTTTCAAACGTGAGGCGCAGGCGGCGGCAAAGCTAAATCACCCCAATATCGTAACCATCCACGAAGTTAGTGAATACCAGGGGCGGCCGTACTTTGCCATGGAGCATATTGAAGGTCGAGTTCTTGGCGATGTAATAAAGAAGAATGAACTTTCAATTTCAGAAATTGTTGATCTTGCCATTGGGATATGTGAGGGACTAAATAAAGCTCACCAGGCGGGGATTGTCCACCGGGACATAAAGCCATCAAATATTGTGATTGACGCAGACGATCGCCCTAAACTGCTTGATTTCGGCCTGGCGGCTATTCGGGGATCGGAGAAACTTACAATATCAGGTTCGACTCTCGGAACGATTGGTTACATGTCACCGGAGCAGGCCGAGGGGAAAGAAGTAGATCACCGGTCTGACATTTTCTCCTTTGGGGCGATCTTTTACGAGATGATCACCGGCCGCCGACCATTTGAGAGGGACAATCAAGTTGCAACGATACAGGCCATTGTAAATGCCACACCGGAACCACTGGCCAGATACAAAACAAATGTGCCTGACGATTTGCAGCGAATAGTCACAAAGCTTATGGCAAAAGACCCAGCGGCTCGCTACCAGCACATAGACGAAGTGCCGGTGGATCTGAGAGCCGTCGATCTGAAAGCAGCCAGTAGGCCCAAAACCGGCGATACAATTGCGAGAGAGCCGATCCCCGTACAGCCTTCGCGATGGAAACGCACCTTGCCGTGGGCTGTCGCTGCATTGCTTGCTATTGTTGCTATCTGGAGTCTAACTCGTACGCCGGCTGAGCCACCGAGGCCTATCGCGCGTATTGTCGTGGCACCGTTCGAGAGCGTTCCCTTGCCAAGCGTAGCAGGTGGCCCTAGCGTAGCAGTATCGCCTGATGGCAAGCGCCTTGTTTATGCATCCGGGTTCGGAATGAGTGCCACCTACCCGCTCGCACTGCGGGAAATCGACCAACTCGAGGCAAGCGTGCTTCCTGGAACAGAGGGACAAGGAAACCCATTCTTCTCGCCGGATGGCCAGTGGATAGGTTTTTTTGCCGACGGCGAACTGAAGAAGTTGTTCCTCGATGGCGGAAAGCCCGTTTCTCTTTGTGAAGCAAGGCTTGGTTTAGGTGGGAGTTGGGGCATCGACGACACCATATTCTTCACACCAGTGTTTAGCGGAGGGCTATGGAAAATCGCCGCCAACGGTGGAGAACCGATACAAGTAACCATTCCCGCTGAAGGTGAATTCGGTCACTGGTCGGCGTCGGTACTGCCGGGAGGTAAAGCCGTGCTGTTTACAATCTGGAACACATCTTTGAATAACAGCCATGTCGTTGTACTCGACCGTAAGACAGGAAAGTGGCATAGTCTTGTTCGGGGCGCAACCGATGCCCGTTACTCACCGACTGGACATATTTTATACGCCCAGTCAGGGACATTAGTGGCTGCACCTTTCGATCTCGATAGACTGGAGGTCGGAGAACCACGCGTTCCAGTTCTTGCGGATGTCATGCAGAACATAGGTTCCGGGCATGTCCAAATGGGGTTTTCTGAGGATGGCTTGTTGTATTATATCCAGGGGGGGGAGTGGGTGGCTCGCCGTCGAATTGTATGGGTTAATCAGCAGGGGAAGATTGAACCGCTCCCGCTGCCAGCGGCTGCTTATTCATATCCGAGCCTATCACCCGATGGCCGACGTTTGGCGGTCACGAAATTCGCAAACGGAGATTACCAGATCTGGGTACACGAAATCGGCGGCGAAAGGATGGCACAGCTTACTTTCGAGAGCAGCAACTTCTGGCCCGTGTGGACACCTGATGGTAATTGGTTGTCATTTAATTCCTATAGGAATGGTCCACTTAACATCTTCCATATACCGGTGGATCGAAGTCGCCCTGAAGCGGCGCTCCTGACAGGCTCTTTTGATCAAGATCCCAATTCCTGGTCGCCCGATGGAAAAGCGCTCCTCTTTACTGTAGCTGACCCCGAAACCAGGCGCGATGTATGGTTGCTTTCCGTCGATGACAAGGATAATCCTCAGCCCTTGATCCGAACGATGGCGAGCGAGCAGAACGCCTATTTTCACCCGAGTGGCAACTGGATAGCGTATCAGTCAGATGAATCCGGTCGCGATGAAATTTTCGTCACGCCATTTCCCGGAGCAGGCACTATCATACCGATCTCAATGAGCGGGGGCAGCTTTCCACGTTGGTCTCGGGATGGTCGCGAACTGTTCTACCGATGTCACGACAGTATGATGGTGGTTGATATCCAGACAGAACCCCGGTTCCAGGCGAGTAGCCCCAGAGCGCTATTTGAGGAAAAGCACGTTCGGTACGATGTAGCCCCGGACGGACGATTTGTGATGATCACATCGGCCCCAGGCGACGTACCGGCGAGGTTAGTGATGGTTTTCAACTGGTTCGAGGAGTTGAACCAACTGGTGCCAATTGATGAATAGAGTGTACTGCTCATGAAAGGCGATTCAGAACAAAACGATAATACTCAGACTCATGTTGTCCTGCCCAAAGGGACGATGGTGGCGCACTACCGGATCATCGAAAAGATCGGCGCCGGTGGATAAGTATCAAGACGAAAACATATCTGATTTAGCAATTTCCCGAAAGGAGTATGTATGAAATGCCAACGCATACACCGGAGTCAGCCATTAGTCAGGTCGATACTGCCGGTAGTTTTGCTCGCCTGCATTTGTCAGGCTGAGACA